>ERZ809146.1172-NODE-1172-length-11696-cov-6.924062_pt1 | contig 11696 bp, 9 predicted proteins | sample MGYA00520794_ERZ809146 | MGnify/ENA primary metagenome ERZ809146 (study PRJEB31570, sample SAMEA3212995) | Homo sapiens | biome: human-gut; feature: human gut; material: fecal | place: Sweden | collected 2011 ... | reverse complement strand
GCGAACTGGATTCGTAGGGGAGCATGAGCGACCTGAGAATCCAGTGAGTCGTTTCCCCTGTGGGGCAGGCTATATTCGAATATTAGCCTGACTCGACAGTCCTCTGCAGGACTATCGTCTTCCGGAGGAAGAAGGCTTTTGCACTTCGCCATGTACCCTTGGTGACACAAAAGGTATTCCCGTAACACTGACTTCATAATTATTGCCCGAAGGGCAATCCACCACCCTCTGAACCCTTTGAACCCTTTGAACCCTCTGAACCCTTCCCCCGCCCCCCTTCTACACAACCCTTTTACACAACCTGCGCCGACAGGCGCGCCCCTTTTTATCCTGCGGCGTCAGCCGCCACCACAACCCTCAGCCGCGAAGCGGCTGTCAAATCTGAGAACCCTCCGGCCGTATGCCGGTCAATCCTAAGAACCATTTCAGCCACCACCCTCGGCCCAAAGGACCGTCAACCTTTTCCTCTGAACCCGGGCAGCGTAGTGGCCCGTAGTGGCCTATCAGCAAAATACTAAAACCCCCTTAACAAATCCTTCTTCCTGTGCTATAATTACTTTCGTCATGGGGCTATAGCTCAGTTGGTCAGAGCGCTTCGCTCACATCGAAGAGGTCTCCGGTTCGAACCCAGATAGTCCCACCATAAACCCGCCGGTCGGCGGGTTTTTTCATGCCCTGCAAGGGGGCTTCATGATATAATGAAAAGAAATGATTCCTATAAGGAGGACATGATGATTACAGGAGATATTCACCATCTGGAAGCGTACAAAAAGCAGCTTCCTTCTTTTATTTATGACTGCCTTTCAGCCATCCGGTCTTTTGATTTTACATCTGTGCCTGATGGGAAATATGAGCTCTCAGGCTGCACCATGTCGGTGGAGTCGCCTTCTACGGAGCCGGCGGAGGAAAGAAAGCTGGAGGGGCATAAGAAGTTTATTGATATCCAGTATGAAATCAAAGGGGAGGAGGAATGGATCGGCGTAGAAACTGTTTTTGACTCGCCCCGGGAGGTGGAGTCTTACGAAGACCGGGATTTGTATTTCTTTGAGTCCCGAAGGGATAGGGAGTCCATGGTTTATTTCACAGTCGGCCGGTTTGCCGTTTTCTTCCCGGAGGATCTGCACCGTCCTCTCTGCCAGGGAAAGAAGGGGAGGGAGGTTCTCCGCAAGGCAGTGATGAAAGTGCCTGTGGAAAAGCTGCTGTAAATTCATGATTTAACGGTCAAAATCAGGTGTGATTTTGATTGACTATTGGTCACTAATCTGCTATCATAAGAACAATTCAAAAGAGCAGGATAGTTTTAATTTGCCCAAAACTGCTCCACCATCTTTTCAAGGGGGTTATGTATGAAATATAGAAAATTGGCTGCCGCAGTCATGGCAGCAGGGCTTCTTTTGTCCGGCGGAGTCTTCCTTGGCGGCTGCGGCTCTTCCCAGCAGGCGGCGGGACAGAAGCAGGCTATCAAGGTTTCCACATTTAAGCCGTTCAAGTCTGATACGCCGATTATGAGAGAGTATACAGGCTCTATTATGGCGCTGCAGGAAGTACCGGTCCGCTCCAAGGTGTCCGGCACAGTGATGGAGAAGTATATTTCCGGCGGTGAACAGGTAACCCAGGGCCAGCCCCTGTATCGGCTGGATACAAGAAATTACAGTTCCCAGCTGGCTACTGCCCAGGCCCAGGCTGCCCAGGCTGCTGCCAATTATGAAAATGCAGCCAGCGATCTGGCCCGCTATGACCAGCTCATCGCATCCGGTGCCATTTCCCAGAAGGTATATGATAACCAGAAGGCGGCAGCGGAAGCCTATAAGGGTGCCATGGAAGCAGCCCAGGCACAGGTGGATATTGCTTCCACCAACCTGGGGGATACCGTCGTGACGGCTCCTTTCAACGGCAAGCTTTCCATGGATGATGTGAATATCGGCACCTTTGCCACTGCCGGCACCACATCCCTTGTTACCATTTCTTCTTCCGACCCCATTTATGTACAGTTTGATATGTCGGAAAACGAATACCTGGCTCTGAACAAGAACCATGATGGAAACGGTACGGCAGGGCTGGGGGATAACCTGAAAATCCGTCTGTCCGATGGCTCCATCTACGGCCACACCGGTAAAATCGTGCAGGTGAACCCGAACATGAACGGCGGGCAGCTTTCCATGAAGGCGGCCTTCCCGAACCCGGACAATCTCCTGGTGCCCGGCATGTATGCCTCTGTGGTTTCGGATAATGAAATCGCCAAGGGGTCTCTCCTCATTCCTACCAAAGCACTGGTACAGCTCCTGAATAAGGATATTGTAGACGTGGTGGTAGACGGCAAGATTGCCCAGAAGTCTGTCAAAGTGGGCGGCACCTACGGTATCTACACCATTATTGAAAGCGGCCTCGATGAAAATGACGTTATCGTTGTGGACGGCCAGAACAAGGTACAAGTAGGCCAGGCCGTAGATCCTGAAGAAACGACCAAAGACAAACTGGAACAGGATGCCAGAGATTCCGTCAAAGGCCAGAGCGGCACTGCTGCAAAGCAGTAAGGAGGACCTATGGCTAATTTCTTTATCAAGCGTCCTATCTTTGCTATCGTTGTGGCGCTGGTGGTTTCCATTGCAGGGCTGCTGGCTGTCTTCTCCCTGCCGGTGGACCGCTATCCCCGCATTACGCCGCCACAGGTTTCCGTAAGGGCTACCTATCCCGGCGCTGATGCGGAAGTCGTTGCCCAGACGGTGGCAGAAGCCATAGAAAAGAACGTTGTAGGGGTGGAAGGGTTCGACAGCATGAACTCCAACAGTAACTCCAACGGTTCCTATTCCTTAACAGTACAGTTTGCCATGGGCACGGACTCCGACCTGGCTACTGTCCGTGTACAGAACGGTGTCACCGCTTCCGATGCAGGCCTGCCGGATACGGTAAGAAGCATCGGCGTTACCACCAGAAAATCTTCCGGTGATATGGCCCTGGTGGTAAGCTTCTATTCTCCTAACGGCACCTACGATAAGAATTTCCTGAAAAACTATTTCAGCATGAACTACCTGGATGAACTGAAATCCATCAAAGGCGTAGGTACGGTGCAGGAATTCGGTTCCGACTTTGCCATGCGTATCTGGATGGATCCATCCAAAATGTCGCAGAACAATATCACCGCCGCCGAAGTCATTGCTGCCGTATCCAACCAGAACAAACAGATTGCCGCCGGCAATATCGGCGCGCCGCCTGTTTCCATGGATCAGCCTTTCCAGTATGTCATCACCGCCAAAGGCCGTCTGGTAACTGCTGAAGAATTCGGCAATATCGTGCTTCGTACCAACAATGACGGCAGCCTTCTTCGTTTGAAGGATGTGGCCCGTACAGAGCTGGATGCGAAGGATTACAACTTCATTTCCAGAGCAGGCAATTATGAAACTTCCGCCGTAGCCTTCTCCCTGACCGATGATGCCAATGCGGTACAGACCATCGGTGCCATCAAGGCAAAGCTTGCGGAAGACGCGAAATCCTTCCCTGATGATATGAAATATGTCATCAACATGGATAACACCGATTTCATTTACGCTTCTATCAAGGAAGTTATTGAAACATTTGTGGAAGCCCTCCTTCTGGTAGCTATCATTGTGTATATCTTCCTGCAGAACTGGAGATCTACCCTTATCCCGATGATTGCGGTGCCTGTATCCCTTCTTGGCACCTTTGCTTCCTTTGAAATTCTGGGATTCACCATTAATACCCTGACCCTCTTCGCCATGGTTCTTGCCATCGGGCTGGTTGTAGATGATGCCATCGTAGTGATCGAAGCGGTGGAATATGAAATGCGCTACAACAACCTTGATCCGAAGGCAGCTACGGTGGAAGCCATGCAGAAGGTACAGAGCCCGGTTATGGGCTTAGCCGTAGTGCTGGCTGCCGTATTCGTACCGGTTGCCTTCCTTGGCGGCATTATGGGTATCCTGTATAAGCAGTTTGCCTTGACTATTGCGGTTTCCGTCATTCTTTCCGCCTTCACTGCCCTTTCCCTGACACCGGCCCTCTGCGCCGGCCTTCTGAAACCGGCTAAGAAGAAAGCGGATAAGGGAAGAATCGACCGTATGTGGGACCGCTTCAATGACGGCTTTGACCGTATGATTGAAATCTACGGCATGATTCTCCGGAAACTGGCCCATGCCATTTATGTACCGCTGGGCGTGCTCTTTGCCCTTTTCATTGCGGCTGTCTTCATGTTTGTGAAACTGCCTACCGCCTTCATTCCCCAGGAAGATAATGGTTTCTTCCTGAATGCACTGCAGCTGCCGGAAGGTGCTGTGAACGTCAGAACCGCCCAGTACCTCACTGAATTCCTGAAATATATCGGTGAGGATCCGGCGGTAGAAGTGACCCAGGGCGTAGTAGGCATGGATATTCTTTCCGGTGGTCAGAAGCCTAATGCAGGTCTTTCCTTCGTTAAGTTGAAACCCTGGGATGAACGTAAAACAAAGGACAAACAGCTTCCTGCCGTCATGGCAAAGGCCTTTGCCTTCAATGCTACCCATCCCGGCGTCACCCTTATGGCCCTGAACCCCGCTCCTATTCCGGGTCTCGGCAACTCCGGCGGTTTTACCCTCTATATCCAGAACAAGAGCGGCGACTCCAACGAAAACATGCAGGCCGTTATCGGCAAATTCCTGGCAGCTGCTAACCAGCGTCCGGAAATCCAGATGGCCTACACTACATTCCGCATGGATACCCCGTCCTATAACTACGATATCGACAGAGAAAAGGCTGCTAGAAACGGCGTCAACGTAGGTGATATTTTCACCGCTCTCCAGGCCTACTACGGCTCTGTACAGATTAACGATTTCACTATTTACGGACGTAACTTCAAAGTCGTGGCCCAGGCAGATACCCAGTACCGCATGAGTCCAAGCGACAACAAGTTCCTCATGGTGAAGGACAACAAAGGCAACATGGTGCCGATTTCCAATTTCATTACACCTAAGAAATCCAACGCCATTGCAGTCATTACCCGTTACAACAACTTCCCTGCCGTTACGATCGGCGGCAACCAGGCTGACGGATACTCCTCCGGCCAGGCTCTGGATGCACTGGAAGAAGTAGCGAAGGAAACCCTGCCAAACGGCTACGGATACGCCTTCGCTGAATCCTCCGCCCAGGAACGGGAAGCCAGCGGCAAGACAGTGTATGCACTGGCTCTGGGCATGCTCTTCGTATTCCTGTCACTGGCAGCCCTCTACGAAAGCTGGAAAATCCCGTTCTCCGTCATCCTTGGTATCCCTACAGGTTTCTTCGGTGCCTGCCTCGGTGCCTTTGCCTTCAACGTGTATAACGACATTTATTTCCAGATCGGTCTTCTGACCATCATCGGTCTGGCGGCAAAGAACGCCATCCTGATTGTCGAATACGCCAAGGTCCGCGTAGACAGCGGTATGGAAGTGGTGAAAGCTTCCATCGAAGCCTCCCAGATCCGACTCCGCCCAATTCTCATGACCTCTCTGGCCTTCATTCTGGGCAACGTACCCCTGGCCCTCTCTACCGGCGCCGGCTCCAACTCCCGTTCTGAAATGGGTATCGCCGTCGTATTCGGTGTGCTGTCGGCCACCTTCTTCCAGATTTTCATCGTACCTATGCTCTTCATTGTTATCGAAAGAATCCACGGGTTCAGAAAACCTAAGAAACCGGTCACCATCGATGAATAATGGATGAAATAAAAAAGTCTCCTTCGGGAGGCTTTTTTATTTTGGGGAAGATAGATGGCAGGGATTAGACATCAGACGGGGTAAAGTGAACATAGCCTGCAGCCCGTCAATCTTAAGAACCTTTCCCATAGAACCCGGGCCACGCAGGGGCTCCATATATGCTACAATCAAGGAGAGGTGATAATCATGAGCGCTTTATGGAACAGAAACATTTCGATGATTCACTGCTTCGGTGACAGCCTGACCGAAGGCTATGGCGTACTGCCCGGGCAGGGGTGGGTGGCACTGGCAAATCAGGGGCTGAAGGGGATTTCCCTTTACAATCACGGCGTATGCGGAAGTTTGTGCGGCGATATTTTGGACAGCCTGTCCGCCGCTTCCGGCAGAGCCAGAAAAGATGAGGGATTCTTCTTCATGGGCGGCACCAATGATATCCTCTTCGGTATCCGCCTTGCCGTTTTGGAAAACAGGGTAGAAAAAGAACTGGGAAGGCTTTCCGAAAGAATTCCTCTTACCCTGGGCATCCCTCCTCTCTTTACGGAAATGAGCGTGGAAACGGGCTGGCAGGAGGCGGGATCCTTTAAGAGGAATAAAAGGGATCTTCTGGATTATCAGAAATTCCTCCGTGCCCTGGCTAAAGACCTGGGGATACGGGTTATGGATTTCACCAAAGCCCTCCCGCCGGAGGAAAAATGGTATACCGACGGTATTCATCCCAATAAAGAAGGCTATGAAAAGATGGCCCTTCTTGCGGTGAAAGTGTGGGGCGGGGGAAATGGGAAATGATGTAAGCCTCATATCGTCATTTCAACCGCCGCCGGTCCAATAAGAGTCTTTCTTTTAGTCGGCTGACCAATCGACAAGCAGCTTTCTGCAGGGAGATTTCTCGACGACCTTTCACCGGTTCCATGAACTTATGGAATCATACCGGCTTGCACCACCGCTCGAAATGACGAGGAGTCATAGTGACACAATGCAAATCCCGTAACGCTGACTTTATAATCATTGCCGCGAAGCGGCAATCCACAACCCTCTGAATCATTTGAACCTTCTGAACCCTTTGAACCCGGGCCACTTTGTGGCCCCACAGGCCGGTCAAACTTAAGAATCTTCCCTTCGCCCCCTTGAAACACAACCCTTCCACACAACCTGCCGCCGAAGGCGGCTGCAACCTTCGGGCCCGAAGGGCCCGCCCCCCCCTTTTTGGTGGCTGGTGCCACCACCTTCCCCCCGCAAGCGGTGGGACAATAAATGGGGGAGGGAACCCTCTTAAAAAGGGGCCGCAACGCGGCCCTTTTTTAAGAGTAGCCTTTTTCATGGCCCATGTCGTATAATATCTTATGAGATTACATTATATAAGAGGAGGATATTATGATTCCGGTCATGACAAGGGAAGATATACATGATGCTACAGAGACATTTGCCCGGTATGGCGTGCCGTCGGATCGCATTTTTGATGAGATCATGCGGGCGCGGTATCTGGATTATGTCCTTTTTTTAAATCCTACGAACCAGCAGTACGGTATTTCCATTGAAGATTTATATAATAATATGAAGGAAACGGCGGATAAGCTGGGGATGTATGAAGGGGATGCAGACACTTATGTAAGGGTGTATACTCTGGCCCTTCGGGTGGATCCCATGGCCTTTGCGCCGGATATTTCTCCTTTGGGTGATGAAATGAAGGCGCTTGTGGCCTATGGGGAAGAGCGGGCGGCTGAGTCGGGGAAGACGGTTCTTTTTTCCGGTGCGGAGTCCTACCTTCCCTATGCCGCAAGGCTGTGGGACCATCTGTCGGACAAGCGGCTGGCCTTTGTGGTAAAAAGTCCGGTCTGGAAGAAAAGGCTGCAGCTTCTGTTTCCCCGCTGCCGTTTCCTCTTGACCGGGGAACTTGCTGAGGATGAGGTGCGGTATGATTACATTTTCCACTGGGGAGAGTCTGGGGAAGAGGAGAAGCAGCTCCTGCCCCTTCTTTCGGAGGAAGGGCAGATGGACTGGGTGGTTCCCTATGAATCCTTTACCAGGTCTTCAGGCTCCATGGAAGGTGTGAGAAATGACATCCTTCAGAGCGGCCGCCTTTCCGGCTATTACGATCTGGCTGTAGGGGAGAGGGAATATGCTTTCCTTGGTTTTGAAAAGAAGGCAGACCTGGTATTCATCGGAAATATGGGGTTCACCGATGGAAAGTGTTCTTTCAAGAATCAGATGAGGCTTTCCGATTCCTCCTTCAAAGAAGCGGATGAATGGAATTATGATGTGTATGCCTACAATGCTGTGCCTGCTCTCCAGGCCATTCTGGCAGGAAATATCCTTCAGATGGAGCATCCTCTGGGAGAGGAATTCCAGAGCGTAGAGAAGGAAATCCTTCCGGCCGGCCGTCATGTGATATTAACACCTTCCGCCCTTACGGATTCAGAAATCCGAACGGAAGAATTGAGAGCGGCGGTTTGGGATGAGGAAAAGGAGGGGACCCTGCTTAAGGGTGGGGATCTGGCTCTTGCCTTATACAAAGGAGAAATTCATTTCTTCCCGGTATCAGAAGGGGAGGAATATGTGGCAGGAGAAGGGGTCTTCGGCCTTCGGAGTTCCGGTTTCTATACTCCCTGGTATCTGAAGCTCTATCTGGACGGCCCGGTGGGCCGCCTTTTCCTGGAAACCATGAGGAACGGGGAGGACTATGCCTTTACCCTGTCCCGCCTTCTCCGTATCCCCCTTCCTGTATCGGACAGAGAAAAAATGGATGAAATCAGCAGGACAGCCAGGGAGTCCGTTTCCCGTCTGGCGGAAGCGGAAAAGGGATGGCGTCTGGTGAAGAGAAGTTCCGTAGGCATGATGATGGGTCATCCGGCCCTGTAGGAGGTTTTTATGAAAATCGTACTTGCAACCCACAATGCTGGGAAAATCAGGGAGTTTCAGAAGGCGTTTTCGGAAATCGGATGGGACGCGGTGCCTGTGGCGGAAATAGCGGATGTGCCGGAACCGGAAGAAACGGGTACTACCTTTGAGGAAAATGCGCTGCTGAAGGCCCGATATTATGCGAAGGCTGTGAATTATCCCGTGCTTTCCGACGATTCCGGCATCATTGCCGATGCCCTGGGAGACAGGCCGGGCATTTATTCCGCCCGCTATGCCGGCGTCCACGGGAATGATGAGGCTAATAACCGGAAACTGGTGGAAGACCTTAAGCCTTACAAAGGAGAAGACAGGAAAGGGCGCTACCTGTGCGTAGTGGCTCTGGCATGGCCTGACGGGAAGGAAATGACGGCGGAGGGCACCTGCGAAGGCATTATCCGCGATTTCTACCAGGGAAAAGGAGGATTCGGCTATGACCCTCTCTTCTACCTGCCCTCCTACGGAAAGACCATGGCGGAACTTCCTATGGAGGAAAAGAATAAAATCAGCCACCGGGGAAGGGCTTTAAGGGCGCTCCTGGAAAAGCTGAAAAATGCAAAAATGTAACAGGTGACCAAAAGTCATGGAGTCTATACTTATTGATACTTAAAAGGTATACCTGTTACCGGCCTATTTAAAAATATGTAACCTTATGTTATAATTTGAATGTTCCATCAGAAGGAATACAGGGAGGTGTCAGTTTACTTCATGAAAAGGAGTAAGCTTAAGCTTTACGGTTTCAACAACCTGACGAAGACTCTCAGCTTCAACATGTATGATGTGTGCTATGCCAGCACGGAAGAGGAGAGGAAAAAGTATATCGCCTATATTGACGAACAGTACAGTGCGGAGAGGCTCACCGGCATTCTCCAGAAGGTAGCCGACACCATCGGCGCCCAGGTGCTGAATATTGCCCAGCAGGACTATGATCCCCAGGGCGCCAGCGTGACCATGCTCATTGCGGAGGAGGAAGTGGAAAAGCAGGATGTGGTAGCCCATCTGGACAAGAGCCACATTACCGTCCATACCTATCCGGAAATGCATCCCCAGGACGGCATCTGCACCTTCCGGGCGGATATCGACGTATCCACCTGCGGACAGATTTCGCCGCTGAAAGCGCTGAATTTCCTGCTTCGTTCCTTCGAGGCGGATATCGTCATTACTGACTACCGCGTCAGAGGGTTTACCCGTGATGTGAACGGAAAGAAAATATTCATTGACCACCGGATCAATTCCATCCAGAACTACATGGCACCGGAACTCCGGCATGCCTATGACATGATCGACGTCAATGTATATCAGGAAAATATTTTCCATACCAAAATGATTCTCCACGATTTCAAACTGGACAACTACCTTTTCGATATGACCGAAAAGGACCTGAGTCCCCGTGAACAGAAGAGAATCCGCCGCCTGCTGAAACAGGAAATGTATGAAATATTCAATGGCAGGAACATGCCTGCCATTAAAGACTGATTGTATTCTTTATTACAAGGAGGAAAAGAATGGATACTGCAGAACTGAAGAAAGAAGCCATTGCTCTTCGTAAAGAAAAGCACCAGATGATTAAAACCGCTCTCAATGCGGACATGAAAGACGGCCATGACCTGGCCATCGTATACACTCCCGGCGTTTCCGCACCCTGCCTGGAAATCAAGAAGGATGAAGACCTGTCCCTGGAAATGACCTGGAGAGGCAATGTAGTCGCTGTTATTTCCGACGGCACCCGCGTCCTGGGCCTGGGCGACATTGGCGCAGCTGCTGCCATGCCGGTTATGGAAGGCAAATCCGCTCTCTACAAGAGATTCGGCAATATCGACGCCATCCCCATCGTCCTTGACACCAAGGACAAAGATGAATTCATCCACACCGTAAAACTTCTGGAAAAGAACTTCGCCGGCATCAACCTGGAAGATATTTCCTCCCCGAAATGCTACGACATTGAAGACGAACTGAAGAAAATCATGAACATCCCCGTATTCCATGATGACCAGCACGGCACCGCCATCGCTGCCCTGGCAGCACTTCTGGGCGCCCTCAAAGTCACCGGCAAGAAGATCGATGAAATCAAGGTCGTCATGAACGGCGCCGGTGCAGCAGGCACTGCTATTGCCCGCCTCCTTCTGGAAGACGGCGTAAAACCGGAAAACATGACCATCCTCAACTCCAAAGGCATCCTCTATGACAATGGCAAACGGGACCGCGTACAGCGGGAACTGATTAAGAAGACAAACCCTGAAAACAAACAGGGCACTTTCGCCGACGCTGTCAAAGGCGCAGACGTACTCATCGGCTGCTCCGCTCCCGGCGTATTCAACTGCGACGCCATCAAGACCATGGCCGACAAGAGCATCGTATTTGCCATGGCAAACCCGGTACCGGAAATCATGGAAGAAGAAGCCAAGGAAAAGGGCGTATTCATCTATGGCTCCGGCAGAAGCGACATGCATAACCAGGTAAACAACTCCTCCGTATTCCCGGGCCTCTTCCGCGGCGCCCTGGACGTAAGAGCCCGTCAGATTAATGAAGAAATGAAACTGGCAGCCGCTCACGCCCTGGCAGACCTGGCCACCAAGTGCACCCTGGATCCGGATCACGTAGTGGTAGACGTATTCGATGAAAGAGTCCCCTACGAAGTAGCAAAGGCAGTTGCTAAAGCAGCCATTGCTTCCGGCGTGGCAAGAGTTACCGAACTTCCGGAGCAGTACAAAGACTGATCGGATCATGTGAAGAAATAAACTCCCCTGCAGAGTGGAAAACTCTGTGGGGGAGTTTTTTGAATTTTGGAGGATTGGGGAGCCGCCTGCGGCGGGATTGGGGTTGGGATCGGGATCGGGATCGGGATCGGGGTCGGTATTCCCGAAGGGGCCTGCCGCTGCGCGGCCGAGGGGCATATGGCCCTGTGCCATGGAAGCACTGATTAATTCGCAGAATCGAATTTCATATGTATTTTTATCCAATGCCGCGTCATAAGTCTCCTTAAATAGCTTGCTATTCGCGTCGACTTATTCCTTGCATTGAATAAAAACGCAAGAATGAAATTCGATAACGATTTAATCAGCGCTTCCCTAGGGAAGCGCTGATTAAATCATTGTTTGCTTTTATTCTTGAATTTTTATGCAA
>ERZ809146.1160-NODE-1160-length-11853-cov-3.912612_pt1 | contig 11853 bp, 9 predicted proteins | sample MGYA00520794_ERZ809146 | MGnify/ENA primary metagenome ERZ809146 (study PRJEB31570, sample SAMEA3212995) | Homo sapiens | biome: human-gut; feature: human gut; material: fecal | place: Sweden | collected 2011 ... | reverse complement strand
CGTGGCGTCGAGACGGAAGCCCCAATAGCCATAAAGACACAAGTCGACCACAAACGACAGCGACACAACTGCAGCTGCCACCGCCGAATAAATGCAAGCGGCGTATCGCATTGCCCTGCCTGCCGTCCACACCGACGCCGCAGCAAGCAGTCCCGGCACAATGGCAAGGTAGCCTGCCATAGCCATGTCCATACGCAAGCCATGCCAAGTGGCAGCGCAAACGCCACCAAGTCCGACTCCGCGAAACAAAGAGTGGTAGCAAGCGATAAACACTGGATGCTGCAAGGCAAAGATTGCCACAAGCACCACATAAATGAGCAGTAATTTGTATATGCGTTGTTTCATTGTTCCAAACATCTTGATAATTGGTGCAAAAGTACAAAAAAATGTACTAACCATCCAAGTCCTCGCAACAAACCGTATGCACAGACGGCAAAAATGGGCTATCTGCGAAGATACACACAGAGTAAAAGAAAACGCGAAGTAGTTTTCTCCCTGCTCGATTCTGTGTCCGACAATTGTTGACACAACCCACATATTAGTTGATATTGAGGTTAAACGCAATGAAAATAATGATTTTTATTCAGCTTTTTATGTATTTATGATGGAGTTTCGGATAAACATTGTAACTTTGAAATCAAGCACAAATTAAAAGTCAATGAACAATAAGAATCTCAATCGGATAAAGGTAGTTCTTGTAGAACAAAAGAATACCTGCAAAATGGTTGGCGGAATAGGTCGGAAAAGATCCTGCCACTGTTAGCAAATGGTGCACCAACGCCTCCCAACCTTCGCTCAAAACACTTGAAAGATAGCAAGTATCTACAGGAAAAATGAGTGAACTAGTACGGAACGCTTAACGATTATAGTATGGCTATTATATAATTAAGTAACAAATGTAATCATACGATATATGGCATTACCAATTAACATTGATGATCTGCTGAGCAAGCAAAAGGTTGAGTCAAATAGAATAGAATTCAAAGCAGGATGGAATCCTGCTTCTATATATCATTCGATATGTGCTTTCGCCAACGACATAGATAATCTTGGTGGAGGTTATATATTAGTTGGAGTTGAAGAAGAAAACGGAGTTGCTGTTCGTCCCGTTAAGGGACTAGAAGATAATCAGCTAGACAAAATTCAGCGTGAAATGCTTCAGTTTAACGCAATGATGGACCCCATATATTATCCAAGAATATCTGTGGAAGAGATTGATGAACGGAAGATACTTGTTATATGGGTTACTTCCGGACATAATCGCCCATATACTGCGCCTGCTGATGTTACAGCGAAACTTAAGAAGCCTGTATTTTATATCCGCTATGGAACATCTTCAATTGAAGCTAAAGGAGAAAATCTTGATAGGCTTCGTGATATGGCTAACAGAGTGCCTTATGATGACCGTGGCAATGAGGACATAGGTGTTGACGACATCTCTCCTCTATTGGTAAAAGCCCATTTAGCCTCTATTGGCAGTAAGCTCGCAAAGGCAGACTTTACATCTGACATGGAAAAAATCCTGGAACAGATGGAACTACTTGATGGTCCAAAGGAGAAACGCCTGGTAAAAAATGTTGCTGCCATGATGTTTGCAGAAAGACCTGAAAAATTTTTTCCTGTAACACGTGTGGAAATAGTTGTATTCCCAGAAGGGAGAGAAAACAATCCTGATAATTTCATCGAAATACCTAAAATCACAGGACCAGTGCCAATGATGATACGAGACACTCTTAACTATTTGCGTACGAATAGTGTTAAGGAACGAATCAACAAGCCTACCGATAATGAGAAGTCTATAAAGGTATACAATTATCCATTCCAGTCACTTGAAGAGGCTGTTGTGAACGCATTGTATCATCGTGATTATAAGGAACGTGAACCTGTCGAAATAACCATAGAGCCAGATAAAATAAGCATTCTTAGCTATTCTGGGCCTGATCGATCTATTAGTTTAGAGTCCATTAAGGAAGCAAAATCTCTTCGTTCACGTCGATACAGAAACCGCCGATTGGGAGAGTTCCTGAAAGAGTTGGATTTAACAGAAGGTAGAGCTACTGGCATTCCAACCATCCAAAAGAAACTGTTGGAGAATGGATCTCCTAAAGCGACGATAGAAACAGACGAATCACGCAGTTATTTTTTGATTGACATTCCATGTAGGAAAGATTTTGTCCAAGACAACAACGTCCTTACACAAATTGACATTCAGCGTGTTACAAGGAATCTAATGGTCAAATGTCCAAGATATGTCCAAGATATGTCCAAGATAGAAATAGAACATTTAGCGGTATGCATTCTTAAATCAAGATCTGCGGTTTCTGCTCAAATTATGTTGGAAGGCGGTGATAAGATTTCATATAAACAAAAACGTCGCAAATATCTAGACAAATTACTTGAAATGAGGATTTTGCTGATGACTATTCCGGAAAAACCGACAAGTAGGAATCAGCAGTATATACTCAGCGAATATGGGAAAGATTTACTTGAATAATATTGAAGATATGGATAAATACCACGGCGCAGAAGCTCATCAATGCAGCGGCTCTGGGGCTGATGGATATACGTTGAGCCAAACGTTCGGCATAACCTTTGAATCGGTAGAATTTAGCTCCCACTAAATTTCTACCGCCCCTGGGAAAATGGGTTATCTGCCGAAGATACACACAGACATAAAAAAAGTGTGCCGATGTCGGTCGGCACACCATATTGTCAGAAATACAGTCTGTGGTTTTTACTTCTTGAAGAAGCGTTTGTACAAGCCCTCGAAGCCTTGTCCATGACGAGCCTCATCCTTTGCCATTTCATGAACAGTGTCGTGGATAGCATCGAGGTTCAACTCTTTCGCACGCTTTGCAATGCGCATCTTGTCGGCATTGGCGCCCGATTCTGCAGCCATTCGTTTCTCAAGGTTGGTCTTTGTGTCCCAAACCATATCACCAAGCAGTTCGGCAAACTTCGCTGCGTGCTCAGCTTCTTCCCAAGCATAACGCTTGAACGCTTCTGCAACTTCAGGATATCCCTCGCGGTCTGCCTGACGCGACATTGCGAGATACATTCCCACTTCTGTGCATTCGCCGTTGAAATGAGCGTTGAGGTCCTTGATCATCTCTTCGTCGCAGCCTTTAGCCACGCCAATCACGTGCTCTGTAACGAAAGTCAAGCCTTCGTCTTCTTTCAATTCTTTGAATTTGCTTGCTGGAACACCGCACTGTGGGCATTTTTCTGGAGCTGTCTCACCTTCGTATACGTAACCGCATACTGTGCATATAAATTTCTTTGCCATAGTTGTAAGGATTTAATTTGTTTTGTTTTATTAATGTTTCAATTCTGTTTCTTTCATGATTTCAATGCATTCGCGGCAATAGCCTCGATAGTAAACTTCCGTTTCTTGTATAACAAAATCGTGCTTATTTTGTTCAACATCAACCTTTTGCAACGGGATATCGATTATCCTGCCACAACGTTTGCACTGGAAGTGGGAATGCGGCGACGTGTCGCCGTCATAGTGCGCGATGTGCTTGTCGATTGTCAGTTCGAGAATCGCATCGTTCTCGCCAAGCAAGCGCAGCGTGTTGTAGACTGTGGTGCGCGACAAAGTCGGCATTGTTCCTATGAGGTCGTTGTAAATCATATCGACCGTGGGATGCGTCCTGTGGCTAAGGAGATACTCCATAATGGCAATTCGTTGTGCCGACGGTTTGATGTTGTGCGCTGTCAGGTGCGCGATTGCTTCTGTCATCATAGTTGTTTACATATCACATTTGAAATCATTACAAAAGTACGCATAATTTTCTTATCTACAAATTTTTTCATCACTTTTTTTGCATTTTCCTCAAAAAAAATTTTCCGCCAACAAAAAAAGCGGAAATCGGCGACACCGATTTCCGCAGACCAAACTATTTATTTTCAAGCAATTACTTGCCGTGATTGAATGTAATCGCCATACCAAGCACAACATTGAATTTTGCCGTGCTCAAAGGGATTCCCTCTTTAGAATACTTAAACGGAATATAGTCCGAGCCAAAGAAAAAGTTGAAGCCCTTCGGACAGAAGTTGATTAAAGCTCCTAATGAATGTCCGAGGTTCGACGTTGAGAAGTTGACCGTTGCATTGAACCACTGCACCGGACGGAAGTTGGCAGAAGCCATCACCTCTGTCCACTTGCGAGGAGTTCCGAGTCGTGTAGACCACAGCAATCCGAATCCGATTTTATCATTGAGGATTGAATATTCACCGGCAAGGTTGAGCATCGTTTGCAACGACTGCGTGCGGCTTGCTCCAGTCTCATTCTGGAACCGCACCAATTTTCGCAGGTCTTCCTCCAGCTGGTCGCCCTCACGGCTGAGAGCCGAACTTCCATCGGGATCCTTTTCAGCCACAAGGTGATGAAAACCGTCATACACAAACTCGTCTGGATCTACCGACGCGTTAGAGCCTTTCCATGCAACGAAGCCCACATCAGTGAGCGAAGCCGACAACACGAGGTTGTCGAGCAGCTTGTACGAAGCGCCGAAGTCAAATCCCAAACCATTGCCAGCCACGCCAAACGAACCTTTGGAGATGTCGTCAATCTCGCCGTTGGGCTTATACTGAATGTCGATTGCGTCGGTGGTAAACATCTCTCCCTGCTCGCGCACGCTCCACTTGTCGGCGCTCATAGCCACGTCGATGGCATCGATGCGCGCGTCAGCATAAGCAACGCCGGCGATGTATTTCACCTTTGCACCAACTCTAAATCTTTCTCCAAGGTTACGTGAATGTCCGAAAGCGAGCTCAAGGTAATTGGACGACTGCACCCGCGTGTCCTTTATATTATAAGATGTGGGAGCGCCGTTTACCTGACCTATCTTGGCAAACTCAAACAATTCATAGGGCAACACTGCCGACGTGGCCGACTTCACGTTGATGCCGATGGTGTTGAAACCGCCAAGAGCCTTGAAACCTAACGACACCACACTGACGCCGGAGTTCACTTCCATATAGTTCCGGCTCTTCAAGCCGCTCAGAAACTCATCGTTGCCCACACTGCTGTGCAAGCCTGTAACCACCTCGCCATTTTTCTTAAACAGGAAGTTGTCAGCTCCCACATTGCTGTTCATACCAGCCGATATGCCGCCAATGGCAGGTATCGCCACATAATCATATTCGGGAGCGAACGCCGGGTTCAGATTGTGGCGCATCGGAAGATTCTCTGAGAAATATCCGTTTCGGGGAGTCTGCGCAGCCAATGGCAGGCAAAGCGAAGCCGCAAGCCCCAACATATATATTTTTTTCATCTTGTTGCTTTTTAGGTTAGTTTTTGATTGTCACACCCTGTGGCAGACGCGCCTTGAGTCCCACAAGAACATATTGCGTAGGTTTCAGAACGGTCACAGCGTCGCTGGTGTTGCCCTCCACATCAATGTCAATTTTGTCAAGTCGTCCGATAGCGCCTTCTTCTTTCTCTTTAAGCGTGATGGTGCGTTTCTGGGCTGCCTGTCCTTCCGCTCCCGGCGACACATTCACGGTCTTCGTGTATTCAATCACATCCGAGAGATCGTTGCCTTCAACATCACGCGGTGTTATCGACACTGCCACATCAAACGGCACAGTGCTGTAAATGTCGGCATCAATCTCCAGATCAAGGTTTTTAACCTTGTCGGAGAAGTCCTTGATGTCGTCGGCAAGGCCATCGACCCCGTCGCGGTATATGATATGCGACCCGGCACCGAAGTCAAACGGCATATAGGCAACATATTCAACTCTGCTGTGATATGCTTTGCCAAGTATGATATGATGCTCTTTTGTCTTGTCAACATTCACGTCGGCATTGATTTCCACTTCCGACGGAATCTTGTTAACCAATTTAGCGAGGTTGGGAACGAAAACCTTCGTATAGCCCGGCTCGGTCATTTTATCCGAGTTTGTGAGCAGTAATTTTGTAACGACGGGCTCTGTGGCGCCGGCATTGACGTCAATGTGCGCTGTCACCGTCTCATTTATGTATCTGCCGTTTTTGTCCAGGGCACGAAGGGTCAAATCTGCGCCAAACGGCACTCCTACAGGATTTGACACGTCAAGCTTAAGGCATATCGTGTTGAGATTCAACGATGTCGACTCGTCTGTCACGAGATCGGGCAAATCGCCCATATTCACAGTTTCCGGTTTGATAACCACGTCGGCATCAACTATTCCGTGGATATCCTCAACCTGGAAGTCGGGCACGTCGTAAACAAAAGTCAACTGCATTCCTGAAAGGTCGGCGGCAGTGACTCCGTTCGCCACGCCAACAAACGTACCGCTGCAAACCACACGCTCATTGACTGTCATCTTATGGTTCTTGATGTCGGGCAGCTGACGCATACCGACAATCGGGAGTGCCACTGAAAGGTTTCCTTCGGAATCGAAATTCTTGTTTATTGTCACTCTGTTGGTTTCGTAATCCATCCCTTCTATTCCCGCACCAAACTGCAGCATGTCGGGGAAATCCATCACGAAATCCTTAACTCCGGCGCCTGTAATCTTGCTCAGTCCGGGAGCCGTCAGTTTAAGATGCATGGTAGTGACTACCGGGCTGACGCTGAGCGACGTGATACGCTCCACTTCGGTCGGCATATTCTGAATGGCGTTGATTGTCATCGTCACGCTCATCGGCGTGGTCAAGTCAAGAGTAGGCAATGTGCCCGGAATTGACGGCACAGAGAAGTTGAAATACTCAGGGGTCGTGCTCAAGTCTTTTATCTGAACACGGTCAATCCTGTCAATGTCAAGCACGGTTGAGCCGTTGGACGTCAGAGCATACGCTCCATTCTCATCCACTTTCAGATTGTCTGTAAGATCAATCAGTCTCGAAAGAGTCAATGTGTCGGTAGTGCCAATGGGTGCGGCGATGCTTCCGCCAACAGTGATGTCGGTGTTGATATTTGAAAGGTCAAAATCACTGTCGCATGAAATCATCAAGCCTGCCAGTCCCACACAAGCGACAACCGCAGCGCTTCCACGCTTCAAGGTCTGTCGTAAAATCATAATAATTAGTTTTGATTAGTTCGTTATTAAACGAAATTAATACTAATTATCGAGATTTCAAAAATTTTTGTCTAAAAAACAGTTTTATTCCATCATTTTTTTCCATAAAGAGAAGATTTCAAATATGGAAGAGCGTTTTTCGTGCTGCAAAACTGTGTTTTGAAAAAGTCAGCGGCATTGCGGTCGGTCACCTCCGACACCTCTTCCACGCTCACGCCAAGCGTGTCGGCAATCTTCTCTGCAATCAGAGGTATATATGCGCTCTCGTTGCGCTTGCCACGGTAAGGCACCGGCGTCAGATACGGGCAGTCGGTCTCAAGCAGTATGCGGTTCAATCCGATAGGCTTGAGAAGGTCGTCGACATGCGCGTTTTTAAACGTAACGACTCCGTTGATGCCGAAATAGAAATCGCCATAACGGCGTATGCGGTGCAGGTCGGACAAAGAGCCTCCGAAACTGTGAAACACGCATTCGGGCAACGTGCGTCCGAAACCGTCAAACACATCACATATCTCATCAAGTCCATCGCGACAGTGGATGATTACGGGCAAGTCGCGCGACGCCGCCCAACGCAGTTGTTCGCTAAACGCCTTCATTTGCTCCTTGCGGTAGGTGCTGTCCCAATAAAGGTCGATGCCCACCTCTCCTCCCGCCACAAATTTGTGGTCGTCGAAATGGCTCTCGGTGGCATCCAGCTGTTCAATCCAGTCTGCCTCGACCGATGTCGGGTGCAACCCCATCGCCATAGAAGTGTAGCCGGGATATGCCTCATGAGTGCCTACCATGGCGTCGTATGTGTGCATATCCACATTCGGAAGCACCAGATGGCGGAGTCCAGCCTTGCGGGCATGCTCCACCACCGCCTCACGGTCGTTGTCAAACTCCTCAAGATATATGTGAGAATGCGTGTCGATCATCTTATTTTTTCCTCCCCATCACCATTTTGTCGAACGCCTCGAAAAATGCCACTGCCTCCGGCGCAAGATCGGCAGAATGAAGTGCCTCCACAGCCTTGCGGCTATATTCAGCCACAGCGTCAAGACAAATCTGACCGATATCGAGACGGTCGTAGATGCCAGTCACTCCGGCTATCTTCTCGCCTGGATAAGCCGACTTGTTGCCGAGCCAGAATTCAAGCTCCTCCTTGTCGGCGCCTTCGGCTTTCTGCATTGCGTTGATGAGCATATATGTTTTTTTGTTGTTCATTATATCGCCGCCGATAGCCTTGCCAAACACATCGGGATCGCCATACACGTCGAGCCAGTCGTCCTGCAGTTGGAACGCCAGTCCGAGATTGACTGCGAAATCATACAGCGCATTGGCATTGCGCTCGTCGGCGTCACCCATAACTGCGCCTATGCGTGCCGCTCCGGCAAGAAGCACCGACGTCTTCAAGCGAATCATCTCCATATACTCGTCGATGGTCACATCGGTGCGCGCCTCAAACTCCATGTCATACTGCTGTCCCTCGTAGACTCCGATTGCCGTTTCGTTGAACTCCTTCAACAGGCGCATCGCTTTTTGCGGCTCCACACCGTCGACCACGAGCTGCGTGGCGAGGGTGAGCATGGTGTCGCCCGACAGGATGGCGGTATTGTCGTCCCATTTGTTGCAAACCGTAGGTTTTCCACGGCGCAGGTCTGCCTTGTCCATAACGTCGTCATGGAGCAACGTGAAGTTATGATACATCTCTATGGCTGCCGCTTGCGGCAGAGCCTTGGCGCTGTCGCCGCCTACAGCGTCGCACGCGGCGAGCAAGATTACCGGGCGAAGGCGTTTGCCGCCTTGCTCGAGTCCGTAGACTATCGGTTTGTACAAGCCTTCGGGATTTCTCCCTGCAGGGCACGCTATAGTGTCGACGGCATTTCCCGCCATTTTGATATATTCCTCAAGTGTATGCATCGCTTTTTATGGTTTTATCAGTCTTGAAACAACTCGTTTGATTCGATTAATCAATTATGCAAAAATAGCGATTTATTTTGCTTATGCGCACATTATCTCTGAAAATATTTTTTCTCATAAAATTAGGGGTGCCTCGGGGAAGAAAATCGAGCAAGCTCTTTTCTTTCCTCTCGGCTTGCACTATCTTTGCAAACATGGACAATTTTTCGGTTACAATATTGGGATGCGGGTCGGCTAAACCCACCGTGCGCCACAACCCGAGCGCACAATTGGTGTGTCTGAACTCAAAATCGTTTCTGATTGACTGCGGCGAGGGCACTCAGACTCAATTGATGCGCGCGCACTGCAAGTTCAACCGACTGCGCCACATATTCATCTCGCATCTGCATGGCGACCATTGTTACGGGTTGCCTGGGCTGCTTTCAACAATGGGGCTGACAGGACTCGACGGCGAGACTGTGATACATCTGCCGGAAGAGGGGGTGCGGCTGTTCAAGCCATTGCTCGACTATTCTGCCCACGACCTGAACGTGCGCTTCGAGCCCTACGAATATGGCAACAACATCATTTATGAAGACCGCTCGATGACGGTCAACACTGTGCCACTTGTCCATCGGCTGCCTTGCGTGGGATTCGTGTTTCGTGAAAAGCCCAAGCCTCGGCACATAAACCCCGACGCTATCCAACGCTGGCAGGTGCCTACATGCTATCGCAACAACATCAAGGCTGGCGATGACTATGTGACGCCCGACGGCATCGTTGTGCCAAACAACGCTTTGACCACCGACCCCGACCCTGCGCGCGTGTATGCCTACATTTCCGACACGATGCCGCTGAAGGCCGTGGTCAGCGAGGTGGCAGGCGCCGACCTGCTCTACCACGAAGCGACTTTCCTCTCTGACTTGCGGCAACGCGCCAAGCAGACTCTCCACACGGTTGCCGCCGATGCGGCTGCCATTGCCCGTGACGCAAAAGTGAAACGGCTGGTTATCGGGCATTTCTCCTCGCGCTATATCAACGAGTCGATGTTGCTCGACGAGGCAAAAGCCGTTTTTCCCGACACGATTCTCGCCAAAGAAGGACTGACAATAAACATCTAAGCACGCTGATGAATAAAAATTTGCCAGAAAAATTTGATTTTTCATTGCACAGTAAAAGAATTTACGTATCTTTGCAAACAAAATAACAACTTTATGCAGACTATGCAACTTACATATCATCGTCATCATCACGTCGACCTTTCCCCAAAAGAGGCTGGCCAGTTGGCTTTTGTGTAAGTTTCATATATGATTGACTACTAACGACCGATTATCCGCCTCATAGGATGACCGGTCGTTTTTTTATTTCTTAAAAAACTATGCTTAGAATTGCTGTACAATCAAAAGGCCGTCTCTACGACGAGACAATGGACCTGCTCTCAGAAGCAGGCATCAAACTTACCGCAGTGAAACGCTCACTGCTCGTGCCGTCGCGCAACTTTCCTGTCGAACTGCTGTTTCTGCGCGACGACGACATTCCCGACTCTGTAGTTACCGGAACTGCCGACCTCGGCATTGTGGGCTACAATGAGGTGCTCGAGAAACAACGCGACGTGACGGTAATCAAAAAACTGGGATTCAGCCGATGCCGCATCTCTCTGGCTGTGCCAAACAGCGCCGGCTACGATGGACTGCAGTGGTTCAACGGCAAAAAAATAGCCACTTCATATCCGGTCATACTCTCCAAGTTCTTCCGCGACAACAACATCTCGGCAGAGCTGCACGAAATCAGCGGTTCGGTTGAAATCGCGCCGAGCATCGGTCTTGCCGACGCCATCTTCGACATCGTGTCGTCGGGAAGCACTCTCGTGAGCAACAACCTTAGAGAGGTGGAGAAGGTGATTGATTCGGAGGCTGTGCTCATCGGAGGAAAAGCCCTCGACGCCGAGAAGCAGGAGGTACTCGACGAACTGCTGTTCCGCTTTGAGGCTGTAAAGGCGGCTTCCGGCAAGAAGTACATTCTAATGAACGTGCCGCGCACACAGCTCGACACGGTGCTGCAGATTCTGCCGGGCATCAAGAGTCCGACAGTGCTGCCTCTCGCCGACAAGGACTGGTGTTCGGTACACACCGTTCTCGAAGAAAAATTCTTCTGGGAAATCATCAACCGACTGAAGGCTGCCGGCGCTGAAGGCATACTGGTGTTGAACATTGAAAAAATGGTATTGTAGCAATGGAAATCAAGATTTACAAGTATCCCAAAGACACGAAGGATTTGCTGATTCGCGACTTCGACCCCAATCTCATTGGTGAGGCGGTGTCGGCTATCAGCGACATCATCAACGACATCGAAGAAAACGGCGACACTGCTTTGCTGAAATATGAGCGTCAATTCGACTGCCCATCAATCGAGTCGCTGAAGGTGACGGAGCAGGAATTTGAGGAGGCGGAAGCCGCTGTCAGTCAAGAACTGAAGGATGCGATGAAGGTTGCGGCCGACAACATCCGCAAGTTTCACGCCGCACAACTGATGGAGCCCATTGAGGTGGAAACGACTCCTGGCGTGGTGTGCCGGCAGAAAGCCGTGCCGCTCCACTCCGTCGGACTATATGTGCCTGGAGGCAGAGCGCCTTTGTTTTCAACGGCGCTGATGCTTGCCATCCCGGCACGCCTTGCCGGATGCCCCGAGATTGCCATCTGCACGCCTCCCGACAAGAGCGGTCGCGTCAACCCGACAATCCTTGTGGCGGCACGTCTGGCTGGCGTAACCGAGGTGTATAAGGCCGGAGGCGCACAGGCGATAGCGGCAATGGCATTCGGAACTGAAACAATACCAAAAGTAAACAAGATTTTCGGTCCCGGCAACCTTTACGTTATGCTTGCAAAGGCGTTTGTGGCGAAACAGACCCACACGCTTGTCGATTTGCCGGCAGGACCGTCGGAAGTGATGATTGTGGCTGATGAA
>ERZ809146.1155-NODE-1155-length-11889-cov-7.766689_pt1 | contig 11889 bp, 11 predicted proteins | sample MGYA00520794_ERZ809146 | MGnify/ENA primary metagenome ERZ809146 (study PRJEB31570, sample SAMEA3212995) | Homo sapiens | biome: human-gut; feature: human gut; material: fecal | place: Sweden | collected 2011 ... | reverse complement strand
GGATGAAGGAGCAAAGCGACGCGCAAAATGTAGTGAGTCGTTTCCCCTCTGGGGATACAACCCTTCTATACAACCCTCGGGGCCCAAGGCCCCGTTAACCTTCTCCTCTGCCCCCTTGGCCCCAGGCCCATCAATCTTATGAACCGTATTTTTTTTACAAATTTATTTCCTTACCCTCTTTACTTTCTTACTTTAGCGTGGTAATGTATTAATCATAAGAAAGAGAGGAGGGCGCAAATGGCTCGTACCATAGATGACCTGAAAATGGTCCATGAAGAGGAAATGAATAATTTTGACCGCATTGAGAGTGCGGTGGTGTCTGTCATGAGGCGGCACGGGTGCAAGATCATCCAGACGCCTACGTTTGAGGATTATGATACCTACGGCACCTATTTCCCCCTGCTGCAGCGGGAGATGATCAAGACCATCGGTCCTGACGGGGAGGTGCTGGTGATGCGTCCTGATGTGACGGTGCCGCTGGTGAAGACGGTGGCCCGGGAGTATCCCGATGCTTCCCAGCTTCTGAAGTTCGGCTATGTGTCCATGGTGTTCCGTGAGTATTACGGAAAGTCCACCCACGGGAAGTATTTCCTTCAGAGCGGGGTAGAGGTTCTGGGGGATGAGACGCCGGAGTGTGACGGGGAAGTGATGGTTATTGCGGCGGAGTTTTTGAAGTCCGTGGGGATTTCCCATATGCGTATCGACCTGGGGACTGTGGCTTATATGGATGCTCTGTTTGATGAGCTTCATCTGACGAAGGAGCAGCTTTCCCAGGTGCGGGAGTACATGGAGAAACGGAATCTGGTGGCCTTTGACGGGCTGGTGGATACGCTTCCCATTACGAAGATCCAGCGGGATGTGCTGCTGGAGCTGCCCCGGCTTTTCGGGGACTATGAATCTACCCTGAAGCGGGCGGAGGGGCTGTGCCTGAATCATGGCATGATGGAGGCGCTTAACCGGCTCCGGAAGGTGTATGAGTACCTGGATGTGGCTGGGTACAGTGATTCGGTGCAGCTGGATTTCGCTTTTACTTCCCACATGGGGTATTATACGGATATGGTGTTCAAGATTTACGCCGACGGCGCTCTTTATTCCCTCATCAGCGGCGGGCGGTATGATTCTCTGGCCGCCCAGTTCCAGGTGCCCCGGCCGGCCTGCGGTTTCGGCATGAATATGAATCTTCTTTACGAGGTCATGGCGGAGGCGGATCTTCTGGAGGCACAGGTTCCTTCCTGCGACCTGGCAGTGGTATATGAGGAAGCGGATAGAAATCTGGTCCTGACTCTCATGGACTGGCGGCATAAAGGGTTCTCCGTCCTGGGTGTGAGCGCAGGGAACCGTATCAACTCCGGCGATTACCGCATGATAGCATCGTATAAGGATGGTTTCTTCCTGACAGGGGAGGAGAAACTGTCGAAAGAGGAAATGGAAAGAAAACTGGGAGGACTTTGATATGCTTCATATAGCACTGGCGAAGGGGCGTATTGCCAAGAAAGTGATGAAAAGCCTGTCTGATGGAGGGTATCATTTCCCCGATTATTCCGATGACAGCAGAAAGCTCATATTTACAGACGATAAGGACCGCATCCGGGTGACCCTGGTGAAGTCTCCCGATGTGACGGTGTATGTGCGGCGGGGCGCCGCCGACGCCGGCATTGTGGGGAAGGATGTGCTCATGGAGGACGGGGAGGAGGATGTGTATGAAATCCTTGACCTGGGTATCGGCAAGTGCCGCATGGCGGTGTCCGGTATCAAGGGACAGAAGGATGTAATGAACAAGCGCATTCTCACCGTGGCATCCAAGTATCCCTCCATTGCGCGGAAATATTTCGCCGGCCGTTTCCAGCCCATTGATATTATCAAGCTGAACGGTTCCGTGGAGCTGGCTCCCCTGGTGGGTCTCTCCGATGTGATTGTGGATATTGTGGAAACAGGCACCACCCTCCGTGAAAACGGACTGGAGGCCTATGATTATTTCATGGATTTTTCCGCCCGCCTCATCTGCAACAGGGTATCCTATAAGATGAAGCAGGACGAATTAAAACAGTTTATTCAGGTGGTCAGCAAGACTGGCACCGGAAAGAAGGCATAGCATGGATTGGATTGAAGTACCGGCAAAAGGGCTGACCCTCCGTGAAGTGAGGACCATGACCAATAGAAATGTGAATCTGTCTGACGATCTGGAAAAGGCGGTATCCGCCATCCTTACCCAGGTCAGGGAAGGAGGAGACGAAGCCATCCGGGCTCTCACGAAGAAATTTGACGGCGTGGATATTGCCGATTTCCGGGTGAGTGAAGAGGAAATCGAAGAGGCGGTGAAGGAAGTAGGGCCGGAGTTCCTGGCTGTACTGAAGGAAGCAAAGGAAAATATCGAAGCCTTCCATAAGGAACAGGTGCGGAAATCCTGGTCCAAGAATTTCAGGGACGGCGTGGAACTGGGAGAAAGATTCCTCCCCATCCAGCGTGTGGGAGTCTACGTACCCGGCGGCCGGGCTGCTTATCCGTCCACGGTCCTTATGGACACGGTGCCTGCCATGGTGGCAGGCTGCCCGTCGGTGGCCATGGCTACCCCTCCCGGAAAGGACGGCAAGGTAAATCCCAACATCCTGGCTGCTGCCTATGTGGCAGGGGTGAAGGAAATCTACAAAGTAGGCGGCGCCCAGGGCATTGGCATGCTGGCCTACGGCACGGAGACCGTGGAGCCTGTATTTAAAATCGTAGGCCCCGGCAATGCTTTCGTAGCCATGGCCAAGCGCCTTGTTTTCGGCACCGTAGGCATTGATATGATTGCGGGCCCGTCTGAAGTATGCTGCGTGGCTGACGGCAGCGCCAACCCGAAGTGGATTGCCGCCGACCTCCTGTCCCAGGCGGAACATGACCCCAGGGCTGCTGTATTCCTCATTACGCCGGATAAAGAGTTCGGCCTTGCGGTGCAGCAGGAAATGGAAAAGCAGATGAAGGAGCTTTCCCGTTATGAAATCATGAAGAGCTCCGTGGACCAGTATGCCAAAGCCTTCCTCTGCAAAGACACAGAGCAGTGCTTTGACATTGTCAATAAAATCGCACCGGAACACCTGGAGGTGGAGCTGCCGGATCCGAAGAAGTACCTGCCCCTCATTTATAATGCCGGCGCTATTTTCCTTGGAAAATATACATCCGAACCTCTTGGGGACTACATGGCAGGCCCGAACCATACGCTCCCCACGTCCGGCACCGCTGCCTTCTCCTCGCCCCTTGGTGTTTACGATTTCGTAAAGCACAGCAGCGTGGAATGCTACAGCGAAGAAGCATTCCGGAAGATTTCTAAGAAAGTACAGCTTTTTGCCAAAGCAGAAGGGCTCACCGCCCATGCTCATGCTATGGAGGTGCGGGATGAAGACTGAATGGCTGAGAAATACGATTAAGGATTTTGAACCCTACTTCGTGGCTCCCATTGCGGAGAAACACGTCATTAATGCCAATGAAAACTATTTCAATGTGCTTTCCATTCCGGCGGTGAAGCAGGAACTGATCAAGGCGCTGGATACTTTCAAACCCCAGATTTACCCGAAACCCATGGCCGATGGCCTTCGGGAAGCTCTGGCCGACTACATCGGTGCAAGGCCGGAAAACATTATCTGCGGCAACGGCGGCGATGAAATGATTTCCTACCTTTTGGGCACCTTCATGAACCCCGGCGACACCCTTCTCGTTCATTCTCCCACCTTCGACATGTACGAACTGGGAGCGGAAACCCTGGGCGCCTCCACCATCAAGGTGCGGGACCTGGCAGGCTACCGCCGCGACAAGGAAGGGCTGCTTGATGCCGTGAAGAAATACCAGCCGAAAATGACGGTAATCTGCAATCCGAACAACCCCACCGGCGACCTCCTGCCTGCGTCCTTCATCGAAGAAGTGCTGAAGGCGGCGGACAACCTGGTCTTCGTGGACGAAGCGTACATGGAATTTGCCCAGAAAGAAAGCGTGGTGTCCCTTATCAGTAAATATCCGAACCTGGTGGTGCTCCGCACCCTGTCCAAAGCCTTCGGCCTGGCGGGCATGCGCTGCGGCTACCTGGTGGCCGATGAAGAAATCATCAACGCCATCGGCAAAATCAAGGCGCCCTACAACCTGAACTCCTTCACCCAGCTCTTTGCACCCATTGTGCTGAAACACCGGGATGAAATCCTTAAAGTGCGGGATGACATTGTAAAGGAAAGAAACCGCCTCTTCGACGAACTGGTGAAAATCCCGGGCCTTACCGTATATCCCTCCTGCACCAATTTCCTTCTGGTACAGGTGGAAAACAAGCATGAAGAAATTTTCAAAGCACTGAAGGCAAAGGACATTCTGGTGAAGATTTACCGCAACAGCGCAGAACTTCCGGAGGCCTACCGCATTTCAGTAACCACAAAGGACGTGGACGATACCCTTCTTGAGGTATTCCGGAAGGAGCTTTCATGAGACAGGCAGCCATTCACAGAAAAACGGGGGAAACCGATATTTCCGTCAACCTTTCCATCGACGGCTCCGGCCGCTTTGAAGGCACCACGGGCATCGGATTCTTCGACCATATGATGAACCTCCTTGCCTGCCACAGCGGCATGGACATTTCCATTTCCTGTCAGGGAGATCTGGAAGTGGACAATCACCATACCATCGAAGACCTGGGCATTACCCTTGGCGATGCCCTGCTGAAGGCTCTGGGAGACAAGAAAGGAATCCGCCGCTACGGCGCCTTCTTCTGCCCCATGGACGAAGTCCTCTCCCGCATTGTGCTGGACCTCTCCGGCCGTCCCTACTTCGTGTACGACGTGAAAATCCCGGTGGAGCGCATCGGCACCTTTGAAACGGAAATGACTAGGGAATTCTTCCTGGCCTTCGCCATGCACGGCATGATGAACCTTCACATGGCCTGCCTCTACGGTGAAAACGGCCACCATATGGTGGAATCCCTTTTCAAAGGACTGGGACACGCACTGAAGGAAGCGGTTACCGTGGAAGGCGGCGCTCTGTTATCGACCAAAGGGGTGCTCTGATGAAAACAGCAGTTATAGATTACGATGCAGGCAACCTGGCCAACGTAGTGCGGGCCGCCGCCCGCGCCGGCCTGGACGTGGTGGTGACAAGGAACCCGGAAGAAATCAAAAATGCTTCCGCCCTCATCCTTCCCGGCGTAGGCGCTATGAAAGATGCCATGGAGCACCTGGACGGCTACGGCCTTTCCGATTTGATCAAGGAAGAAGTGAAAAAAGGCAAGAAACTGGCAGGCATATGCCTTGGCATGCAGGCCCTTTATGAAGTATCTGAAGAAAACGGCCACATCCCTGCCCTGGGCCTTCTCCCCGGCAGCATCGTCCGTTTCCCTGAAGGGAAACTCAAAGTGCCCCACATGGGGTGGAATGAGCTGGTCATCCACCGGCCCCACAAAGTGCTGGAAGGCCTTTCCCCTCATTCCTACGTTTATTTCGTCCATTCCTACTACAAAACCCCTGGAAATACGGAAGACGTCATCGCCTCGGCGGACTACGGCGTCACCGTGCCGGCGGTGGTGGGGAAGGACAATGTATTGGGCTTCCAGTTCCATCCCGAAAAATCAGGACAAGTAGGCATGGCCATCTGGAACCGTTTAGCAAAGTGGTTGATGAAATGAAAATATTTCCAGCGATTGATATAGAAGACGGACACTGCGTCCGCCTGAAACAGGGCCGCAAAGAAGACCTCACCGTCTACGGCGACGACCCTGTAAAAATGGCACTGAAATGGGAAGCCGAAGGGGCGAAAGCCCTTCATGTGGTAGACCTGGACGGCGCCTTCAAGGGAAACGGCATGAACATTGAAATCATCCGTAAAATGTGCGAAGCCCTCACCATCCCCATCGAAGTGGGCGGCGGCATCCGTACAGAAAAAGCCATCAAAGACTACCTGGACATGGGCGTCTACCGCGTCATCATCGGCTCCAAAGCCGTAGCCTCCCCCTACTTCGCCATCCAGGCCGCTAAGAACTACGGCCCGGACCATATCGCCGTCTCCGTAGACGCCAAGGGCGACGAAGTCGCCACCCACGGCTGGGTGGACGGCAGCAGCCGGAAAGTCATGACCTTCGTAGAAACCCTCCTCACCCACGGAGTGAACACCATCATCTACACCGACATCAGCCGTGACGGCATGCTTACCGGCCCGAACTTCGACATGATGAAAAAACTCCAGGCCCTGGAAGGCATCCGCCTCATCGCCTCCGGCGGCGTCTCCGGCGCCGAAGACCTCCGGAAACTTTCGGCCATGGGCGTCTATGGAGCCATCACTGGCAAAGCCCTCTATGAGGCAAAAGTGACTATGGAAGAAATCAGGGAGATACAGGAATAGGGGAGCCGCATTAGGAGCCACTGCGTGGCTCCGGTTGACGCCTGTTGCGCAGGCGAGGGTTGACATCCGCTGCGCGGATGAAGGGGCGTAAGTTTGACGGCCCTCCGGGCCGAGGGTTATTGATTGATCTGTGGGCAATGAGTATAAATTCAGCGTTACGACCTTACCTTCCCGCCCGCACAGTCATTCTGAGCCGCAGGCGAAGAATCTTGGTACGTGCAGCGTTTGAATCAAAAGGCATTAAACAGCAGTCGGCGGGAAGGAACCGCTTTGCGAAATTTATACTCATTTTTCGACAGGGTAGTCCACAACCTTCGGGCCCCAGGGGCCCGTCAAACCTAAGAGCCCTCCGGCCATAGGCCGGTCAATCTTAAGAACCTTTTCCCAGTCCCCTCTGAATCCGGGGCTGCGAGGCATCCCCTGTTTTTCTAAAACGCAAAGGAGCATACTATGCTTGCAAAAAGAATCATTCCCTGTCTGGACGTGAACCATGGCAGGGTGGTCAAAGGAAAACAATTTCATCACCTGCAGGACGTAGATGATCCTGTAGCCTTAGGAAAGTTCTACTCCCACTCCGGTGCCGACGAGCTGGTGTTCTACGACATTACCGCCACCCACGAGGGGCGGGAAACCTTTGTGGACACGGTGAAGGCCATTGCGGAAGAGCTCACCATTCCCTTTACCGTAGGCGGCGGCATCCGCAAAGCCGACGATTTCCGCACCATGCTCCTGGCAGGGGCGGATAAAGTGTCCGTGAACTCCGCTGCCGTCATGCATCCGGAAATCATCCGGGAAAGTGCAGAACGTTTCGGAAACCAGTGCGTTGTCCTTTCCATCGACGGTAAAAGAAACGGAAACGGCGGCTGGGATGTGTACATCGAAGGGGGACGGAAGAATACCGGTATTTCCGTACTGGAATGGGCCCGGAAGGGCATGGAGCTCGGTGCCGGTGAAATCTGCATGAACTCCATCGACACTGACGGCGAAAAAAATGGCTACGACCTGGAACTTATGCATACCCTGTCAGAACAGCTCTCCATCCCTGTCATCGCTTCCGGCGGTGCAGGGAAAATGGAAGATTTCCTCAAAGCCTTCGAAGCCGGTTCCGACGCTGCCCTGGCGGCCTCGGTGTTCCACTTCGGCGAAATCGCTATCCCTGATTTGAAAAAATATTTGGCAGACCACGGCGTACCCGTGCGGATGTAAGGAGGATTTATGGAGTCAGTAGACATTCAGAATATAAAATTTGACGAAAAAGGCCTGGTGCCGGCGGTGGTGCAGGACGCCAGAAGCGGCGAAGTGCTCATGGTGGCCTACATGAACAGAGAATCCCTTGCCAAAACCGTGGAAACCGGCGAAACCTGGTTCTTCAGCCGCAGCCGGCAGAAACTCTGGCACAAAGGCGAAGAGTCCGGACATTTCCAGCATGTACAGCGCATTTACGTAGACTGCGACGCCGACACCCTGGTGGTGCAGGCCATCCCCGACGGCCCCGCCTGCCATACAGGAAACAGAACCTGTTTCTACAGGAACCTTGCGGGCTGGGATAACGGGGAAGGAGAAGGAAACCTTGCCATCCTCCACACCCTCTTTGAAGAAATCAAAGACCGCAGGATCCATCCCCAGGAAAAATCCTACACCAACTACCTCCAGAAAGAAGGCAAAAACAAGATCGACAAAAAAATCGGAGAAGAAGCCTCCGAAGTCATCATCGCCGACCAGCACGAAGACAAGGAAGAGATCATAGACGAATCCTGCGACCTCCTCTACCACCTCTTCGTTCTCTGGGAAAATGCGGGCGTAGACCTCTATGACATTATGAAAAAAATGGAAGACCGGGACGAGAAAAAAGGAAATAAAAAAGTCGTAGGCCATCTGGATAAGACGTTCTGAAGGGGAAAAAGAAGATAGAAGATAGATGTCTCATCCATGCCGCTATCCTCCGACACCTTTGACGGCCGGGCATATTTCTGCCCGGCCCTTTTTATGCCCATCCCTATCTTTGATTGTCTGAAGTGATTATGTCTATGGTAAAATATAAGTATTAAATGCAGGAGGACAGGATATGAAAGCCATAGACATGCTGATTTCTACTCTCAAAAAAGAAGAAAAAGCCCAATACAACGGTGGTATCTACAGGAAAACCCAGGTAGATATGGCATACAACAGCAATCACATCGAAGGGAGCCGCCTGTCCCATGACCACACCCGGGAACTGTTTGAGACCCGCTCCCTCCTGGCAGAAAAAGATGAAGTCATCTACGCTGATGATGTGGTCACTGCAAATAATCACTTCCGCGCGTTTCGCTATATGCTTGACCGCTATGATATGCCGCTTACGGAAGACTTCATCAAAACCATTCATCGTATTCTCATGGAGGGGACGGCGGCGGAGGCTGCAGGATTTCCCATCGGTGCCTATAAAAACCAGGACAACATCGTAGGCGATAAGGAAACGGTGCCAGTGGAAGATGTACCCCGTGTCATGGCAGACATGCTGGCGGATTTTCACGCGTCTGACCACACCTTTCACAGGCTCATAGATTTTCACTACCGCTTCGAGTCCATTCATCCCTTCCAGGACGGTAACGGCCGAACCGGCCGCCTGCTTCTCTTCAAAGAAAGCCTTGCTGCAGACATCATCCCTTTCATCATCGCTGATGATAAGAAACAGTTCTATTACCGCGGCCTCAGGTCCTATGAAACAGAGCCGGGCTATCTACGCGAAACCTGCGGAGAGGCGCAGGATAATTACCTCCTTCTCTGCTGCCAGCTCATACGGGGATTTCGGGAGGAGGCAGAAAAGGAAGGACTCCTATGGCCGGAACTGCTGCGGGTATTGGACCGGAAGAAGTAAGACCTTGGGGAAAAAGATAGAAGATAGACATCCGACTTCTGACTTCCTGCCGACTGGTATGCTTTAGGGAGCTAGTGTACTAGTGGGCTAGTGAGCTAGTGAGCTAGTCGGAGTCAATGTCTACGTGTACCGAAACCCTTCGCTGTCGCTCAGTATTCTGACGAGTGAGGCGGGAAGGGAAGCACGTAACGTAAGGCTCCTTCCACTGGTGGCAATCCTGCATAGGATTGCCAAGTCGGGCAAAGTTGGCCCTTAGCCTGCCCATAAAAGGGCCTTCCTTTTGATTGCCCGACCGGAATGGAGCTGCCCGATAGGGCTGAGGAGAGGCCTTTCTCCAGCAAAGGCGCCGCCGTAGGCGGCCTATAAAAATCATTGCCGCGCAGCCTGCAGCGGAGCCGCTGTCAAACCTCGGAACCTTAAGAACCATTCAATCAAAAAGACCTCTGCCGAAGCAGAAGTCTTTTTTTGATTTCACCAATTATTTTTCCATCCGTTTCATGTGGTTGGAATTATTTTCATCATCCCACCATACGATACCTTTGGTATCCGGCAGCGCATCCTTATGGAAAAGGGGCACTTTGATGCCCTTTTTCAGCTGCTTTTCGTAATCCATGAGGCAGGCGCGGGCCTGGGGGAAGAGGAGGATAATGGCACTTACGTTGGTGAGGACCATGAAGGCCATGAAGAGGTCTGCCAGGTTCCATACCAGCGGCAGGTCTGCCTGGGAGCCCCAGAAAATCATGATGGCGATGAAGACGCGGAAAAGGTTCAGCGGCCATTTCTTGTTTGTCAGGTGGCCGATATTGATTTCACCGTAATAATAATTTCCAACCAGGGAAGTGAAGGCAAAGAGGAAAATCAGGAAGGAAACGGCCTTCGGAGCCCAATCGCCGAAGTACTGGGACAAATCCCACTGGATCAGTTCGATGCCCGTGAGTCCGGTGGAGCTGTAGTCTCCGGTGAGGAGGACGATGAAGGCAGAAGCGGAGCAGATGAAGAGGGTATCTACATATACGCCGAAGGCCTGGATGAGGCCCTGTACTACCGGGTGGGTGGCGTCAGCAGTGGCTGCGGCATTCGGTACGGAACCTTCGCCGGCTTCGTTGGAGAAAAGGCCTCTTTTGAAACCGGTGAGCACAGCAGCGCCCATACCGCCGCCAAATACGGCCTGCCAGTCGAAGGCATCGCGAAGGATGACATAAATAACGTGGGGCATTTCCGTAATGTTATAAAGCATGATGCCAATGGCTACTACGATGTAAACACCGGCCATGATGGGCACCATCCATTCAGTTACCCGGGCGATACGGCCCATGCCGCCGCAGATGACCAGCATGGCCAGCACGGTGACCACGGCGCCTACGATCATGCGGTCAAAGCCCAGCGCATGGTTCAGCGCCAGGGCGATGGTATTGGACTGTACGGAGTTATAAATCATACCGTAGGTGACGGAAATCAGGATGGCAAATACAGCTGCCCAGATACCGTGGCCAAGGCCGTTCTTCAGATAGTAAGCCGGGCCGCCGCGGAAACCGTTTCCGTCTTCCCTGGGCACCTTGTAAATCTGGGCTAGGGTGGATTCCACGAAACCGGTGGCAGAACCGATGACGGCAATAAACCACATCCAGAAAATAGCGCCGGGGCCGCCGGAGACGATGGCAATGGCAATACCCGCAATATTTCCCACCCCTACACGGGAAGCTGTACTGACACAGAATGCCTGGAAAGGAGAAACCTCATTTCCCTCCGTCTTCCTGCCGGCGGTGTGGGCAATCAGCTTAAACATCCGTCCAAAGTACCGAACCTGCACCCCTCTGGTGCGGACGGTGAAATAAAACCCTGCGCCCACCAGCAGGGCAATAATAACGGATGACCATAGAAATCCGTTAATGGCGGAAACTGCATTGTTCAAAGATTCCATATTTCCTCCTTAGAAATGAAAGTTATGCATACATAGTTATTATAGTATGTTTTTACACTTTAGGGAAGCGCTGATTAAATCGTTGTCTGATTTTATTCTTGAATTTTTATGCAATGCAAGGAATGGGGCGACGCGAATAGCGAGCTATTTAAGGAGCCCCATGACGAAGCAGTGCATAAAAATTCTTATAAAAGCAGACTCTGCGAATGAATCAGCGCTTCCCTAGACAATGAAAAATATGAGCTTGAAAAGGGGGAGCAGGGAATGATACAGTGCGGCTGTCCGTTTTCCGCTGCCCGCTTGCCGTGACGGTGGGCGCCACAATCCTCAGCGGCCAAAGGCCGCTGTCTTTAGAACCCCTTGAACCGGGGCCACTTCGTGGCTCCCCTTTGGTGCTGACGCACCACCTACCCCTTGCAAATCGGTCAGCCGGTTGAAAGGATGGCCTCTCAATGGGCAGGCTGGAGGCCAACTTCGGCTGACTTGGAGGTCCTATGCAGGACCTCCACAGTGGGACAAGAAAATAGGGGGAATGAACCTTTTCTCCACCATTTGAAACACAACCTTTCTACACAACCTGCGCCGACAGGCGCGCCCCTTTTTATACTGCGGCGTCAGCCGCCACCACCACCCTTGGGCCCAAAGGGCCCGTCAAACCTAAGAACCTTGAGAACCTTCGGCCCGCAGGGCCGTCAACCTTCCCCTTTGGACCTTAGTGTAAAATTTTACTCGGTAGGGGAATTCTTCCAGAAATAATAAAAGAGGA
>ERZ809146.1145-NODE-1145-length-11963-cov-7.248320_pt1 | contig 11963 bp, 4 predicted proteins | sample MGYA00520794_ERZ809146 | MGnify/ENA primary metagenome ERZ809146 (study PRJEB31570, sample SAMEA3212995) | Homo sapiens | biome: human-gut; feature: human gut; material: fecal | place: Sweden | collected 2011 ... | reverse complement strand
CGGCCACAACCCTCGGGGCGAAGCCCCGTCAACCCTCACACCGAAGGTGTGTCCACGGGCGCAGCCCCGTCAACCTTCCTCCTCTGAACCCTTTGAATCTTCTGAACCCGGGCCCCGCAGGGGCCCATTACAAAAAAAGCATGACAATCATTGGTAATTGATGTAAAATAAAACTATTGGATTATGATAATATAGGTTTTTCAGAACTTTGTTTAGAAAAGAGGAAATCTATGAAATATAGAAAAATCACTGCCCTGCTCTGCGCCCTGGCTATTGCCGGTACCGGAGTTTCTTCCGTATTTGCAGAAGACGCTGCAGCAGCTGCTCCTGCAAAGGACAGCTCCGCCGAAGCGGCAGCTCCGGCTGCCAAAGCACCGGAGGTGAATTACACCGACGCCCTTTTGAAAGGCCTGTCCCTGACACTGCCGGATGTTGAAAAATCCGTACAGGACGGCACCTTCAAGAACCTGTCCCCGGAAGCACCGAAGCCGGTGGTGGAACAGCCTGCTCCTGAGCCGGAGCCTCTTCCCGAACCGGAACCGGAGCCCGAGCCGGAACCGGAGCCCGAGCCCGCTCCCGCTGCCAAGTACACCGCCGACCAAGGGGACACCGCCAATGAAATCGACAGCGACGGCACCTACGACGGCATGACCTATACTTCCGAAAAACCGAATGAAAACGCCCTCCGCGTATCCATGGCCTACATCAGCGCCAAAGGCGACACCTTCACCAAATCCGGCGACGTGGACGACGTCACCAATTCCGACCTCTACGGTAAGAACGCCGCCCTCCTCGTTACCCACGGCGGTCACGGCGCCTTCACTGACGCCAGGATTTCCACCACCGGAAACGGTGCCACCGCCGCCTACGGCTACAGCAAGGGCACCTACATCAATCTCACCAATGCCACGATTTCCACCACCGGAAACTTTGCGCCGGCAGCAGAAACAGCGGAAAAAGCCATGATGAAACTGGCTGGTACCACCGCTTCCACCACCGGCTACGGCTCCCCTGCCATTAAAGTGTCCAAGAACGGCGGCATCATTCTGGCGGAAAACAGCCACTTTAACACCACCGGTCAGGAATCCCACGGCGTATACACTGCCGGTGACGTTACCTTGACCGGAAGCACCGTGAACGCCCAGGCCACCAAAGCGGCAGTCATTAAAAACAACGACACCCTTTCCCTGGAAAACTCCATCCTGGAAGGCAATGAAACAAACTCCGTGCCCTACAACATCGTCCTCTACTCCGACGAATCCGCCATCGGCACCATGGGCACCCAGCAGTTCAATGCCAAGGACTCCACCCTCATCTCCCATAAAGGCGGCATGTTCTACATCACCAGCACCCACGGCAGAGTGACCCTGGAAAATACCACCATCCAGCAGGATGCTTCTCTCCCGGTATTTACCGTTACCGGCAACGACGGCTCCTTCGGCTGGGGCGATCCCGGAAGCAACGGCGGCCACATGCAGCTTGTACTTGTGAAACAGGAACTCACCGGCAATATCCTGGTCGACTCCATCTCCGACGTGAACATGAACATCACCGACGGCTCCACCTGGAACGGAGCCATCCACATCGTCCCCAACGCCCAGAACGGCGCTGCCTACCACACCAACGCCGACATCTTCATCGCAGCAGGCTCCACCTGGAACCTTACTGAAGACAGCGAAGTCACCACGGTCACCAACCTGGGCACCATCAACTACAACGGCCACACCATCAAACTGGCCGACGGCACAGAAATGAAAGCATAAGGAAATACAGAAAAAGCGGCGCCTCGGCGCCGCTTTTTTGCATGGAATAAAAATGGGGATGGCAGGGGCCTGCCGCTGTGCGGCAGAGGGGCGTATGGCCCTGTGCTGGCCCACGGGCCAAGGGTTGTGTTCGCTTGTCGCTCAGGGGGCAAAGGCCTTGTTGGGCGCCTTTCCATTTATAGAAGGCGCCAGTATGATAAAACCTTCACAACCGCCCTATCGGGCGATGGAAATGCATCCCTTCTGCCACCTGCGGCGTCATCTCCCCCGGTGGGGGAAGTTTGCTCTATGCTTCCCCTTAGTGGTAACTTAAGCAACACAAGGGTAAGAGCCGCTAAAACTTCCCCCTCCGGGGGAAGTACCGCCGAAGGCGGGGATAGGGGTGCATTTTCAACGGGCGCCAGCCCGGTTTGCCTGTTTTCCCAACGCGCCAAGGGCGCGGTTTTTCGGTTTTATTATCATGGCGTCTTCATTATATAAGGGCTGCCCACCAAGGAAGGGGGCTTTTGCACTTCGCCATGCAGCACCGGTGACACAAAAGTAAATCCCGTAACGCCCTTGCCCACCCCTATATAAGGGGTGGGTGGCGAGCGCAGCGAGCCGGAAGGGGTCAGCCGTAGGCTGCATTATAATTCATTGCCCGCAGGGCAATCCACAACCCTATGAGCCCCTCTGGTGACACCCCTTCCAGAGGAAGGGGGCTTTTGCACTTCGTCATGCAGCACCGGTGACACAAAAGTAAATCCCGTAACACCCTTGCCCACCCCTATATAAGGGGTGGGTGGCGAGCGCAGCGAGCCGGAAGGGGTCAGCCGCAAGGCTGCATTATAATTCATTGCCCGCAGGGCAATTCACAACCCTATGAGCCCCTCTGGTGACACCCCTTCCAGAGGAAGAAGGCTTTTGACTTCGCCATGCAGCACCGGTGACACAAAAGCAAATCCCGTAACGCCCTTGCCCACCCCTATATAAGGGGTGGGTGGCGAGCGCAGCGAGCCGGAAGGGGTCAGCCGTAGGCTGCATTATAAGATTCATCGCCCGAAGGGCGATACCTTTCCTTCGGCCCAAAGGGCCGTCAAACCTAAGAACCCTCCGGCCATCGGCCGGTCAATCTTAAGAACCTTTTTCCCATCCCCTGAGCGTTAGGGAACACAACCTTTCTACACAACCTGCGGGCCCTTTGGGCCCGCGCCGCTTCACGGCCCAAAAATCCCTCCATTGCAGGAGGATTTTTTATTTCCAAAGAAAAGGATTCCCTGCTTCATGGATAATCCCCTGTGTTTTCAAAGACCGGAAAAGCAGAAAGCCCAGCCCCGGCTATGGAGGAGAATGTGTGAAAAATAAGAAGTAAAACGTATACTTTTGTATACATTTTACAGTTTCCGGTATAGTCTATACTTTTTGCGGAAGGAGCGGAGAGCCGCCGCTCTGTGAAATATGGCAGAAATGGCAACTTTGCAAGTGTGAATAATATGCATAAATATGCGTTATGTAAAGCCGCGCCTCTTTAGAAAGTACGGGAAGCTCTGCCGGAATGAAACTGGCAGAGCTTTTTTTATGGTCATGAAAACCACTTGGACATAAAATTGACCACTTTTGCAGAAAAACGACCACTTTTGCAGAAAAAATAGAAACAGGAAATCTTTTCGGATATAGTAATGACAGATAATACGTAAAAATTGCATAGGTACTGAGGCAGCGTCAAAAGTCGAAAAAATATTGACCCCTGACCTTTATTTCGTGCGCCCCAAAACAGGAAAAGACGAAAAGAAAGACCGATTTCCCTGGAGCTTTAGGAAAAGACGCAGCCGGCAGCACCTGTATAGTCCTTCTGCATAATCTGTATAAACGGATTCGAAGGCCCGCTCTGAGCCTTGAAGATATGAGTATACACAATAAGAACCGGATAAAGGAGGCATGGGTACAAACCGGTTCCGCCGCTGGGACGAACCCCCTGGGGCTATGTGAGTCAAAAATGCGGCACATCCGGCGCTAAGCCGCAAGAAAATGATTCGGAGCATCTATCATTTCCACTCAAAGGAGGGTAACACCATGAATAAGATTTACAAAGTCATCTGGAGTAAAGCGAAGCACACCTATGTGGTGGCATCAGAAATCGCCAAAGGCCACACCAAGGGCGAAACCACAGGAAAAGGACTGAAGAGACTGGCAGCAGCTCTGCTGGTGGCAGCAGCTCTTCTGAGCCCGAACTTCGCCTGGGCTGCGGATACGACCAAGGTAGAGCCGGCACCTGACGGGTCTGCAACGGCCGTGGAAGTATATACCAAGGAAGAGGCAAATAACGCCTTTGCCACTATTGAAAATGTAAGTACTCTTGGCCATACTGTCAACACTCTTTCTTCAGAACTTGATACTTTATCTACGCTAGTTAATACACTTCAAAGTTCAACGGCCAAAGTAGATGCAGATGGAAAGGTTGCTAAAGCAGTTGCTGCAGATAGTGCGGAATCGGCCACCAAAGCTGAGCAGGATGGTGCTGGCAATGTGATTATAAGTACATATGCGACTAAGACAGAAGTCAGTCAGAAAGCTGATGCCAGTACCGTGACAGACGAAGCATCCGCCCGTGAAGCCGGCGATAAGACCCTGAATGACCGGATTACTGCCGTTAAGGAGCATGTACTGAAGGAAACCGGGGATAATTATGTGAGCAAGGCTGATGCAGCGGTACAGGATGCCGGTGTCGTGAAAGCGGATAAAAAAATCGGCGAAAATGTGACCGCACTGGGAAAGGGCCTGTATGATGAAACGGCTGCCCGCATCGGCGCTGATGCAGCTCAGGACAAGGTGATTAAGCAGGTTAATGATAACCTGGTAGCAAGCGTCAACACTATCAACAAGAACGTGGCTGATGGATTCACTGCCCTGAACCAGGCAGGTGCCAATGAAGCTGCAGCCCGTGAAGCTAAAGATAATGAACTGAATGAACGCATCACGAACGAAGCCAATGCTATCCATGATGAAATCAAAGCTGGCGATAAAGTGCTGGATGACCGGATTACAAATGTGAAAGAATATCTGGAAAAACAGACATTTGATAATTATGTAAGCAAGGCTGATGCCGCCGTACAGGACGGGGCCGTTGTGAAAGCGGCCAACACCATTGGCGAAAACGTCACCAACTTGGACGCCGCCCTGGCAAAGGAAACGGCAGCCCGCCTTGGCGCAGACAAAGCCCAAGACAAGGTCATTGAACAGGTTAATCAGAATATGGTAGATGGGTTCAATACCATCAACAAGAACATGTCCGATGGGTTCACGGCTCTGAGCCAGGCAGATGCCAATGAACTATCAGGCCGTATGGCAGCGGATACCAAACTGGTGGAAGCCACTAATGGCGGACTGAGCCTGGATAATGATAATGTACTCCAGAAGACTAAAACTAAGATTTCTTCTACCGGAGAGGTGACCACTTCCAAAGAAGCGGCTACGACCCTGATTCTTAATAAGGGTGCAGCCAATCAGGTTAAGATTGACAGCGAAGGCGTAACAGTAGGTACTTCCAGTACCCAGATGGACGCAGAAGGGTTCACTGCTGGCGGTCACGACTATGACGCTGCAGGAGCAGCTCTTATGAGTGATGGCCGCATCAAAGGGGCTAATGGGGACTTTACCGTAGATACCGATGGAAACGTAGCTTCCGGCAATGTAACTTCCACCGGCACGGTGAAGGGTAAGACTCTGACCGACGGCGCAGGCGCTTCCATGAGTGGTGGCACAGTTACTGGCACAACCTTGACCGACGGAAAAGCAACAATTAGCAATGGCAACATTAAGACCAATGGTGGATTCATCCAGACCGGAGGCGGCAACGTGAACACCCAGGGCGGGGAAGTCCGCACAAATGGCGGCAAAGTAGCTACCTCCGGCGGTGAAATTAATACCGGCTCCGGTGCCATTAAGACCGTAGGCGGCGACATTCTTACAGCGGGCGGAAAACTGAACACCAGCGGCGGCAATATCGTGGCAGGAACCGGTGATATTTCCGGACATAATATCACAGCCAGCGGAGTACTGAGCGGCGACAGCCTCACTGTAGCCAATGGTATGACCGGCCGGAGTCTGACGCTTACTGGCGGAGACTTGGATGCCGGAGCAGGTACTATCAAAACCACTGGAGAAGTTGATGCAGGTACCCTGAATGTACGTGGTAAAGCGACTGTGAAGGATTTGGAAGTCAAGGGAGAATTCAAGGCCGAAACACTTACCAGCAAATTGGATGAGAACAACTACACCACCATTAATGGCGGCAACGTGACCTCCGTAAACAGCAAGGTAAGTGTCGATGATGCAAGAACCTATACAAGCACATCGAATTTAACTGAAAAAGGTAGAACGGACACGGCAGCCGATGGTACGACCACGAATGTATCTGTCATGACTGCAGGTGGATCGGATTCGACAATTTCCAGTCTGGCTGATAAAAATCAGAAATCCTACATCACCCAGAACCTGAAGAAGATTTTGCAGGGCATCCAGAATGGGGACAATGCAACCACCGTTGACCAGGCAGAAACGGGAATCAAGAGCACCGCTACCGACGGGAAGAACACCGCTTCCACCAACCTGAGCAATAAAGGATTCAACACCTACGCTACTGACGGAACAAACAGGACCTATACACTGCAGACCGCTGAATCTCTCACCAGCCAGATTGGCGATGATGGCAAGGTAAAGAGTGTAATGAAGGCTGACGGCATTACCAATAATGCAGATGGCGGCACTATCACCAACAGCGCCAAAGACCTGGTGAACAAAGCAACCGGTGATATGACCAACACCGTTGGCGGCAAGCTCCTCAATGATGTAACCGGCGATATGGAAAACAAGGTGGGCGGAAACCTGACCACTACCGTTAGCGGTACAAGCACGGAAACCGTAACCGGCAAGAAGACCGAAAACTACAACGGCGGCCTGGAAACCACGGTCACCGGTGATGAAAAGCATGCCATTACCGGCAGTCAGACCAATACCATCGGCGGCAGCCAGACTACCACTGTCACCGGCGACAGCAGCCTGAAGGCAGAAAACATCACCAACGAAGCGAAGAACAAGATCACCAACAAGGCTATCGATGTAGAAACCGATGCGGCAAGCTCCATTGTAAGCAAGGTATCCAACGATGCCGGTTCCAATACCTCCACCCAGCTGTCCTATCAGACAACGGAAGAAATGAAGGCTGATGGCAAGACCGCTTCCTACCTCCGCGGAGCTGCAGAGGAAAAATCGCAGCTGATTGATGGTAGCAAGAAGACCACCATTGATACCGTAGCTGGCCAGACCAATACCAACATTACCGAGGGGACCAATGTTTCCAACAGCCTGCAGAAAGCGGATCAGATCGCTTCCTCCGTAACCGACGGCACCAATACCACCGTTGTGAACCAGGATGCCAAGAGCCTTGCTTCCTCCATCACCGACGGAGCAAAGGCAAACAATACCAATAATACGGTGGATAAATCTGAACAGCTGATCAAAGCAGATGATACACGCTACTATGCCGAAACCAAGACTGCGGGCAGTGCTGTAGAGGCGCTGAAATCTGATGGTAATACGATTATCAGTGCAAAAGATGCTGTTACTGGCACTGTAAGCAGTGTGGTTACCGATGGCACCAACACTACCGGCTCTACCATGACTGCGAAAGGCATTACAAACAGTGCGGCTGAATCCATTGTGAATGAAATCGGCGACGGTTCTGCAGTGAAGAGTGAAATGACTGCCGATGGTATCACCAATACGGCGAAAGGCGGCACCATTTACAACAAGTCAAAGAATATTCTGAACGAAGCGTCCGGCGACATCCTGAACTTTGCAGATGGAGAAATTGGAAATTCTGCCACTAAGATTACCAATCTGACTGGCGATAACACCGTAACCAGTGATACCAACGGTACCACCTTTGAAAACAAGGCACACAGTACTGCCGTTAAAGAAGGCACTATCACAAAGACCACCATTTCTGGAAACACCCTGGAAACCGGCAAGGCAACCATGGACTATGCGGAAGTGATGAAGGACCTCGGCGTTCGTGGCAATGCAGCGGTAGATGGAAATACCATCCTCGGCAAGGAAGGCGCAGAAACCACTCTTACCGTCAACAGCAAGTCGACGTTCAAAGACACGGTCAAGATGGAAAAGACGCTGGAAGTCGACGGAACCTCTACCTTTAACGACAAAGTAACCGTCACTAAAGGCGGACTCGATGTAACCGGCGGCACGACGACGGATACGCTCCACGTCACCAGCACGTCCACCTTCGATGGCAAAGCCACCTTTAAGGATATTGTCACTATGGAAAAAGACCTCAGCGTCGGTGGCAATGCTACCGTGGCCGGCGATGTGACGGCTAACTCCTACAAGGTAGGAGACAAGACCTACATTGATAAAGATGGTATCAATGCGAATAACCAGGTTATCAGAAATGTAGGCCAGGGCAATATCACCGAAGGCTCCACCGATGCCGTTTCCGGCGGACAGCTCTATGAGACCAATACCAGGGTCAGCGGACTGGAAACCCGTATGGGCACCGTGGAAACCAAAGTGGATAAACTGGATGGCAAGATCGACAAGGTAGGCGCCAACGCCGCAGCTATGGCAAACCTGCACCCCCTGGAATTCGATGAAGACTCCAAGTGGAACATTGCGGCAGCAGTAGGCAGCTCCGGCAGCGAAACTGCCAGTGCGGTAGGCGTATTCTACCGGCCCAATGAAAACGTGATGGTCAATGCCTCCGCTGCCATGGGCACCGGTGAGAATATGTTCGGCGGCGGCGTATCCCTCCGTCTCGGCCACGGCGGCAACAAAGCCAAAGAGGCACAGATGAAGGCGGCTGCAGCAGAAAATAAGGAACTCCGGGCCAAAGTGGACGATCTCACCGCCCGCATGGACGCACTCCTCTCCGTACTGAATCCCAATATGTCGAAAGATTTCCCGGATGTGCCGGAAAACCACTGGGCCTACGAAGCCGTTTCCCGTCTGGCAGGCAATGGCATCGTGGAAGGCTATGAGGACGGCAAGTACCACGGAGAACGGCAGATGACCCGCTATGAAATGGCAGAAATCATCTACAACGCCCTCTCCAAAGGCGCTAAGGCGGAAAAGAAACTGGTTGAAGAATTCCGCCCCGAGCTCCAGGCCATGGCAACCCAGAAAAAAGCCTAGCCTCACTAATCACTCCTCCTTCATCCCTCCAAGCCGGATGACTGCTAATATGAAGGACAGTGATATGAGGATATAATCCCTGCCCCTTCCCCCGGAGGGGAAAGGGATAATAAACCCCCGGGACGAAAGTCCCGGGGGTTTTGCGATGGGATATGGACACGCCGTTATGGACACGTCCCTTTGGGACGTGAAGGTTCAAGCGCCTTTCGGCGCGGTCGGGATCGGGACTTAGGCGGTGCTTTCCGGGATTTCCGTAGGGGCCTGCGCCTGCGGCGCAGAGGGGCATATGGCATCCATCGGGCCTCCGGCCCTTGGTGCCAAGGGTTGTGTTCGCTGACGCTCAAGGGGTAGTTGCCGTGGTGGGCGCTTTTAGATTTATAGAAGGCGCCGGTATGATAAAACCTTTACAACCGCCCTGTCGGGCGTGGGAAAAGCGTTCCCCCTTTGGTGGCTGGCGCCACCACCTTTCCCCCGCAATCGGTGGGACTATTGAAGGGGAGACCTATTTTTTATCCGGAGCACCTCGTGCCCCCAAGCCCCTTGAGCGAAGCGAACACAACCCACGGCGCAGCCCTGCCCCTTTGCGCCCTTAGGGCACAGCCCTCTGAGCTTTTTATTTCAAGAATCTATGTTCTCCATATCTATCCTTTACGAATTGTGTTATAGTGGTACATATTGAATCTATTCAGATAGATATTGCATAAAGAAAGGCGGAGTTCCATGAATATTATTGATGAACTGAAATGGCGTGGCGCTGTCAATCAGCAGACAGACGAGGAAGGATTGTACAAGCTGGTAGGGGAGAAGTCCATTTCCCTCTATTGCGGCATTGATCCTACCGGAGACAGCATGCATATCGGTCATCTGATTCCTTTCATGATCCTGAAGCGTTTCCAGCTGGCCGGCCATCATCCGGTCATCGTCATCGGCGGCGGCCCCGGCTCCATCGGCGATCCTTCCGGCCGTAAGACGGAAAGGGTGCTCCAGTCCCAGGAGACCATCCGGCACAATGCGGAATGCCTCACTGCCCAGATGAAGAAGCTTTTCGGAGAAGACGGCTTTACCATGGTGAATAACTATGACTGGCTGTCCAAGATTTCCCTGCTGGAATTCCTTCGCGATTACGGCAAGCTTTTCAATATCAATACCATGCTGGCTAAAGAAGTGGTAGCTTCCCGTCTGGATACAGGGATTTCCTTTACGGAATTTTCCTACCAGATTCTCCAGTCCATCGATTTCAAAATGCTCTACGACAAGTACGACGTACAGCTTCAGATCGGCGGCGCCGACCAGTGGGGCAACATCACCAACGGCGTAGAACTCCTTCGCAAGACGGAAGATGTGCATGATGCCTACGGCCTCACCATCCCCCTCATGCTGAAGGCAGACGGCACCAAGTTCGGCAAGACCGCCGGCGGTGCGGTATGGCTGGATCCGAAGAAGACATCTCCCTATGAATTCTATCAGTTCTGGTTCAACCAGGATGACCGGGATGTGGTGAAGTACCTGAAATATTTCACCTTCCTTTCCCATGAGGAAATCGACGCACTGGAAAAAGAAGTGGCAGAACATCCGGAACACAGAAGCGCTCAGCGGAAGCTGGCTGAAGAAGTGACCCGCTTCGTTCACGGCGAAGAAGGACTGGCCCAGGCAGAAAAGGTGACCCAGGCTCTCTTCTCCGGCAACATCCAGGAGCTCTCGGGCGATGAAATCGAAGGAGCTTTCCGCAACACCAAGGGCGGCGAAGTCCATGAAGCACCGATTAATATCGTGGAAGCTCTGGTGCAGGGCGGCGTGGAAAAATCCAAGCGTCAGGCCAGGGAAGACGTAAAGAACGGCGCCATCCGCGTAAACGGCGTGCAGATCCGCGATACAGAAGCCACCGTCTCCGCCCATCCCAACACCGATGGCAAATTCATCATCATTAGAAAAGGAAAGAAAAATTACTTCTCCATCGAAGTGAAATAAGAAATCCACATAAAGAGCTCTCCGAAAGGAGGGCTTTTTACGTGGGACAGGCTTTGCTATATCTCCGCCTTCAGGCAGCTCCTTCTCGCCGACCGGTAGTATTTAGTGAGCTGGCAGGAGTCACTAACGACAGGTACTAAGGTTCTTCGCTGCTGCTCAGTATTCTGACGAGTGAGGCGGGGAGTATAGCACGTAACGTCCTTGCGTCCCCTTTAGGGTGGCAAAGGAACTGGATTCGTAGGGGAGCGATAGCGACCTGAGAATCCAGTGACATGCTTTCCCGTGGAGAAGAGGGCCACGAAGTGGCGAAGGGGTGCTGGAGGGGACATGACGAAACTGATACTCTATGCTGGCGTGACCGCCGAAAGGCGGCTTCTTCACATCGACCGTATTTACTTGCCAATGGGCTGCTAACGGCTGGTACTAAGATTCTTCACTTCATTCAGAATGACGAGTGAGGCGTGAAGTATAGCACGTAATGCAGGCTCCTTCCTCTGGAAGGAGCTGGGCGATAGCCCTGAGGAACACTGAGAATAAGGTAGGATACTTTATGTGTCATTAGGCCCCTCCGGGGCCTCGGATTTTCAAAGAAAATCCTGCTATCATCAGTCGTCCGGCGACACCGTCGGGCATTAAGGTGCTCGCTTAGTGTGCAGTCTATACTCGAATAATAGCTCGACTCGACAGTCCTCTGCAGGACTGTCGTCTTCCAGAGGAAGAAGGCTTTTGCACTTCGTCATGCAGCACTTGTGACACAAAAGCAAGTCCCGTAACGCCCTTGCCCACCCCTATTTAAGGGGTGGGTGGCGAGCGCAGCGAGCCGGAAGGGGTTAGGGAAGCACTGATTCATTCGCAAAATCAAATTTCATATGAATTTTTATCCAATCGACCTCATAAGTCTCCTTAAATAGCTCGCTATTCGCGCCGTCCCATTCCTTGCATTGCATAAAAATCCAAGAATGAAATCCGATAACGAATTAATCAGCGCTTCCCTAGGGAAGCACTGATTAATTCATAGAGTCTGCTTTTACAAGAATTTTTATGCAC
>ERZ809146.1133-NODE-1133-length-12013-cov-3.351313_pt1 | contig 12013 bp, 10 predicted proteins | sample MGYA00520794_ERZ809146 | MGnify/ENA primary metagenome ERZ809146 (study PRJEB31570, sample SAMEA3212995) | Homo sapiens | biome: human-gut; feature: human gut; material: fecal | place: Sweden | collected 2011 ... | reverse complement strand
TTTTGACAACATTTCAATGACCTCTTTAGTGTTTCCGAACCAGCTTTTGCCGGTTTTATTGTTTAACTTTTAATTTTTCGGTAAAAATTTACCGAAGTATTGATTGATAAATACCAGTAACTATAAAAAAATTATCGAGGCAAGTGTAAGGTTTGGTACTTACATATCCCTCGATAGTTCTTCAAATAGCTGGAATATTGTGTATTTATACCTTAATCAATTTATATTTAGGCACAAGGGCTTTCATTACACACCATGCTATCAGGTAGGCTACGGCACAGATACAGAAAATGATGAAGTAACCGGCCTCTTTTCCTTCGAAACCGAAGAATACCATTTGAGTTTCTGCTGCATAGTCGAACAGGATTCCTGAGCACATGTTGATAAGGAATGCTCCTACACCACCTGCCATACCTCCAATACCGATAATGGTGGCTACTGCACTCTTAGGGAACATATCACTTCCTACAGAATAGATATTAGCAGACCATGATTGGTGGGCAGCTCCTGCGATACCGATGATGATAATCGGGAACCAATAAGAAATGTTACCCAATGGCTGTGCAAAAAGTGCGAATAACGGGAATACGGCAAAAATCAGCATAGCCTGCATGCGGGCTGCGTATGGATTCTTTCCTGTTTTGTTGATAATGATAGTAGGTAATTTTCCTCCGTAAATGGAAAGCATGGTAATGGCATACAATACGAATATCAGCAACTGGGCTGTCGCACTGTCTGAAGAGAATCCATATACGTCGGAGATATAGGCGGGGGTCCAGAAAAGGAAGAACCACCATACTCCGTCTGTCAGGAATTTTCCAAAGATAATGGCCCAGGTCTGGCGGAACTTGAAGCATTGCCAGAGGGAGATTTTAGGCTCGTCTTCCGTGTGAACGTCAGCTTCTTCTTTTTCTTTATCCTGTTGGATATAGGCAAGCTCAGCTGCATTGACTTGCGGATTTTCCTGGGGCTTTTTATACATGAACATCCAAAGTCCCATCCAGATAAATCCCAGCGCGCCAATTACTATGAAAGCCATTTCCCATCCGTTACCCACACCGATACTTTTGAAATAGCTGGCAAGTGGAGGAATACTCACTGGGGCTATGAGGGCACCGATGGTAGATCCGGCATTAAAGATAGATGTCGCAAAGGCACGGTCTTTTTTAGGGAAATATTCAGCGGTGACTTTAATAGCTGCAGGGAAGTTACCCGATTCACCTACGGCCAGCACGATGCGTGCTGCAATGAAATAGTACACGCTGGTGATGGCAATGGTAGAAGTAAGTGCACCTGAAGCTGCAATCATTTCATTGACATCCTTAAGTCCCAGACTCATTTCTGTAGCCCATCCGCAAAGTGCGTGCAAGCAGGCGCCGAGCGACCAGATGGCAATGGCCCAGAGATATCCCTTTTTACTTCCCAGCCAGTCTACAAATCGTCCGGCAAAAAGGTTGGCAATGGCGTAGACAATTGAAAAGATAGCAGTAATAGTTCCGTAGTGTGTGTCTGTCCAGTGGAACTCCGGTGCAATAAAGTCTTTCCACGTAAGTGACAGAACTTGGCGGTCTAGATAATTGACCGCTGTGGCGAAAAAGAGCATAGAGCAAATAATCCATCGGTAGTTGCTCATTGTTTCGCTCGATGTTTTGGTTGTACTCATATATGATATTAGATTAGTTTGTTTTGGCACAAAGATAATTTTCTTACAAGCGAAAAGCCTGTAAATATTGGCGAAAAACCTGCATTAATTGGTCAGGTGTGTTTACAACCACAATGAAATGACAAATTCCACATACTTGGCAGATTCTTGGTTTAAGAAATTCTGTGTAAGTCTGTGGAATTTGTGTATTAGGATATACCCCCGATAGGGAAGTATGTGTTATTTCATTTCAGTGTATTTAATCTTGTCCATATCTCCGTAGTCCAAGTTTTCACCTGCCATACCCCAGATGAACATGTAGTTGCTAGTTCCGGCTGCAGCGTGGATAGACCATTCCGGTGACATGATAGCTTGTTCGTTGGCAAGCCATACCAGGCGTTCTTCCTGTGGTTCTCCCATCAGGTGGCAAATCATGTTGCCTTCAGGAACGTTGAAATAGAAATATGCTTCGATACGACGACTGTGAGTGTGAGCAGGCATGGTGTTCCATACGCTTCCCGGCTTCAATTCTGTCAGACCCATCTGCAACTGGCAAGGACCTTCCTGCAGTACGTTCTTTACAATCAGCTGGTTGATGACACGGTCGTTACTTTCTTCCATCTTTCCTGCAGCCATTGAGTTAGCTTTCAAAGAACCCTTGCGTCCATCGATGGTAATCCACTGAGTCTTGTATTCCTTGTGTGCAATGGCAGAGTTGATGTAGAACTTAGCCGGTTTGCTGGCATCCTTGCTCTTGAAAGTTACTTTCTGGTTGCCACGTCCTACGTAGAGGGCTTCTTTGAATTTCAACTCATATTCCTTGCCATCTACAGTTACGATACCGTCGCCACCGATGTTGATAACACCCAGCTCACGGTTGAACAAGAAATAAGGAGCTTTCAGCGGGTCGATAGTATCCAGTGACAGTTCTTTGTTTACTGGCATGGCACCACCGAAGATGAAACGGTCGTACATAGAGTAAGTTACGTTGATTTCATCGGCTACCAGCACTTTCTCCATCATGAAGCTGCTGCGCAGTCTCTGTGTGTCGTATGTTTTTACGTCTTGCGGATTGCAGGCAGTCTGCATCCGGTAGTTAACCTGAGCATTAGCAGAAAGAGCTGCTACGCCCAGCATCATAGCCATAGCTAATTTTTTCATAAGCGTTTGTTTATTTATTGGTTTTTATTCTTCAATGTGTTTTGCTTCTTTAATAATGCAGCGACGGTTGTAGATAGCCATTGCCAGTGTGAGGATAACCAGTATGCTTGAACCCACAATCTTGAAGTTGTAGACCGCATGGAATATCACCCATGAGAAGATACTGGAGGCAAAGTCAAGTGCACCTCCCTGGAATCCTTCTGGAATCTGTACGGCCGGATCGTTTGTTCTGACAAACACATCCTGCGCAGCTTGTGTAAAGAATGGAGCCAAGTCTGTTACGAAATACAGACCTACAATCAGTGCAACCAAACCAATCAGGAAGGTTTTCAGTACGTTACCTTTTGTAATAGGTAGTACGGCAGGGAACAAGTAGAACATACCGGCCAATGAAGCTAACGGTAAGAACTGGTTGTTGGGTAATACTACTGACAGGAACAAAGCTACGGGAATGAGCAGCAAAGAAACCACCAGCGTAGTCGGGTGACCAATTACCAGTGCCGGGCTCATACCGATGTTGAGGCTTGCGCTGTTTTTGAATTTGCGGGCAATCAGTTCACGGGTTGCATCAGAAATCGGACGCAAACCTTCGATAAATAAAGAAGTGATACGTGGAATAAGCTCCATTACTGCTCCCATTTTGATACCCAATCCTAAAATAGCCGGAATTCCGTCAACTAGTTCCTGGCTGTTTTTGCAGGCCAGAGCACCGATACCACAACCTACTACTACTCCGAGGAATAGCGGTTCACCCATGATACCGAATTTTCTTTTCATACCCTCTGCATCGATGTTCAGCTTGTCAAATCCCGGAATCATATCCAATGCTTTGTTGATGACAAGGGCAAAGGGTACAAATCCTTGGCAGAAAGGCTGCGGAATAGAGATACCGTCCATTTTTTCGTAATATGACTGGAATTGCTTGCAAGTCAAATCAGCCATAATCAGGGTAATGATGTAGCAGATAATTGCTGAGAAGAATCCCCACCAGATATTTTCAGTGGCGAAATAAACTACTGCGCCAATGAAGGCAAAATGCCAGTAGTTCCACAAGTCGATATTGACAGTTTTAGTTGTTTTCGTTAATAGCATGATGATGTTCACTCCCAAACATACAGGAATGATAAATGCACCTACGGAAGTGTTGTAGGCTACAGAGGCTGCAGCAGGCCACCCCATGTCAAAGATACCCAGTTCCAGTCCGTAGATTTCCGTTACCTTTTTCAACGGTTCCCCCAAACTGCTGGTCAAAAGAGCTGTTACAACAGAAAGTCCGACGAATCCGACTCCGACCAGCAAACCGCTTTTCAGCGCCTTGCCGAAATTAATTCCAATACATACTCCCAGAATGGTAAACAGAATAGGCATCATCACGGCTGCCCCGAGCCCGATGATATAGCTAAATACTTGTTCCATGTCTTTTCTTTTGTCCTTTAAAAATGTGGATTTAGGTTAAAAATAAATGATTTCGACCCAAAATTACAGTCTTTTATTCTAATTTCCAATTGCAAATCCGTTATTTTCGAAACTTTGCTGATTTAATAACATTTTTTTCGTTTACGCACACGGATAGACTTTCTCTAAGAAACCTTGTTTGATTTGTTTCAATTTGAAGAAGGAGAGATTTCTGACCAGAAAATAAAAAGAATTAAAAATATAATTGAAATGTAAAAGGAGAAAAGTAAGAAACGTAGAAGGAATTTTTTATTCAGCTTGGGGCGCTTTTTATATTTCTTTGCTCGGAAACGTACGTCTCTCAATGCAGAACCCTACGTTTCCGGTGAGGGAAACATTGGGTTTTGCATTGAGAAACATAGTAAAATAATGAAGGGTTTGCCAATAAACTACGTGGCATATTTAATTTATCCCTTTACTCATTTGCTGTTTCTTGAATAAAAATTTTGCCGTTTTTCTTTTCCACTGCAATCTGGCTACCTTCCGGATTCAGGTTGAAGGGAGTAATTTCATCGGTGTGATTGTCTACCACCATCAGTGTGCTTTCTTCTGCAAAACGTTTCACTTGAAATTTGACGGAGCTCTTCCCGATATTTGAATTAAATAGCAGACTGTCATTAATATAAATTGAAAGGCTGTCTCCTGTGAAAGAATCTGTTATTTCTACTGTATAAATTCCGGCAAATGCTTTTTCCTTGTCATTACTCTTAGACTGGTTGCGAAAGCCCAGATACAAGAAAAGGCATACGATAAAGAATACCCCGAAGGCCAGTATTCCGTTTCCTATCATGAATTGTTTGTTGCTGTTGATACTTTTATTGTTCATAATTAAGGTAGTTATAAAGTATATTCCCCTGCAAAGTAAGTTATTTTCAGTTTGTTTATCGTGTATGTTATAATTTTTTTTCTACATTTGTCACGGAATTATATAAAAACGGAATACAGAATATCATGCAAAATAACCTGGTCATAGTGGAGTCTCCGGCAAAAGCTAAGACGATTGAAAAGTTTTTGGGGGAGGGTTATAAAGTATTGTCAAGTTATGGTCATATCCGTGACTTGAAGCAAAAAGCGTTCAGTATTGATATAAAAGATCATTTCAATCCGATTTATGAAATACCGGAAGATAAGAAAAAACTGGTGGCAGAGTTGAAAGAAGAAGCTGCCAAGGCCGACATGGTGTGGCTCGCATCCGATGAGGACCGTGAAGGAGAAGCTATTTCCTGGCACTTGTTTGAGGTATTAAATCTGGATCCTGAAAAGACACGACGGATTGTATTCCATGAAATTACGAAGACGGCTATATTGAAGGCTATAGAGCATCCGCGTCATATCAACATTGATTTGGTCAATGCCCAGCAGGCTCGTCGTGTACTCGACCGCATTGTGGGATTTGAACTTTCACCGGTGCTCTGGCGTAAAATCAAGCCAGCTCTTTCGGCTGGACGAGTACAGTCGGTTGCCGTACGTCTGATTGTAGAGCGCGAGCGTGAAATCAATGCGTTTACTTGTGAAGCTTCTTATAAAGTAGTTGCTATATTTAAGGACGCAGAAGGGGCGGTGGTTCGTGCTACGCTCGGGAAACGATTCAAAACAAAAGAAGAGGCACAGCGTTTCCTTGAGAAATGTAAGGATGCTACCTTTAAAATAAAAGATATTACTACACGGCCGGTTAAAAAGTCGCCGGCACCTCCTTTTACCACTTCCACACTCCAGCAGGAAGCTGCCCGTAAGCTTGGGTATACCGTGGCACAGACCATGATGATTGCGCAGCGTCTGTACGAAAGCGGATTGATTACTTACATGCGTACCGACTCGGTAAATCTTTCTGAACTGGCCTTGTCTACAAGCCGGGATACCATTCTTTCTCTGATGGGTGAGCGCTATGTACATACACGTCAGTATGCCACAAAAACCAAAGGAGCTCAGGAAGCGCATGAGGCAATTCGCCCGACATATATGTCAAATGAATCTATTGAAGGAAGTTCACAGGAGGTACGTTTGTATGAATTGATATGGAAACGCACGCTGGCTTCACAGATGGCCGATGCAGAATTGGAAAAGACGACAGCAACCATTTCGGTTAGTGGCTGTGAAGATGAATTCCAGGCTGTGGGCGAAGTAGTCACATTCGATGGCTTTTTGAAGGTCTACAAGGAGTCATTTGATGAGGATGTGGAACAGGAAGATGCCACTGGGCTTCCTAAAATGGAGGTTGGAGAGGTTCTGCAGCGTGAAGAAATTGCTGCTGTACAGCGTTTCAGTCAGGCTCCGGCACGTTATACAGAAGCTAGTCTGGTGCGTAAACTGGAGGAACTGGGTATTGGCCGTCCGTCTACATACGCTCCTACGATTTCCACTATTCAGCAAAGAGGATATGTAGAGAAAGGTAACAAGGAAGGAGTGAAACGTGAGTATTCATTGTTGAAACTGACGGGAAAAGATATAAAGGAAACTGTACAGACGGAAATGAGCGGAAGTGAGAAATCCAAACTGATTCCTACCGATGTAGGTTGTGTGGTTAACGACTTCCTGATGCAGTATTTCCCGAAAATTATGGACTATAACTTTACGGCCAGCGTAGAAAAGGAATTCGACGAAGTGGCCGAAGGGGAAAAGAAGTGGACTGATTTGATGGAGGTGTTCTATGAGAACTTCCACCCGCTGGTAGAAACTACATTGGCTACGAAGACTGAACATAAAGTAGGTGAGCGTATGCTGGGAACTGATCCGGAGAGCGGTAAGCCCGTATCGGTGAAAATCGGACGTTTTGGACCAGTGGTACAGATTGGCTCTTCTGACGATGAAGAGAAGCCTAAATTTGCTCAGCTGAATAAGGAGCATTCACTGGAGACAATTACACTGGAAGAGGCACTTGATTTGTTTAAGTTACCGCGTGTGTTGGGTGAACTCGATGGAAATGCTGTTTCAGTAGGAGTTGGTCGTTTTGGTCCCTATGTGCGTCATGGTAATGAATATGTGTCTATCCCGAAGGAGATGGATCCGATGGCTGTAACTTTTGAAGAAGCCGTACAGATGTTGTCCGAGAAGAAAGAAAAAGAAGCACAGAAAATTATCAAGCAGTTCCCTGAGAATCCCGATATGCAGATTCTGAATGGTCGTTACGGACCTTACATTGCTTACCAGAAGAAAAATTATAAGATTCCTGAAAACGTGAATCCGGCAGACTTGAACTTGGATGCTTGCTTCAAGGTGATTGAATTGCAAGCTCAGAAAGCCGAGATGCGCAAGGCGAAAGGAGCAAAGGCGAAGGCAAAGAAATGAAAAGAGTTTTCCTGATTGGCTATATGGGTTCGGGAAAAACCACACTGGGCAAGGCTTACAGTGCAGCTACCGGACTACAGTTTGTCGACCTCGACTGGTATATCGAGGAACGTATGCATAAATCCATTTCCGACTTGTTTGCGGAAAGGGGAGAAGAAGGCTTCCGCTTGCTGGAGCAGAAGATGCTGCACGAGACGGGAGAATTTGAGAATGTATTGATTGCATGCGGAGGAGGCACTCCTTGCTTTTTCGATAACATGGACTATATGAATCATACAGGCGAAACAGTATTTCTGGATGTATGTCCGGAAGTACTGTTCCGTCGTTTAAAGATAGCAAAGGCCAAGCGTCCGCTGTTGGCGAATAAAACGGACGAAGAGCTGATGCAGGTTATTACTTCTGCTTTGGAAAAAAGACTTCCTTATTATTCTAAGGCCAAATGGCGTTTCAACGCAGAAGAACTTGAAAGTTATGCACAGATTGACAGAGCGGTAAGCCGCTTGAATGAATTGATAAATTAAAGAAGTATAAATCTAGACTTTATGTAGTGAAATGAGAAAATGGCGTATTGAAGACTCTGAAGAGCTCTACAACATCACGGGGTGGGGCGTTTCATACTTTAGTATCAATGACAAAGGTCATGTGGTAGTAACTCCACGAAAAGACGGAGTAGCCGTCGATTTGAAGGAACTGGTAGACGAGTTGCAGTTGAGGGACGTAACCGCTCCTATGCTGGTACGTTTTCCGGATATTCTGGACAACCGGATTGAGAAAATCTCCAATTGCTTTACACAAGCTTCTGAAGAATATGGCTATCAGGCTCAAAACTTCATTATTTACCCGATTAAGGTAAATCAGATGAGACCGGTAGTGGAGGAAATTATCAGTCATGGAAAGAAGTTTAATTTAGGACTGGAGGCCGGTTCAAAACCGGAACTTCATGCTGTAATTGCCATTAATACGGATTCAGATTCACTGATTATCTGCAACGGCTATAAGGATGAAAGCTATATTGAGCTGGCTTTGCTGGCGCAGAAAATGGGTAAACGTATTTTCCTGGTGGTAGAAAAGTTGAACGAGCTTCGACTGATTGCCAAGATGGCCAAGCAGCTGAATGTACGTCCGAATATTGGTATTCGTATCAAATTAGCCTCTTCCGGTAGCGGAAAGTGGGAAGAAAGTGGAGGAGATGCCAGCAAGTTCGGATTGACTTCCAGTGAGTTGCTCGAGGCACTTGATTTTCTGGAAAAGAAAGAAATGCAAGATTGCCTGAAGCTGATTCATTTCCACATAGGTAGTCAGGTGACAAAGATACGTCGCATCAAGACTGCATTGCGCGAGGCTTCTCAGTTCTATGTGCAGTTGCATCAGCTAGGCTACCCGGTAGAATTCGTAGATATAGGTGGAGGGTTGGGAGTGGATTACGACGGTACCCGCTCTGCTAACAGTGAAAGTAGCGTGAACTATTCCATTCAGGAATATGTGAACGACTCTATTTCCATCATGGTGGATGCCAGCAACAAAAACAATATTCCTCATCCGAACATTATTACAGAAAGTGGCCGTTCACTGACTGCTCATCATTCGGTGTTGATTTTTGAGGTGCTGGAAACAGCTTCACTGCCTTCTATGGACGAAGACTTTGAGGTGAGTGCAGACGATCATGAACTCGTGCAGGAACTTTATCAGATTTGGGATAACCTGAATCAGAGCCGTATGCTGGAAGCATGGCATGATGCTCAGCAGATTCGTGAAGAATCGCTGGATTTGTTCAGCCACGGTTTTGTCGATTTGAAGACACGTGCACAGATTGAACGTATGTACTGGTCGGTTACACGTGAAATAAATCAGATTGCATCGGGCTTGAAGCATGCACCGGATGAGTTTCGTAATTTGGACAAGCTGTTGGCTGATAAATATTTCTGTAACTTCTCTCTGTTCCAGTCGTTGCCGGATTCCTGGGCGATTGACCAGATTTTCCCTATCATGCCGATTCAGCGTCTGGATGAACGTCCTGACCGTACGGCTACTTTGCAGGATATTACTTGCGACTCGGATGGGAAGATTGCCAACTTCGTGACCAGCCGTAACGTGGCACACGACTTGCCTGTACATACCATCAAGGCAAAGGAATCGTATTATATCGGTGTGTTCCTGGTGGGAGCTTACCAGGAAATTCTGGGAGATATGCACAACTTGTTCGGCGATACTAATGCCGTACATGTTAGTGTGGATGAGAAAGGTTACAGCATTGACCAGGTGATTGATGGAGAAACCGTGGCCGAAGTACTCGACTACGTGCAGTATAACCCGAAGAAGCTGGTACGTACCTTGGAAACTTGGGTGACGAAGTCTGTGAAAGAAGGACGTATCTCGCTGGAGGAAGGAAAGGAATTCCTGGCAAATTATCGTTCCGGATTGTATGGATATACTTATCTGGAGTAATTTAAGAAAGCAGAATTATGAAAGAAAAACTGACAGTTATAAAAGTAGGAGGAAAAATCGTAGAGGAACCTGATACATTGAATCAGTTGCTCGATGATTTTTCATCTCTGTCTGGCTATAAGGTGCTGGTGCATGGAGGAGGTCGCTCTGCTACTCGTATTGCTTCACAGTTGGGAATTGAAAGCCAGATGGTAAATGGACGTCGTATTACCGATGCAGAAACCTTGAAGGTGGTAACGATGGTTTACGGCGGACTTGTCAACAAGAATATTGTGGCCGGTTTGCAGGCAAAAGGCGTGAATGCCGTAGGTCTGACAGGAGCAGATATGAATGTAATCCGTTCTGTGAAACGTCCGGTGAAAGACATCGATTACGGCTATGTAGGAGATGTAGAGAAAGTAGACGGAAAGGCCCTGGCTGACCTAATTCATCGTCAGATTGTACCAGTGATGGCACCATTGACGCATGACGGGAATGGAAATCTGCTGAATACGAATGCCGATACCATTGCCGGAGAAACCGCAAAGGCTTTGGCCGAGTATTTTGATGTGACATTGGTGTACTGCTTTGAAAAGAAAGGGGTGCTACGTGATGAGAATGATGATGACAGTGTAATTCCGGTGCTAACTCCCGATTTATTTAAACAGTATGTGGAGGAAGGAATCGTGCAAGGTGGTATGATTCCCAAGCTGGAAAATTCTTTTTCAGCCTTGGATGCCGGTGTGTCACAGGTCGTAATAACCTTAGCATCAGCTATTCATAAAGATTCCGGAACAATTATCAGAAAATAATTCAAAAAAAATGGCGGGTGGGTGTAACTTTTATGAAACTCACCCGTCATTAGTATAGAGAGCCATGCAAGAGATTAGTTTTCGTGACAATATTCTGCCGCTGAAAGATAAGTTTTTCAGGTTGGCCTTGCGTATTACGTTTGACCGGGCAGAGGCGGAAGATATTGTTCAGGATGCACTGATTAAGGTGTGGAACAAGCGTGACGAGTGGGGAGAGTTGGAATCCATAGAAGCCTATTGTCTGACAGTGGTTCGTAATTTAGCTATTGACCGAAGTCAGAAAAAAGAGGCTCAGAATCTGACCTTGACACCGGAAACGCAGGAAATGCCGGATGCACAGACTCCCGAAAGCCAGTTTGAACGGAACGAACAATTCCAGTTGGTACACAGGCTGGTGAATGAACTCCCGGAAAAGCAACGGACCATTGTTCAGCTTAGGGATATTGAAGGTAAGAGTTATAAGGAAATTGCTGATGTGTTGGGGATTACGGAAGAGCAAGTGAAAGTAAACCTTTTCAGAGCCCGACAACGCATCAAATTAAAATACAGTGAGATTAACGATTATGGACTATAAGTACATTGAACAACTTTTGGAACGCTACTGGAACTGTGAAACCTCAGTAGAGGAAGAACAGATTCTTCGGATTTTCTTTCAGCAGAAAGAACTTCCTGCTCATTTGCGCCGCTATCGTTCTTTGTTTACTTACCAGGAAGAAGCTGCCGAGATGAAACTGGGTGATGATTTTGACAAGCGTGTGCTTGCAGAAATTGAACGTCCGGTAGTAAAAGCCAGAAAGCTGACGCTTTATTCACGTTTTATGCCTCTGTTCAAGGCTGCGGCTATGATGTTGCTGCTTTTTACATTAGGAGGAGTAGTGAAACATGCGACAGGCGAGGGAAGTTCCTCTGGTATTGTATATGTGCATGATCAGTTTAAGGACCGTCAGGCAAATCCACAGGTTGCCTATGAAGGTGATTCGGTGAAGACGCTGATTCGGGAGACATCTTCCAAGCCCAGACTGGAAGAAAACAGTAATAGATAGAACATTTTCATTTGCTTTTATATAAATAGTTAGTGCTTATTAAAACTTAAAACAACAACGAGGCTGTGAAGTTTCAATTCTCTCAAAATTAAATTACTAACTAAATAAAAAAGGATTACTGCGTGAGCAGTAGTCCTTTTTTAGTACGCCCAGCATGGGCGTGCGCTATAGGGTGTAAGTCCCGAACGAGC
>ERZ809146.1123-NODE-1123-length-12058-cov-3.261268_pt1 | contig 12058 bp, 10 predicted proteins | sample MGYA00520794_ERZ809146 | MGnify/ENA primary metagenome ERZ809146 (study PRJEB31570, sample SAMEA3212995) | Homo sapiens | biome: human-gut; feature: human gut; material: fecal | place: Sweden | collected 2011 ... | reverse complement strand
TCCGCAAGGGAAAACATAAAAAACAAAAGTCGAAATACCACTTATCTCCTTCGTATTTTTTCAATTAGTGTAAAAAAGAAATCCCTGAAGCAAGGATATTTCACTTGCTTCAGGGATTCTTCTATATACATATTTATTACACTATACAATTACCAGCGCAATCAGCTGAATAAACAGAATCAGGAATACCATAGCGATAGGATAAACCGTAGCGTATGCCACTCCCGGGATGTTACTGTCTGTCATCGAATCGGCAGCGGCCAGACCAGGCGTACTGGTCATACCTCCGGTAATGGTGCCTAATAAGTCGAGCAGACTTACCTTGAAGACCCATCGACCCACTATGGCAGCCAGCAGCATAGGTACCAGCGTAACCAACGCTCCGACTCCAAAAAGCAGGAAACCACTTTCCTGGAAGGTGGCTACCAAGGTCTTTCCGGCTGAAGTTCCTACCTCTGCCAGGAACAGCAACAAGCCCAACTGACGCAGCAACTGATTGGCCGGACCTGACATGGACCACATAATCGGACCTGTCTTGCCAATGGCACTCAGGAACAAAGCCATCATCAGTACGCCTCCGGTCAGTCCCGGAGAGAAAGTCATGCCACCTCCGAAAGAGATGTGCAGTTTTCCGAATAATACGCCCAACACGATACCCATAGCAATCGGGAAGAAGTCTGTATCCGACAAACGCTTTACATCATTTCCCAACAAACGGGCTACTGCCTGAATGCCTTCCTTTTCGCCCACCACCATCAGTTTGTCACCAAACTTCAGTGCCAATTCCGGTGAGGGAGACAAGTCAATACCGCTTCGGCGTACACGAGTGACCGTACAACCAAAGTTCTTCTGCAAGTTCAGTTCACCCAACTGTTTATTAATCATATCTTTCTTGGTGAGCAACAAAGATTCAATGGTCTGTGTATGGCTCAACGGGAGTTCACCTTCTTCACGTTCGCCCAACATCAGAGCCAAACTATTCAAGGAATTCTCACTGCCCACGGCCTGAATGCAATCACCTTCCTGCAATACGGTATGAGCTTTAGGAATCAGAATCTCTTCTCCTTGCTTCAAGCGTGAAATTACGGCTCCCGTCATGGCACGTATGTTCAACTGACTTAGCGTACGGCCAAATACAGCCGGATTCGTCACCCGAAACAAACAAGTGCTCAATTCAGGGAACTGGCTGCGCCGTTCCTTCTCCAGTCTGCGTGCTTCCTCATTCAAGTCTATTCCCATCAATTTAGGAAGCAACTTCACAAAAAGAATCACCCCAATCACTCCAAACGGATAGGCAATACCGTAGGCAATGGAAGCCAACGGCGACTGGGTACTGTCAATGGCCACCGCCAAACCAGGTGTACTGGTCAAGGCACCGGCTATCAGTCCCACGATACTAGGTGTATCGATATCAAAAAGATATTTCATTCCGACCCCTGTCAGGCAGGCAGAAGCCACAATCAGCAGCGTAATCAGAATCAAGGTTTTTCCCTTGCTCCGGAACGAATGGAAGAAACCCGGACCGGCCTGAATGCCAATCGTAAAGATAAACAACACCAGCCCGAAGGTTCCCAGTTCCTTTGGAATGGATACCCCCCAATGCCCGAAGGCAAGAGCAATAAAAATTACGGCAGACACATCGAGCGATAGGCCCATCACTTTGATACGTCCGAGCATAAAGCCCAAGGCTACAATCAAGAAAATTGCAAAATACGAAGTTTGCAGTAAGTCTGTCAACATGGTTAATAAAGATAAATGAATAAAACTGGGATAAAGATAAGCAAATTTTATGAATATCTTTATCCCAGCTTCTGAATTCACTCCTGCAGACTACCTACATACTCGTAAAGTTTCTTATAAAACGCATGCTTGGTCAATGTGGAAGCATCGCCCAGAATAATCAGTTTCATACGGGCACGGGTGATGGCTACGTTCATACGGCGCAAGTCATTGAGGAAGCCAATCTGACCGTCTTCATTGGCACGTACCAGACTGATAAGAATCACGTCACGCTCCTGCCCCTGAAAGCCATCCACCGTATTGATGGTAATTAAGGAGCGATAGGGCTTGAAAAAAGCATCTTTCCTTACCAGCTGACGCAAATACTGCACCTGAGCCTTATAAGGAGAAATCAGTCCCACATCAATCCGTTCTTCTAAAAAGCGTTCCCGACCGATTTTCGTGATGTACTCCTTTAACTGACCGATGGACAATTCAGCCTCCGGCTTATTGATTCGTCCGTAGTTTTCACCTACAAACTCTTCATTACAGTCCATGCCTTCTGTATTTACCCATTCTATCGGCGTATCAAAATCCAGGATGCTACGGTATTTCACTTCAGGAGCTGACTGCAACATTCCTCCATAAAACCAGTCGGACGAGAAACGCATAATCTCATCGTTCATACGATACTGTACCTTCAGCAAGGATACCACCTCCGGCTTGTTCTTCACAATAGCCTGCATTAATGTATGTCCTAACCCTGCACGCAAGGCTTCCGGATTCTTCACCGTAGGCGGCAACTGACAATGGTCGCCAGCCAAAATCACCCGGTCGGCTTTACGAAGCGGAATCCAGCAGGCTGCTTCCAATGCCTGAGCCGCCTCATCGATAAATACCGTTCCGAACTTCTGTCCGGTGAGCAAGCGGTTGGCACTACCCACCAGCGTACAAGCAATCACCCTCGCTTCACTGAACAAGGATTCATTGATACGGATTTCCAATTCCGTAGCTCGGTCTTTCAATGAATTGATTTTTTGCCGGATACTTTCCCGGTCATTTCCTTTCCGGCTACGGGTATATAGTTCACGAATCGCCTTACGGATACTCCATAGCTGAGGATAGTCGGGATGTGACTCAAAACGACGTTCGTACGTAAACGACAGCATCTTATCGTTTACCCGACTGGGATTTCCGATACGGAGCACGCTGACACCACGGTCTACCAACTTTTCACTAATCCAGTCGACAGCCATGTTACTCTGAGCACATACCAATACCTGATTTTCACGATGAAGTGTTTCATAAATAGCCTCCACCAGCGTAGTGGTCTTACCTGTTCCCGGAGGACCGTGCACAATGGCCACATCCTTGGCATGCAAGACTTTATTTACTGCTTCATCCTGTGTAGCGTTCAACCAAGGGAAACGTACCGGTTGAAACGAAAAAGTAGATACGGGTTGCGTACCATGAAAAATATCCCTTAACTCTGACAGTCGGTTGTTCTTGGCAGAAATGACCTGCTTCAGTGCCTCGAACATCAGGCGATAGCTGGTTTCATCAAAATAGAGTTGTACCCCAACCACTTCTTTGCTCTGCAGCGTAAGCAGTGCATTGGCATCCGGCAAGATGACTACCATGCGGTCTTCCTCCACGTAATTCACCGTGGCTACGAAATTCAGGTAAGTCAGTTTCCCCGACATATCCTGCGTAAAGAAACAAACCGGTTTCCCATATTCAAACAGGTGCTCTATCTCCTTGTCTTCTTTTCGCTCTACTTCAATGACCAACTGATTCAAGGCATTGTAATAGTTCCGTCCCAGCGATAACGGATACCAGCACATGCCCCGTTTGATTTTTCGGCCAATTCCCATCAGCTCCGTCTGCTGCTGGAACTGCTCCTTTTCGTATTCATACTCTAATTTCAGCAATTCATAGTGATGCTGCAAATATAAAACAGGCGATTTTATTTGAGTACCTTCCTTATTCATTTCCTTCTACATTTGATTTGCTTTCTGCCAGCATCTGGGCACGCGACTTGCTCTGCGTCACCACATAGACACCTGTAAAAATCAACAGCGCCGCTACAATCTTCACCCAACCGAAAGTTGCCATACCAGCAAGTACAGCCACACAACTTCCCACAACCGGCTGCATGTAGTTATACATACTGACTACTGTAGGCCGCAAGGATTTCTGACCGACCAGCATCAAAATATAAGCCACATACGTACCAAAGAGTATAACATAACCGACTTCCAGCCAGACTTCTATCGGGAAAGCTGCCCAATCCATCACTGAAAAATCATGATAAGAGAAGGGTATAAAGCATATCGCCGCATAAGTAAACATCCACTTCATCAACGTAATCACGTGATAACGCGCAATCAACTTCTTAAAAATGGTCAGATAACAGGCAAAACTAATCTGAGCTGCCATACAGAGTGCATCACCCCATACGCTACCACCTTCCGTATCTCCTCCCCGGTTGCTCAGAATCAAGGTCAGGGCACCGATGGACCCAAGAAATATCCCAATCACCTTTTTCGGAGTAACGGGTTCTTTCAGGAAAAGAGCCGCTAAAATCATGGTTACAATCGGCATGGTAGTAGTCATGATAGACGCATCGACCGGAGAGGTCAGTGACAAGCCGAAAGTAAAACACCCCTGATTGCAGACAATCCCCAACAAGGAAGCAAAGAACAGCATCAGCAAATCGTGCGGATTGACCTTCTCCTGCTTTACGAAGAAAGAGGTAGTCCAAAAACACACGGCCGCTCCTATCATACGCATATTCGCCAGTGTGAGTCCGGTAATACCCGCTTCCATGGCTGCCTTGCCTACCGGCGACATCAATCCCCACATGCTTGCAGCCAATAACAATGAAATATGAGCTTTTACAGAACCTTTCATGATTTAGTCTTTTTAAATTTCTGCAAAGTTACGAGGTTTTTGAAAAAAGGGCCGGTCGGGCGTTGATTTATTCCCGGGAATTTTCTATTTTTGTTTGACGCGTTAAAAAATACAGTCCATGAAAAAGCAAGCTGAATATATCAAGCGCATTGAGATAAAGGGCTTATGGGGCCGGAAAAACATTGCCTGGGATTTACGCCCGGATGTAAACATCCTGAGTGGAGTAAACGGCATCGGAAAAAGTACGATTCTGAACAACTCTGTCCGCCGGCTGAGTGACCTGGAAGGAGGAGCCCTGAGTAACGGCATACATCTGGGAGTGTCTTTCACTTTCTATCCGGAAGATGCCACCTATATCCACTTCGATGTGATAAGAAGTTTTGACCGTCCGCTGCTCAGTTCCGGATTATTGGAAAAAATCGGTAACCAGAATGTCAAGACTGAACTCGACTGGCAGCTTTATCTCCTGCAGCGACGCTATCTGGATTATCAAGTAAACATCGGCAACCGGATTATCGAGCTTTTGACAAGCGGCAAGCCCGAAAATCAATCCAAGGCAGCCGAAATCTCTCTGCCTAAAACCCATTTCCAGAACCTGGTAGACGACCTGTTCAGTGAAACGGGGAAAAAGATTCTCCGCCAGAGCAATGAAATACAGTTTGAACAAGACGGCGACATATTAACCCCTTATCAGCTTTCTTCCGGTGAAAAGCAGATGCTGGTCATCCTGCTCACCGTACTGGTGCAGGACAACCAACCATGTACCCTCTTTATGGACGAACCCGAAATCTCACTTCATGTAGAATGGCAGCAACGGCTTATCTCGCTCATCCGAAGCCTGAATCCGAATGTGCAAATTATACTGACCACCCATTCACCGGCACTTATCATGAACGGATGGATGGACGCCGTTACCGAAGTGAGTGACATTACAACCCTTTAAAAACATGTAGCCGTATGGGAAAAAGACTGACTGAAAACCTTTCTTCCCTGTACATTGGAGCGGCTAACAGCCTTAAGCCCAAGCGTGCAAGAAGAAAAATCGTGGCCTACGTAGAAAGCTATGATGATATTTCTTTCTGGAGATCCATACTTGCGGAATACGAAGACAACACCCGCTATTTCGAAGTCATGCTCCCCTCTCAGACTTCATTGGCTAAAGGTAAGAAAACCGTACTGATGAACCAGCTCGGGAAGCAATTAGGCGAGAATATGATTGCCTGCGTGGACAGCGATTATGACTACCTGTTGCAAGGACGTACCAACACCTCCCGATACATCATCGAAAATCCCTACGTGATGCAAACCTATGCATACGCCATTGAGAACTACCATTGCTATGCCGAAGGGTTGCATGAAATCTGCGTCATGGCTACGCTGAACGACCATAAGCTGATTAATTTTCTGGAATTCATGAAACTTTATTCCCAAATAGCTTATCCGCTGTTTGTATGGTCTGTCTGGTTTTACCGGAAACATATTCTGTCAGAATTCTCACTGTTGGATTTCTGTTCCTATGTAAAGCTTGATCAGGTTAGCACCCATCATCCGGAACGAAGTCTGGAAACCATGGCAAAAAAAGTCAACCGCAAACTGCATGACCTGGAACGCCATCATCCGGAAGCACTGGAAGAAATTGAAAGCATGAAAAAAGAATTCGACCGCTTGGGAGTCCATCCGGACAATACCTATATGTTTATTCAAGGCCATCACATTATGGACAATGTAGTGCTGCGACTGCTCATTCCCGTATGCACCGTACTCCGCCGGGAAAGAGAACAGCAAATCCATGACCTGGCCCTCCACGACATGCAGCTTCACAACGAGCTGACTAGCTACCAGCGAAGTCAGGTAGGAGTGGAAGTCGTTATCCACCGAAACAGTTTCTACAAGAACTCTCCCCTGTACCAGATGATACGGAGAGACATCGAGAAATTTCTCAAAATCATCCGTTAGCCGGTATTTCCCTATCCAATTATAGGAAATCCCCTACAAAAGAATGGGCGTTTTCATCTTGACCGGAGAATTTTCTTCCGCTAACTTTGTGCTATCAACAAAGCTGGAGGAATCATACTCTCAGCCGGAAAAGACAATGCTTATGAGAACAAGAACATTTATTCTTTGCCTGCTGGCCCTTTGCCTGAGCACAATCCGAGGCTACGCATCCGGTCTGGGCGACTTCCGTGTCAATGCCCGTTTCCTGACCGACCGAATGGCCTTTGAACTGCACCTCAACAGTAACCAGTACAACGACCTATACGAAATCAATTACGACTTTCTCTGTAATATAGGTCCATACGTTTCTGGCATTGCCGTTGCCGATACTCGTGCGATGGATGCATATTACCGTTACCTGGACGAACGAAACGACGACCTGCGATGGGTACTTTCACAAGCAGAATACGTACGCTTCATCGATATCGAATATTTCTTCCGCCCCATTTATGCCATCAACAACGTATGCTATCTGCGTGTATATAAAATTTATCCGAACAGAATCCATTTCTACTTCGGACCTCCCCGCCATTACCTGACCTACAGAGGCGGACATTGCCGGGCACATTTCGGAGGCGTAAGCTACTACCGGCGTAATTATCCTGCACGCTACCACCATCCGGTGTACAGCCGTCCGTGCCGAGTCAGTCCGCAGATGCGACCGCACGACTTTGCCGGACCACGTCCGGGCAATCGTCCTCCGCAGAAGCCCAACTGGAAGCCTGCACCTCGTCCGGACCGGAGACCTGTCTCAGTGGGAAAACCCAATTATCGCCCGCCTCAGCATTCAGACCACAAACCGCAGGCACGCCCGCCTCACAATCCTCACAAAAACCCAGGCTTCAAGCTCCAAGAAGGGCCAACCCGACGCCCGGAAGTAAATCCCGACAAGATGCGCCCGAAACAAATCCGGGAAAAAAGTAACATGAAAGAAAAAGAACGTAAATCTCTCTCCAAACGATTATAAATAAAAAAGTGCTGAATCAGGAATCATCTCTTCCAGGTTCAGCACTTCCTTTTATATCAAAAGATTCTCAGACTAAGCGGATACCCCCTTCTTCCAGCATCACCAGTCTTTTCTTATATAAATCGCCGACCGCTTTCTTGAAAGTCTTCTTACTTACACCGAAGGTCTGGTAAATCACCTCCGCATCGGTCTTATCATTCAGCGGGGTAAAGCCGTCATTATCCTTGATGTACTGAAGCAATACCTCGGAAAAATCATCTACCTTCCGGGCACCGGCCTTCTGCAATTCCAAATCAATCTTTCCATCCGGACGTACTTGTTTCACGAAAGCACTCAGGTGCATTCCCGCTTCCAAAGGCTGGAACACCTCGTTATGGAACAGCATACCGCTAAACTGATTTTCTACAATCACCTTGTAGCCTAAATCCGTACGCTGCCATACCATGACATTCACTTCCTGTCCCGGCTGGTACTCCGGTTTCTCCGTAGAAAGATAATGCTCCACCTTGGCAGAAGCCACAATACGATAGCTTTCTTCATCCAGATGCACATGCACCACATAGCGTTTTCCTTTCTGCATCTTCATCTTCTGCTCACGGAAAGGCACGAACAAGTCTTTCATCAATCCCCAGTCAAGAAAGGCACCGAACTGATTGACCCATGCCACCTGCAGACAGGCAAATTCACCCACCTGCACATAAGGCTGCAGTGTAGTAGCGACCAGACGCTCCTCCATATCGAGGTAAATAAATACATTCAGAATGTCTCCCGGCTTGGTACCTTCGGGCACATAACGTTTCGGAAGCAAAATTTCACCGTCTTCATCTCCATTGAGGTACACCCCGAAATCCACTTCCTTCACTACTTCCAGCTGATTATATTTTCCTAATTTTATATGACTCATAACAACTCTTTATTTCCGCCAAAGATAGCATAAAAAACTCATATACTCACACTGCCTTCCCTATAAAGAAAAACTAAAAATATTTTTATTTTTACGCCGCAAAGTAAGTGGTAAACCGCCGTGACTTGTTTTATAGGAAAAACATATATCATTAAACTTTATATCTATGAAACTCTACACTATTTTAGGAAGTTTTCTGGGGCTCTCTTTGTGCATGACCATCGCTTCATGCCACTCTCCCCAACCAACCAGTGAAATCACATGGAGCACCTTCAACATCCGCTACGACAATCCCTACGACAGTCTGAACAGCTGGACATACAGAAAGGACACCGTAGCCAATTTCATCAAGGCACAAAATCTGGACATTGTAGGTATGCAGGAAGTCCTGCACCACCAGCTTGAAGACCTGAAAGCCCGTCTGCCAGAATATGCCGAAGTCGGCGTGGGACGAGAAGACGGAAAGACACAAGGCGAATATGCCCCTCTGTTCTATAAAAAAGACCGTTTTGAATTATTGGACAACAATACCTTCTGGCTGTCACAATACCCCGACAGTGTAGGCTTCATCGGATGGGACGGTGCCTGCACCCGTATTGCCACCTGGGCCAAGCTGAAAGACAAAACCAACGGAAAAATCTTTATGGCCATCAATACGCACTTTGACCATGTGGGAACAGAAGCCCGTAAAAAAGGCGCTTTGCTGATTATTGAGAAAATAAAAGAAATCGTAGGAGACCAGCCTGCCGTAGTTACCGGAGACTTCAATGTATCCGACCAGTCGGAAGCCTACCAGACCATCACCGGCAACAGTTTCGTACTGAAGGATGCGCATAAGACAGCTCTCCAGCAAGAAGGTGCCAGCTATACCTTCCATGACTTCGGACGCATTCCTGCCGACTCTTGTGAGAAAATTGACTTCATATTTGTCACTCCTCAAATAGAGGTACAGCGCAGCTACATTCCTGAAGAGAACCGGGAAGCAAAGAAATTCCTTTCCGACCACAATCCGGAAATCGTACACCTTTCTTTCTAAAAAGCTAATAAATCGAGGAAAAATTTATCCCGTCCGCCGGTACACATACCGGGACGGGATTTTTTTATCTTATACGATGCGTCCATCCACCAGATGAATGGTACGGTCAGTCTGAGTAGCCAATTCCTCATCGTGCGTTACGATGACAAAAGTCTGCCCTAACTTGTCACGCAGTTCAAAGAACAACCGATGTAATTCTCCCTTGTTCTGCGTATCCAGACTTCCGGAAGGCTCGTCCGCCAAGATTACCGAAGGATGATTCATCAAGGCACGGGCTACAGCCACACGCTGCTTTTCGCCACCCGAAAGTTCTGCCGGCTTATGCGTGGCCCGTTCCGACAATCCCAGGAAATCCAGCAAATCCAATGCTTCCTTTCGGGCAGTTCCCGCCGACTTGCCTTGAATCAAAGACGGCATCATGACATTTTCTACCGCCGTAAACTCAGGCAACAGCTGGTGAAACTGAAAGACAAAACCGATTTCCCGGTTCCGGAAGGCAGAAAGCTCTTTTTCTTTCAGACGGTTCACCTCCGTGCCGTTCAATATAATTCGTCCTCCGTCCGGCTTGTCGAGTGTACCCATAATTTGCAGCAAGGTAGTCTTTCCCGCCCCACTGGGTCCCACAATACTGACCACTTCACCTTTTCCGATTTCAAGGTCAATCCCCTTCAACACCTGAAGCGCACCAAAGCTCTTGGTTATCCCTTCCAACTGAATCATACGACTTTACAATTTACGAATTACATACTCCGCCAGATAGCATCCGAATACGGCCGGCATATAGCTGACGGTTCCTGCGGTAGACTTTTTGTTCTGCTCATCATCCACCAATATCACCGCATTTGTATCGGCCTGCTCCGTGCTGAACACCACCGGCAATTTCCGCTTCATACCCATTTTCTGCAAACGCTTACGAACCGCTTTGCTCAACCCACAATGATACGTATCCCACAAATCCGCAAAACGAATCTGCGTAATATCCCGTTTGGCTCCGGCTCCCATACTGCTGACAATCTTCAATCCGCGTTGCAAGGCATGATATATCAGATAGCACTTAGGAGCTACCGTATCAATGGCATCTACCACAAAATCAAACGCCGCACTGTCCAGCAGTTCAGGTATAGCCTCATCTTTCAGGTAAACCGGCAACACGGTCAGCTCCAGTTCCGGATTAATATCCCGGAAACGTTCAGCCAGCACCTCTGCCTTTGGACGTCCGATAACGGAATGAGTGGCCGGCAACTGACGGTTGATGTTACTCGGCTGTACCGTATCGGCATCTACAATCGTCATCCTTCCCACTCCGGCACGGCAAATCATTTCAGCCGCATACGCACCTACTCCTCCCAGGCCTACCACCAGCACATGCGCCTTACGCAGACGCTCCATCTTCTCTTCACCTAACAGCAATTCCGTGCGCTGCTGCCATTCTTTCTTATTTTCTTCGCTCATGAATCTTTCTTAAACCATTTATAAAACCAGTTACCCACCTTGTCATAATACTGCGTTTCGGCCCATCCACGCGGATCGGCAAAGCTTAACGCCTCATTCGGGTCACCCTTCTGGTCAGGATACAGCAGCATGATACTGTTGTTATTAAAATATCTGGACACCTGCATGGGCAAGCGTTCAAAAGAAGAATCGTACGAAATAGACCCTCTTCGTGAGCTGACAATGACCAGCAGATGATCGTAATTCACCTGTCCTGTGATAATCAGCAAGTCGTCCCAGTTATCCAGTTCCTGGTATTCCGTCATCACATCCTTGTGCTTCTTCTGGATATATCCCTTGATATACCCCAAAGTCTGTGGATGGGCAAAGAAATGCAGACGGCATCCCAGCTGACTGCTCATGCGGCACAAGTGCGTAATCCATTTCACGAAACCATGCTCAAATTCCGATTTAGGAGGTACCGCCACGATGATGCGCCGCAGCGTATTGACCGGCATCAGGAAACGGGCAATCATTACCTGCTGATAAGTATTCTTCAACAAATCTTCCGTCAGATTACCGAAGAACGAATCCACGATATTGGCCTTATTATGCAAGCCAATGACAATCGTAGTCGCTTCAGTTTCCTTAGCTGTATGCAAAATACCCGTAGCAATGTTCAAGTCGAAGCGCGACACCGTCTTCAGAAAGACATTGGCCGATGCAGCAATCTGAGCCGCCCTTTCCAGGCTTCTCTTTCCCCGCATCTCCAGCCGGACAGAATCATTGTTATCATTAATCACATTCAGTGCCACCAGATTGTCCGTCCGCTTTTCATCACGTACCACTAATGCTAACTGAATCAGTTTGTCCAATGTGTCCGGATTGGCCACAGGAATCAGTATACGCTCTTTTTTCTGCTCTTGTTCTTCATCCACTTCCGCATCATCCATCGCAATTCGTTTGGCCGCATGTTCCGTAATAAACGAACTGACCACACAAGTCACCAGAATCAGCAGAATGGTACCATTCAGCACATCTTCGTTCAACAAGCGCTCTCCACTGGGCAGAATGATGTTGTACCCCACCAGTA
>ERZ809146.1122-NODE-1122-length-12060-cov-3.204665_pt1 | contig 12060 bp, 9 predicted proteins | sample MGYA00520794_ERZ809146 | MGnify/ENA primary metagenome ERZ809146 (study PRJEB31570, sample SAMEA3212995) | Homo sapiens | biome: human-gut; feature: human gut; material: fecal | place: Sweden | collected 2011 ... | reverse complement strand
CGAAAGATTTATATGTAACTGTTTTCGAAGGTAGTCCAAGCGAAGGCATCTCACGTGATGACGAAGCTGCAAGCTACTGGGGACAGTTCTTCCCTGAAGACCATATCATCAACGGAAACAAGCATGACAATTTCTGGGAAATGGGTGACACAGGTCCCTGTGGTCCGTGTTCTGAAATCCACATCGACTCTCGTTCTGCAGAAGAAAAAGCAACTGTTCCGGGACGCGAACTGGTAAACAAGGATCACCCGCAGGTTATCGAAATCTGGAACCTGGTGTTCATGCAATACAACCACAAGGCAGACGGAACTTTGGAACCACTTCCTGCGAAAGTAATTGATACCGGTATGGGATTTGAACGTCTGGTACGTACACTGCAAGGAAAAACATCCAACTATGATACAGACGTATTCCAGCCTATCATCAAGGTGATTGGTGATTTGTCTGGCAAGAAATATGGAAACGACGAAAAGACAGACGTGGCTATGCGTGTAGTTGCTGACCACATCCGTACCATTGCTTTCTCTATCACAGACGGTCAGTTGCCTTCAAATGCAAAGGCTGGTTATGTCATCCGTCGTATCCTGCGTCGTGCTGTTCGTTACGCTTACACCTTCCTCGGACAGAAACAGGCATTCATGTACAAGCTGGTTCCGGTGCTGATTGAAAACATGGGTGGCGCTTACCCTGAACTGAAAGCTCAGCAGGCTTTGATTGAAAAAGTGATGAAGGAAGAAGAAGAATCATTCCTCCGTACACTGGAAACAGGTATCCGTCTGCTCGAAAAGACAATGAACGAAACCAAAGCTGCCGGCAAGACAGAAATCAGTGGAGTAGATGCCTTTACACTATATGATACATTCGGTTTCCCATTCGACTTGACTGAACTGATTTTGCGTGAAAACGGTCTGACAGCCGACGTGAAAGGCTTCGAAGCTGAAATGCAGAAACAGAAAGAACGTGCCCGCAATGCCGCTGCAGTAGAAACTGGTGACTGGGTTACCCTGAAAGAAGGTGAAACTACTTTCGTAGGTTACGATTATACAGAATATGAAACTAGCATCCTGCGCTACCGCCAGATCAAACAAAAGAACCAGACTCTCTACCAGATTGTATTGAGCGAGACTCCGTTCTATGCAGAAAGTGGTGGTCAGGTAGGTGATACCGGTGTATTGGTAAGCGAATTTGAAACTATCGACATCATTGATACAAAGAAGGAAAACAACCTTCCTATTCACATTGCCAAGAAACTTCCGGAACACTTGGAAGCTCCGATGATGGCATGTGTAGATACTGATAAGCGTGCCGCTTGTGCAGCTAACCACTCTTGTACGCACTTGCTAGACGAAGCTTTGCGTCAGGTATTAGGTACTCATGTGGAACAGAAAGGTTCTCTTGTAACTCCTGATTCACTGCGTTTCGACTTCCCTCACTTCCAGAAAGTGACTCCGGAACAGATTCGTGAAGTAGAACACCTGGTAAATGCCAAGATTCGTGAAAACGTACCTTTGACTGAATACCGTAACCTGCCGATTGAAAAGGCTAAGGAACTTGGTGCTATCGCTCTGTTCGGTGAAAAATACGGTGACGAAGTTCGTGTCGTACAGTTCGGTTCATCTATCGAATTCTGTGGAGGTACACATGTATCTGCTACCGGAAAAATCGGTATGGTGAAAATCATTTCTGAAAGCTCTGTAGCTGCAGGTGTACGCCGTATTGAAGCAATTACCGGTGCGAAAGTAGAAGAGATGTTCGATACCGTACAAGATACTATTAACGACCTGAAGGCATTGTTCAACAATGCACCCGACTTGAAGGCTGCCATCTCCAAGTACATTGAAGAAAACGCTGGTCTGAAGAAACAGATGGAAGAATTCATGAAGGAGAAAGAAGCTGCTGTCAAGAACAAACTGATTGAAGGCGCTAAAGAAATTAATGGCGTAAAAGTAATCAAAGCTGTACTTCCGATGCCGGCTGACGCAGTAAAGAACATTGCATTCCAGTTGAAAGGACAGTTCACAGAAAATCTGTTCGTAGTTATCGGTAGTGTATTTGAGAACAAACCGTTGCTGACTGTAACCATGAGCGAAGATCAGGTAAAAGCCGGACTGAATGCAGGTCAGTTGGTACGTGAAGCCGCCAAGCTGATTCAAGGTGGTGGCGGTGGTCAGCCTCATTTTGCAACTGCAGGTGGTAAAAATCCTGACGGATTGAATACGGCAGTTGACAAAGTGGTTGAACTGGCTGGATTCTAATTTTCAGAAAACCCTATCAACACTTAATTTTTTACTTTTCATCCCCCTTATTTGCCCTTTTTAGGAAAATGAGGGGGATTTTTTTCGTACTTTTGCTCACATTCTACAAGCAGACAACCTATGCCTCAAGACAAATATACGCTCATGACCACGGCACCGGTACCTCGCCTTATCCGAGGATTGGCCGTTCCTACCATCATCAGTATGCTGGTCACGTCTTTCTATGTCATGGCCGACACTTATTTTGTCGGGAAAATCAATACTCAGTCTACTGCGGCTGTAGGTATTTCTTTTTCCATCATGGCCATTATTCAGGCATTCGGTTTTTTCTGCGGACATGGTTCAGGTAATTTCATTTCCAGAAGATTAGGTGCACGTGACTATCGCAGTGCGGAAAAGATGGCGGCTACGGGCTTCTTTAGCGCATTCCTTATCGGTTGTGCCATCGCGCTTGTCGGCCTGCTTTTTCTAGACCCTATCTGCCGGGCATTAGGTTCTACCCCCACCATTCTTCCATACGCCAAGACCTATTTAGGAATTATCCTGTTGGGAGCCCCTTTTATGGCCTCCTCGCTGGTGCTCAACAACCAGATGCGATTTCAGGGAAACGCCGTTTATGCCATGATTGGCATCATTGTGGGAGCCGTACTCAACATCGGACTTGACCCATTATTGATATTCGTATTCGACATGGGAATTGCAGGAGCTGCCTGGTCGACCTTCATCAGTCAGGTATGCAGCTTCACCATCCTGCTTTTCATGGACCGGAAAGGAGAAAACATCCGTATCCATTACCGACACTTTACTCCGACTCCAGCCTATCTGAAAGAAATCGTATACGGAGGAAGTCCTTCTCTTTGCCGTCAGGGTCTGGCCAGTGTATCGACTATCCTATTGAATGTAGCAGCCGGAAACTTTGGAGATGCTACCATTGCCGGAATGTCCATTGTAACCCGCATCTGCATGTTCATCAATTCCTTTGTCATCGGTTTCGGACAGGGATTTCAGCCGGTATGCGGATTTAACTACGGAGCAGGATTAAACCGTCGTGTCCGCCAAGGATTCTGGTATTGTGTGAAGGTAGGCGTTATCTTCTTGGCTATCTGCTCCCTCATCGGCTACATTTATGCCCCAGAAGTAGTCTCCTGGTTCCGGAAAGAAGACCCACAAGTTATCGCCGTAGGAGCCGAAGCTCTACGCTGGCAACTCATCACGCTCCCATTAGGAGCCTGGGTGATACTGTGTAACATGCTGCTACAAACTATCCGCCAGCCTCGCCGCGCCGTCATTCTTTCCTCCTCCCGCCAAGGTTTATTCTTCATCCCCTTGATACTGATTCTGCCGTACTTTTTGCAGTTGCAGGGTGTGGAAATGTGTCAAGCCGCAGCCGACCTATGCTCTTTTCTACTGGCTCTTCCTCTTACCATTCCAGTATTGAAGTCACTGCGCGTAGACAGGACTCCCATGAAAGAAGAAAACACCCGATAAACACGAAACTCCTTATTCGTCTTTTCTTCGATAATCATTAGGAGTCATTCCAGCCATTCGCCGAAAATATTTACTGAAAAATGACGCATTGGGAAAGTTCAATTCATCGGCAATCTGATACACCAGCTTATCCGTGTGGCGCAACATCAGTTTAGCTTCCTGCATTACCGCCTCATTTACCCAGTCCATCACCGTGCGTCCGCTGGCCTGACGAACCAGTGTACTCAGATAACGGGGTGTCAGAAAAAGCCAGTCGGCATAAAACGCAATGCTTCGCTCGCGAACTGCATATTTGTTGACTAATTCCAAAAAACGATTGAAAATGTCCTCCTGACGCGTATGCTGCTGACGTTCGGTCGATTGGCTTCTTTTCCTGACAAAATCCAGTTGATGAAAGTACAGAGAAATCAGACTCTGCACGGAAGCTCTCGGAAAAGGCCGATCGTGTACGACTTCCCATAACAAGGCAAACAACTGCTCCATGCGCTGCCTTCCTTCGCTGTTAAAGATAGATGCAAAAACAATCTACCCTGCAAATAGGTCTGCAACAAATCCTCTTTCTGCCAGTTCTCCATTAAGCTGTTTGAAAAGGCCAGCATAGCTAAATCCAAATCAGATGATATATAAAGGAACTCAAATACCGTTCCCGGAGATACAGCCAGCAAATCGCTCTCCTTAAATTCCACTTCACGAAGGTTGATACGCAGCCGAAGCGTCCCCGCACGAAAAAACACCACTCGCCCCTCGGTCAACCGATAAGGCTGTCCTTCTATCGGGATAAAATGAATTACATCGGCTATCCCCTGAATGGAACGAAGCAATCCCAATTCGGAAGTAAGAAAGCGGGAGGTGTTCGTCCCTTCTCCCACATGTTCACGCACTTTCTTCAATGCCAGCAACAACAGATGATTCGATTTCATTTGACACCTTGCTTTCCTGCAAAGATAATATTTCAAGCCTTTTTTACAGCAAAGACAAACATTTATCGAACAAAAAGAACATTCCGTCACACATATAGGACCGAAAGATTACACAAAACCCTCTATCTTTGTCATATAACCTTTTAATAAACACCCAATGCCTATGATACGAACATTTCTCCTTTTGTGTGCATGGAGCCTGAGTGTGATAAGTCAGGCACAAATCACCTTGGAAAGTTGCAAGCAGCAGGCCCGTGAAAACTATCCGCTGGTACGACAATACGACTTGATTCAACTGTCCGAACAATATACGCTATCAAATGTAGCGAAAGGCAATCTGCCCCAAATCAGCGTGAGCGGAAAAATATCTTATCAAAGCGAAGCCACTACCTTTCCTTTCGAGACTCCGGGATCGGGCATGAGGGGACTACCGAAAGACCAGTATCAGACATTGATTGAAATCAAACAAAATATATGGGACGGAGGAAAAATCCGCAACCAAAAAGCTCAGGTCAAAGCCGAAGCAGAAGCAAACGAGCGACAGCTTGATACCAGCCTTTATGCACTGGAAGAAAGGGTGAATCAGGTATTCTTCGGTATCCTGTTACTGGACGAGCAGCTGGCACAAAATGTATTATTAGAAGAAGAACTCGCACGCAACCAGAAAACGGTGGAGGCTTATCGGATAAACGGCACCGCCAATGATGCGGACGTAGACGCGGTAAAGGTAGAGATTCTTCAAACCAAGCAACAGCGTATCCAGTTGGGAAATAACCGTATGGCCTATCTGCGCATGCTGTCCTTACTTACAGGAAAAGAACTTCCGGCACAAACCCAGTTAGTACGTCCAGCCCTTGTGGAAACGAATGCATCTGAATTCAACCGCCCTGAACTACGGTGGTATGAAGCACAAGAACAGACCGTCGCCGTACAACGAAAGGGATTGCAAACGGGTTATCTTCCAGCTTTTAGTCTTTTTGCGCAAGGAGCCTATGGCAATCCGGGACTGGATATATTGAAAGACAAATTCAGAACCTACTACTTAGTCGGAGCCCGGTTTACCTGGAATTTCGGAAGCCTGTACACTCTGAAAAACGACCGGAAAAACCTGGACAACCGCATCCAGCAAATTAGAAACGAACACGACTTATTCTTATTCAACACACACTTACAACTGGCAGAAGAAGACGGCACCATCCAAAGTCTTCGGCAGCAGATGAAAGAAGACGAGGAGATTATCCGATTACGGGAGAACATCCGACGGTCTGCCCAAGCCAAAGTAGCCAACGGCACCATGAGCGTCAGCGACATGCTAAAGGAAATTACAGCCGAGAATCTCGCGCGCCAAGCCAAGGCCGTACATGAAGTACAATTGCTTATGCATCTACACCAAAGAAAACACCTGACCAACGATGAACGGGACAACCAGGTATATGCCGTCAAAATAGCCGTCGAAAACGACGGACACATCAAACTGGGCATGTACGGGAAAGTCAAATTCTGAAAACCGAAAGTGACATGAAAAACCTTATCGAAGTCAGCCATGTAAGCAAAAGCTACGGAAAGGTACAAGCCCTGCGCGATGTATCCTTCAGCGTAAAGCAAGGAGAACTGTTCGGCCTCATCGGTCCCGACGGAGCTGGGAAAAGTACCCTGTTCCGCATCCTGACCACCTTGCTGCTACCGGACCAGGGAAGTGCCCGGGTACTGGATGCGGATGTACGGGCCGACTTCCGTACAATACGGCAGAGCGTAGGTTACATGCCGGGACGCTTCTCTCTGTATCAGGACCTCACGGTAGAAGAAAACCTGCGTTTCTTTGCCACCGTATTTCATACGACCGTTGAAGAAAACTACGAGCGGATACGCGCCATTTATGAACAAATTGCCCCCTTTAAGCAGCGTCGGGCAGGTGCATTGTCGGGAGGAATGAAGCAGAAACTGGCTTTGTGCTGTGCACTGGTTCACGCGCCGAAAGTCCTCTTTCTGGATGAACCGACTACCGGCGTAGACCCCGTTTCACGCCGGGAGTTCTGGGAGATGTTAGCCTACCTCCGACAGGAAGGTATTACCCTTGTCGTATCCACTCCTTTCATGGACGAAGCCTTGCGATGCGACCGAGTGGCGTTTCTTTACGAGGGAGAAATTAAAGGCATCGACCGTCCGGAAGCCATACTGAAGCAGTTCAGCGAGATTCTATGCCCTCCCGGCCTGCAACGAAAAGCCATCGATAAACATACTCCGCCCATTATTCAGGTGGACAACCTCGTCAAACGGTTCGGCTCGTTCACGGCTGTCGACCACATTTCATTTTCTGTACAACGGGGAGAAATTTTCGGCTTCCTAGGGGCCAACGGGGCCGGAAAGACTACCGCCATGCGTATCCTGTGCGGGCTCAGTCTCCCCTCCGAAGGAAAGGCTGAAGTGATGGGGTTTGACGTACGGACACAAAGCGAGGAAATCAAAAAACGAATCGGCTACATGAGCCAGAAATTTTCACTTTATGAAGACCTGACCGTACGCGAAAACCTCCGTCTGTTCGGAGGTATCTATGGTGTCAATGCCAAAGAAATCAGCAAGCGTACGGAAGAAACCTTACAGCGTATCGGGCTTTACGAGGAACAACATACCCTGGTGCGTTCGCTGCCTTTAGGATGGAAGCAACGACTGGCCTTTTCAGTAGCTATCTTCCACCGTCCGGAACTGGTTTTTCTGGACGAACCGACAGGAGGAGTCGACCCGGCTACCCGCCGTCAGTTCTGGGAGCTGATTTATCAGGCCGCCAACCAGGGGATTACTATTTTTGTCACGACGCACTACATGGACGAAGCTGAATATTGCGACCGTATTTCCATGATGGTGGACGGACATATTCGGGCACTGGATACTCCCGACGGACTGAAATACCGTTTTGATGCCCGAGACATGGACGAAGTCTTCCAAAAATTAGCACGTGAAGCCCAACGAGGAGAACATGCTTTTACTCACACGCAAACAGAACAGCCATGAAACAGTTTATCGCTTTTGTCAGAAAAGAATTTCACCATATCCTGCGCGACCGGCGTACCATGCTGATACTGATAGGCATGCCGATTGTACAGATTATCCTTTTCGGCTTTGCCATCACTACGGAAGTAAGGAATGTGCGTGTGGCCGTTTTTCCTTCCGACCTGCATCGCCTGCGTTTCGATTCGGAAGAGATACAGATTTTAGCCGATGCCACCGACCCGATCCTGGCCGTCACACGGAGTACGTATGCACAGACAATTCTAAGGCAAGCCCTACAAACCATCCGTCAAGCTACAACCACCCCAGCCTATTCACACCCGGATAAACAGCCTGTCATGGTGTACAATAAACTGCTCTATAACCCGCAGATGAAGAGTGCCTACAACTTTGTACCAGGAGTCATGGGATTGATTCTGATGCTGATTTGTGCCATGATGACCTCCATCTCCATCGTACGCGAAAAGGAAACAGGCACGATGGAAGTCCTGCTGGTCTCTCCCGTCAACCCGCTGTTCATCATTCTGTCGAAGGCAGTTCCCTATTTCGTGTTGTCCCTACTGAACCTGACGACCATCCTGCTGCTTTCCGTCTTTGTGCTCGACGTACCGATAGCCGGAAGCCTGCCTGCCCTGTTAGTGTCGGCCATGGTACTGATGATACCCACCATCATCCTGTCGGGCATTATCTTCCCGATAGAAAGTATGCCGGGCATTCTGCAGGTCCTCTCCTGCCTTATTCCCGCACGCTGGTACGTAGAAACCGTCCGCCGGCTGATGATTGAAGGTGTACCACTGGTGTATGTATGGAAAGAAGTGGCAGTGATGTGCCTCATGGCAGTGGTACTGATTACGGCTACTGCTCGCAAGTTTAAGAACCGACTGGAATAAACCGCCAAGCCTATGATGTTACGTTACCTGATAGAAAAAGAATTCAAGCAGTTGAAACGCAACAGTTTCCTGCCCCGCCTTATCCTGCTTTTTCCCTGCATGATGATGCTGGTCATGCCCTGGGCCGCCACACTGGAAATAGAGAACCTGCGCATTGCCGTCATCGATAACGACCGCAGTCCTTCTTCCGAAAGGCTGGTGCACCGCATCGAAGCTTCCCGTTATTTTCAATTGACGGCACTTCCCCCGTCCTACGCACAAGGACTGCAAGCCATCGAGACAGACCAGGCCGACATGCTGCTGGAAATTCCACGCAGCTTTGAGAAAGCGCAAGCCAACGGACAAAGTCCGGCGGCACTCATTGCAGTCAACACCGTTAACGGCACGAAAGGCGGACTGTTTACCCCCATCAGCAGCATGCCGGAATGAGCACAAGGCATCACCTACCTCAATCCGTTACGCTACTTTATGGAAACCATGCGCATGGTCTACCTGAAGGGAAGCGGCATCTGCGATATCGGCTTCCAACTTTCCGTACTTTCGTCCTTTGCCTTTCTGCTCTATGCATGGGCCATACGCAGCTACCGCAAACAGCAATAAGCCCAAACGCGCCTGCCATCTTACCTCGACACGTACGTGCGGAGCTCTCATCACGTACGTGTCAAGGTCTCGTCACCTTCGTGTCAACACCTCGTCACGTACGTGTCGAGGTATTTACGCCAAGAAATTTCTTCAAAAATGCCCTTTTCGGGGGTAAGAATTGTAAGTCAATTATTTCCACCACACAGAATTATTCAGTAACTTTGCCCGAATCTCTTTACATAGGAACCATTTTAATATGAGCGAAGATACTTTTGACAAGGACGAAAAAGAAATGGCAAACTTGCCCGAGAAAGAAGAACACTCTGACTACAAACCGGTATCGACCACTGACGAGGCAGTAAAGCACCAGTTGAGTGGCATGTACCAGAACTGGTTTCTGGACTATGCTTCATACGTTATCCTGGAGCGTGCCGTACCGCATATCAACGATGGATTGAAACCGGTGCAGCGACGCATTCTCCACTCCATGAAACGGCTGGATGACGGACGCTACAACAAGGTGGCCAACATTGTGGGACACACCATGCAGTTCCACCCTCACGGAGATGCTTCTATCGGAGATGCCCTTGTACAATTGGGACAAAAGGACTTACTCATTGACTGCCAGGGAAACTGGGGTAACATCCTGACGGGCGACAGTGCGGCTGCTCCCCGTTACATCGAAGCCCGGCTTTCCAAGTTTGCGCTGGATGTGGTGTTCAACCCGAAAACGACCGAATGGCAGGCTTCCCATGACGGCAGAAACCGGGAGCCGGTCACACTGCCAGTCAAATTCCCGCTGCTACTGACCCAGGGGGTAGAAGGTATTGCCGTGGGACTTTCTTCCAAGATTCTTCCACATAACTTCAATGAACTGTGCGATGCGGCCATCGCATACCTGCACGGAGAAGACTTCCAGCTTTATCCGGATTTTCAGACAGGTGGTTCGATTGACGTATCACGCTACAACGACGGCGAGCGAGGAGGCGTAGTGCGCGTGCGTGCCAAAATCTCCAAGATTGACAACAAGACCCTTTGCATCAGTGAAATCCCTTATGGAAAGACTACTTCTTCGTTGATTGACTCCATCCTGAAAGCCATCGAGAAGGGAAAAATCAAGGTAAGAAAGGTGGACGACAACACGGCCGGAAAGGTAGAAATCTTAGTACACCTTACTCCTGGCGTATCGTCCGACAAGACACTGGATGCCTTGTATGCCTTTACTGACTGCGAGGTAAACATCTCGCCCAACTGCTGCGTCATCGACAACAAAAAACCGCATTTCCTTTCAGTGAGCAAGGTGCTGAAGAAATCGGTCGACAATACGCTGGCACTGTTACGCAAGGAACTGGAGATACAACGGGACGAAACACTGGAAACCCTGCACTTTGCTTCGCTGGAAAAAATCTTTATCGAGGAACGTATCTATAAAGACAAGCAGTTCGAACAGGCTGATTCCATGGATGCGGCTTGCGAGCACATCGACGAACGTCTGACGCCTTACTACCCGCAGTTCGTACGCGAAGTGACCAAAGAAGATATTCTCCGCCTGATGGAAATCAAGATGGCACGTATCCTGAAGTTCAACAAGGACAAGGCAGATGAGTTCATCGCACGCCTGAAAGCGGAGCTGAAAGAGATAGACAATCACCTGGCGCACATCACGGAATATACCATCGACTGGTATCAACGCCTGAAAGAGAAGTATGGTAAAAACTTCCCGCGCCGCACGGAAATACGCAACTTCGATACCATCGTGGCTACCAAGGTGGCCGAAGCCAACGAAAAACTGTATATCAACCGTGAGGAAGGTTTCATCGGTACCGGACTGAAGAAAGACGAGTATGTATGCAACTGTTCTGACATCGACGATGTAATCATCTTCTACAAAGACGGTAAATACAAGATTGTCCGCGTGTCCGACAAATTGTTCGTCGGAAAGAACATCTTGTACGTCAACGTATTCAAGAAAAACGACAAACGTACCATCTACAACGTCATCTACCGTGACGGAAAGGAAGGTTATTATTATATCAAACGTTTCAATGTCACTTCCATCATTCGTGACAGGGAATACGACGTAACGCAAGGTACTCCGGGCTCTAAAATCGTGTACTTCACCGCCAATCCGAATGGAGAGGCAGAAGTCATCCGTGTAGTACTGCGTCCTACGCCCCGCATTAAGAAGCCTACGTTTGAAAGGGATTTCAGTACCATCAATATCAAGGGAAAACAATCCATGGGTAACTTGCTGACCAAGGCTGAGGTACACAAGATTTCCTTGAAACAGCGAGGAGGTTCTACGCTCGGAGGCAGAAAGGTGTGGTTCGACCACGATGTGCTCCGACTCAACTACGACGGAAGAGGACAGTATTTGGGAGAATTCCAAAGCGAGGACAGCATCTTAGTGGTACACAAGAACGGAGAATTCTATACTACCAACTTCGACCTGAGCAACCATTACGATCCGGATATTCTCTGCATCGAGAAATTCAATCCTGACAAGGTATGGACAGCCGTGCTCTATGACGCCGACCAACAGAACTATCCGTACCTGAAACGCTTCACCTTCGAAGCGACCACCAAAAAGCAGAATTTCCTGGGTGACAACAAACATACGCAACTTATCCTGCTGACCTGTCAGGTGTACCCGCGCATCCAGGTAGACTTTGGCGGACACGACAGCTTCCGCGAAGCACTCATTCTGGAAGCCAGCGACTTTGTAGGTGTGAAGAGCTTCAAGGCAAAGGGCAAGCGACTGACGACTTATACCGTCGGCCAAATTACGGAACTGGAACCAACCCGCATGCCGGAACCGGAGCCGGAAGAACCTGAAAAGGAAGAAGAAGGCATGGAGGAAGATGAAAGCCAGGAAGACGACGGACAAATGAAACTCTTTTAAAACCGTATGAAACTACG
>ERZ809146.1120-NODE-1120-length-12061-cov-5.026653_pt1 | contig 12061 bp, 9 predicted proteins | sample MGYA00520794_ERZ809146 | MGnify/ENA primary metagenome ERZ809146 (study PRJEB31570, sample SAMEA3212995) | Homo sapiens | biome: human-gut; feature: human gut; material: fecal | place: Sweden | collected 2011 ... | reverse complement strand
CGAGCAGCCGGAACGGAGATTTATATGACCAAGGGCAGAAAGACAACAGAAAAGGTACGCGCGAACTCCCGTTTTTCCTCTGCGCTGGCATTCTTGAGCAGCATTATGCTTCATTGCTCTGTGGTTGCTGCGTTGCTTCCGTAATAAATCCCGACATTCCGATGCCGATTGGATTTTCTGGTGGATGGCGTGTAAGAAAAAGTGTTTGGGGGTGTCATTTTGTGGAGACACCCTGTTCAATCGCCAGAGTTATTTCATCGACTTCTTTTTTTCCAAGAGGGTACAAGGTCCCAAAAACCAGCCCGGCAGCAGCGCACAGGATCAGCGGAAGCGTGATGGAACAGAAGATGATGCCGCCTTCGACGCTCTGCGGTTGTTGCGCTGCTCCTCCAATAAATCCTGTTACCGCCAACATATATCCAGGGATTGCCCCCGCAACGCCTTGGGCGGCTTTGGAGACAAAAGAGGACAGGGATGCGACGGCGGCTTCGGCTCGTTTGCCGGTTTTATATTGCACATACATCGTGTTGTCGGCCTGAATGCCGTAGGCAAGGGGTCCGATAAAGCCCCCACCGATCCCGGCGAAAACAGCGCCCAAATAGATCAGCAGCAGAGACCGGACATCTATAAACCGGATCAGTGACCCACCTACGGCAACGATGATCCCCGCGAGAAAAACGTTTTTCTTTCCGAGTTTGTTTGCCAAAACAGGTGCCACAGCCATGCCGAGCAGAGTAATCACAAGGGAAACAACCGAAACACCTGACATCAGTTTGAGATCCTTCATAATATAAGTGTAGAAAAAGGTGCCGGTGCCACTGCTAAGGGAGGTGCCGACCGTGGATAGCAGAATCGTGAGGAAGTGCGTCCAGACCGGCTTGAAGCGAAGGAACTGAAACAATTCCCGCAGGCTATACCGTTCGTCGTCGGTGCCTTTGGGCGTTATCCATTCATGTGTTGCAGCTTGCCTCCAAAGTTTAGCAAAACAAATGATTTTATGCTGTTCTCCCGTACAAACGAGAAACAGCCGATCAGATCGTCCAACGGGATCATGCGGCAAAATCCCCCCCAAAAAATCCGGGATTCTGATGCCGATTGGATTTTTGGGAGGGATGCAGGAAAAAGTGCTTCTCAGCCGCAAGTGATTGACGTAGAGATGACTTAGTACCGATTGATCATCTGTGCTTCCGCTTCCTCGCGGGTGATCTCACCATTGTTGCACTTGGACATGAGCTGAACATCATGGTCGTTGAGTTTGTACAGGCGCAGGATGAGCAGCGTGCCGATCCCCCCAATGATGCTGCCAAGGCAGCTGAAGGTCCACAATTTATCGGCAAATCCTGCCGCCTGAATGACGCCCTCACCTTCTTTGAAACCGATCAGAGTCAGGGCAAAAACGCTGACGGCGGTTGCGATCGCACCGTTCAGTTTGGTAAAGAACGTCTGCGCCGCAAAAGTAACGCCACGCATTTTCAGCCCGGTTTTGTACTGCCCGTACTCATAACAATCGGGGGTGAATTGGTATTGCAGGATCGCGGCGATGCCCAGAGGAAATCCACCCAGTGCGTTTAGGATCACATAGACCATCATGTTCTCATATCCGGCTATGTAGCGAACGATGCCCAAAATCAAAGCAAACATATAGGAGAAATAGAAAATTTTGAATTTGTCATATTTCTTGCATAGTTGTACAGCAATCGCCGCACCGATCAGTGTCGGAACGATCACCGCCATCGAGACAAAGGAAGCAATTTCTTCGCCGCCGAGGCAATACCGGGCAATGTATAACCCCCAGGTGGCACCAATATTGAGCAGACTGTTGATAAGAGGAGCAGCAAAGAAAATCAACAGGTATTTATTGGAACGCAGGCATTCGACCATATCGCGCAGCGTATAGTTTTCCTCGGCTCCTCCATCCCGTGCTTTTTCTCTTTCGATCACGCGCTCTTTTGCAAACAGACACATCGGGATCATCATGGCAGCGGACAAAATGGACAACACGATCACAGTCGTAGCCCAGCCGCCCAAACTCTGTCGGACCAGCGGCAAAAGGATGCCGGTCACAATGCCGGCAAAAATTGCAAAAATTCTTCCGATGCTGTTCAGGGACACGCGCTCTTTCTGGTCAAGCGTCATTGTAGTGACAATGCCAAAAATCGGCACATCGCAAAGCGTATAGGCTGTATCCCACAGCATATAGGCAAGGGTCGCCCAGATGAGTTTGGCCACCAACGGGATGCCCGTAGGGATCACGAAAAGAAGAATGGTAGAGACCGGGATCGCGATGACAGACATTCGGAGCCAGGGGAGAAATTTTCCTTTCTTAAAATGCACCTTATCCATGATCATGCCGAAGATGGGATCGTTGATGGCATCCCATACTTTTGTGATCAGTGCCACGACCGCAACCAAAGCCGCCGTGATGCCGACATCCGTGAAATAAGTGGTCATGTATCCAATCAGGCCGTAGAATACGTTCTGGCCCATAAAATACATACCGTAGCTGAATTTTTCCCTTTTGGTAACAGTGTTTTCCATTATGTTATCCTTCCTTTCCGTGTGTTGGAAAATGGGGCGTTCCATCGCGGTGCCGCCCGCTGATCTGACGTTTTTGCCCGGAATTACTGCTTTACATCGCAATCAAACGTATAGGGACCACTTCCGATCTTGTACGAACTTCCGTCTGGCAGGTTTACCACTGCCGTAGTGTTGCAGGGGATATCCACTTCTATATGGAACTTGCCATCTTTGAGATCCCATGCAGTTGCAATTTTCCCGTATTCGCTCATATAGGCGCGTTTTGCATTGGTGAATGCGTCATTCAACTCCGGTGCGATCACGATTTCCTTAAAGCCGGGTGCCGCTGGCTGAATGCCGCTGATCTTACGGAACATCCAGTCGTCCACACAGCCAAAGGCATAATGGTTCAGGCTTGTCATAACAGGGGTTCCATCTTCCTTGTAAGCGATGTAGTTTTCCCAAATCGTTGTCGCCCCTTGCTTCACCTCATAGAGCCATGACGGGCACTTGGTCTGGAGCAAAAGTTGATAGGCCTGATCGACCCTGCCGGTCTTACAAATCGCATCCAGCAGATACGGCGTCGCAAGAAAACCAGTGTCAAGGCAGCCCCCGTTTTCTTCGATCTTGCGAATCAGATGCCCTGCCATGCTTTTCGTCCACGCATGGTCTGTATTGACTGTTTGCTTTAAGTCTTGTAAGCTCCATAATGGTCTCCTGTGCTTGTAGGAATTAGCGTTCCTTCGTCGGGAACGTGTTCCTGAAACGTTCAAAATTCTTCCAGCAATGCGTTGAGACGTTGTGCTTGCTCTGCGCTCACCCCGCCCGCGAAAGCTTCTGCGGCCTGCCGCAGCGTAAGCCCATACGCAAGATCCGGGATCATATCCACCTCCATCATATTGGAAAGGAACGCCCTGATCGCCGGCTCAGCCAACAAGTCTTCCAGCGTGGAGTCTACGCTGTAGCTTTTTTTCAAGGGGCTTGCGGCCTTGTAGGTGACCGTATATTGCCCGGCCTTTACGCAGCAGATCCCGTTTTCCACCGTTTCAAACAAAGGGTTATCCGTATCGTGGTATACGGAGTCTGGCGCATACGGAAGGATCACCTGCGCCTTTGCACCGAACGGAACGGTGACGGTGACTGTGATTTGGTCGCCGTTTTCGATCTGCCACCCACAGCGATAGCACCCGCTGGCCGAATCGTAAACCGCGCTTGCCGAGCCCAACTTGTGATCCACCTTGGGGCTGATGCGCATCATCTTGCCGCCCGGGCCTTGCTCCGTCACATCGATCCCGGCTACATGGCGGAAGATCCACTCCAATACAGCGCCATAGGAATAATGATTCAGGCTGTTCATCCCGGTGCTGGAAATGCGACCGTTTTCATCCAGCGAGTTCCAGCGCTCCCACACCGTTGTGGCCCCCAACTTTACTTCGTGGAGCCAGCCCGGGTACTCCTCGTTCAGGAGCAGCCGATAAGCCAAATCCGTCATGCCATGCTCGGTCAGGACGTTACACAGCAGCGGAGTCCCCACAAAGCCGGTGTTCAGCTTATTTTTGTTGTCCCGAAGGAGTTTTCGGAGCATCTGCTCCGTCAGACGTTCATTGTCCGACAAATGGTATTTCAGTGCAAGGACGAGCCCTGTCTGCGTTTTCACGGCACATCTGCCGGTAGCGGTAAAATATTCTTCCTTCCCCCCCTGCCACTGGCGGTCGGCGATGGCCTGATAGTTCTGTCTTGTTTCTTCCAGACCGAGAACTGCGGCCGCTTTGGCAACGATCTGGGCACTTGCCGCATAGTAGATGTCAGCGATGTAGGCTTCATCCGTCGCCCCGTAAACGCTGTTTGCAACGGCCCCGGCACGGTCAAGCGCCAGCCAGTCTCCGTAATGAAAAACCTGTCTCCATCCATGGTGATCGCTGTCGATCTTGCGGATATAATCGACCCATGCTTTCATGCTCTCGATCTGGTTTTCAAGGATCGTTTTGTCACCGCTGAACAAATATACATTCCACGGAATGATACACGCAGCATCGCCCCATGCGCAGGAACACTTGCTCGGCCCGAATGTGGGGACGACCTCGGGGACCATACCGCCAGCCAAGAGCTGTTCCTGATACAGATCGTATAAATATTTCCGATAGAAGGCAAACGAATCGGCCAGATAGCTTGCCGTTGCGGAAAAGACCTGCGTATCGCCGGTCCAGCCCATTCGCTCATCGCGTTGCGGGCAATCGGTTGGCACATCGAGAAAGTTTCCCCTCATGCCCCATTCTACATTAGAGATCAGTTGATTTACCAGCGCATTGCCCGTTTTCACGTTGCCGATGCTCTCGTAATCGCTGTGCAGCACGATGGCTGTAAAATCCTCGCATGACAGGTTGGAAACACCGCTGACCTTTACATAACGGTAGCCGTAGTATGTAAAATGGGGAACAATGGTTTTTTCTTTTCCATCTGAGACATAGATATATTCCGAAAGTGCCGTTCTCAGGTTTTCGTTATAGAAACACCCATCTTGAAGCACCTCGCCGGTTTGAATGCGAATCGTTGTCCCCGCCGGTTCCCGCACACGCAGTTGGAAAATTCCTGTGATTTCCTGCCCCAAATCGAATACTTCTTCACTGCGCGGCGTATGGATCAACGCCACCGGCTTCCGCAGCATTTGTGCCTTGACCGGGATAGACAGCCGTTCCATAAGCCGCCCCTTCGGTGCCTGTGCGATCCGTGCGCAGCATTCCGGGGTAGGCGGCAAGGTATCATCCCGCCGTTCGCCGTCATAAATGTTGGAGAACCACAGGTTGCTTCGTTTTACCGACCAAGTCTCATCGGTGCCGACCACCTCGTTTGTGCCATCTTGGTACGCAATGTGAATCTCCGCGATCAGCTTCCATTCACTTCCATAGTATTCTTTCCGCTCAGGATCGCTGAATCCGAACCGCCCTTTGTACCAGCCGTTTCCCAGCAGGATCGACAGCATACCACCTTCTGATACCTGCTCCGTAACATCATAAGTCTGGTACTGAATCCACTGTGCATAATTGTTACAGTACGGCGTTAAATACTCGTCGCCGATTTTGCTCGATACTTTGCTGGTTTCCCCCAGAAAATATGCTTCGTACAATCCCAGACCGCAAATATACAGCCTTGCGCGTGCAACTGCCCGGGTCGGGCTGATCCGCTTGGAAAAAATCGGATGACGTTGCTGGCTGCTGTCACAGGTGATCCACTGGGCTGTCCATGGCTCCTCCATTTTGGCGGTCTCAAAAAACTGCACGTCGGACTCGATCGTTTCTGCGGCATCCGTTGCCACAAGGACTTTCCAGTAATATCTTGTGCAGGGTTGTGGATCAAATTCTACCCTTGCGGCGCGGCTGTCAAGTGCGGCCTCTCCCGTATCGAAGCAAAGCGTGGTAAAGGTCGGCTCTTTGCTGATCATGATCCTTGCGTGGCGCTGTTCCTGCCCTTTGCACCCTTTTACCTTCCACGAAAACACCAGCGGCTTCAGAGCATAGCCTACAGGGTTTGTGATGTGATTGGTTTTTGCAGCATAAATCTCGCCCATACGGTTTTCCTCGCTTCTCTGTTATCTGTGCGCTTCCCAAAAGACAACTGCTTCCTGAAGCCAGTTTTTCACTTTGGTTTCTGACCCAATGCCAAAGCCATGCCCCAGACCGTCAATGATTTTGACGCTCACATTTTCTCTGCCCAGTGTTTTTTCCAACGCCGGAAGCTGTGCTTCTACGTTGGCAAAGCCGAACTCATCCTGACGCCCTGCGATGGAAAACACGGCCAAACCTTGATCCTCCGGGAGTGCTTTGATATTCCAATCCAGTCCGTACATAGGAAAAATCGCCTTCGGCCTTGGCAGGTGATGATTGTGGCAGCAATCGGCATAGCTTGCAAAAGAATAGGCTGTCGTCATAAGTCCCCCGGCCGAGAACCCGAAGATGGCATAATCATCCATACAGATCGCAAGTTCCTTTTGATGGTTCGTCAGATAACGGATCGCCTGTGTCAGTTCCTTAGCAGCTGCCTGCCCCTGCTTCAACGGCTCTGTTTCGCCCAGTTGCTTGCCGATCGGATAGCTGAGGACAAAGACGGAATATCCCATTTTATGCAGTTCCATCGCGATGGGGTATCCCTCGCAATCCGTCACATTAGAAATGAAACCGCCCCCGGGAACCACAATGGCAAATGGCTTGCCCGGCTGCCCGTAGTAAAACATTCCCGTCAGATGGCTTCGATCGGGATGGTCCTTCATGGCTTCCTGCGGGTACAGGCCGGACACCAATTTGGCTTGTCCCTTCTCCACAAGGCCCGTCAGATAATTGAACGCATCCAGCGCGGTGTCGGTCTGTTCCGCACGGCCCTGTGCCTGCATGAAATCCTTGTACTTTGCAGGGGCAATGGCTTTTAGCGCGTTATCCTCCAGATTGAAGAACATATGATTAAAGCCGCCAAAGATTGGATGCTGCATAAAAAAACCGACCTTGTCCTCCTTGGTTGCCGGTCGGAAGTGTCCGCTTTCATCATAATAACAGCTTTCCTTTATCTTGGGGAAGCCGCATAAGCCGAAAAGTGCTGGCAGAAACACCGCCTTTTTTTGATACACGTACCAAATCGCGCCTGCCACACAGAACAAAAGAGCGGCCAATGCCCCACAAACGATTTTCATACCCGTTTCGTCCTCCCTTTTACGAATATCTTACGGGAAATCTGCTTTACCCCAACGGAAACCAAAGAGCGTGCCGTCCATGGTCAGTCATCGGCTTTGATGCCGACTTTTTTACGCTGTTGGGTTGGTTCTCGCCATTATTATAGCACGCTCCACGTGCTGCCACCACACGGAAACAACTAATCCTGTATGATTTCAACGGCTTTCTCCGCAGTTCCGGGAAAGCGGAGTGCATCCCGCAAGGGAACACCAACGGCTTGTATCCGGGTAGGCGTGGCTCTGGGCGCACCCGCCGGTGTATGCCATAGCAAACGGTGGTCTTGGTGCGATCCGCGCCAAGACCACCGCTTTTATAGTTTCAAAATGCAACAGGAGGCACCCATTTCGGGTGCCTCCTGTCAGACTGTCGAAAAACCTTCTTTGGCTTTATCTTGCATTTACAACCTATCGATTGTTTTGTAGGGAACGGTCTTGACCGTTCCGTGCTGCCTTGCCAAAAGCACGACGTAACGAGAAAACCGCGCGCCATTCGGCGCGATTTTATGCGCTGCGCGCGGCCAGATGTGCGGATGGGTCGAGACCCATCCCTACAAATCTTCCGGTAACAGGCTTTTTCTACAAGCTGACAGGAGGCACCCATTTCGGGTGCCTCCTGTTGTGTCAAGAAGGAAAACGCGGCCCTTTATTGACCCAGATAATCGTACAGGTACGCCTCCATCTTGGGGGTCCACCAGTTCAGGTAGCCCGCCTGCGTGGGATGGATGCCGTCGAACATATAGAGCTTGTAATCTTCCTCAGAAACTTGATTCATCTCGGCATCATTCCACAGGTCGATGACCCCGATCTCATACTTTTCCTGCAACTTCAGCAGCTGCTCCACCATCTTGCCGTAGGCGGGGCTGTCGTACTGGGTGCCCGTATAGAACACCACCGGGCAATGCCATGTGGTGTCGGCATATACGATGATGTATTCGAGCGCGCCAAGGACGGTTTTGGTGTCAAAGTCCTCCAAATTGCGGGAACTGCTGATTTCCCCCAGCGGGATCGCGCTGCTTGCATCGTTGGTGGAAAGCTGGCAGATGAACGCATCAAACTGTGCGTTGGGGTCGATATTGTGCAGCATCCGCTGGATGTAGGAGTTCTTGTCGTTGTCGGCCAATGTGGTGCCGCTGACAGCCTCTTTGACATAGGTGCAGTTGTTGCGAACGGCAATGTACTCCGCAAAGGAGGTTTCCAGCGAGGTAGCCCCCAAGGTCACCGAGGACCCCAAAAAGCACAGGTTCATACCGCTCAACGGGCTGTTTTCCACCGGCGCCACGTTTTCGGGGCGGTAGATCTCGGCGTTGCCGGGCAAGCTTTTGAGGTACATCGTGTTCAGGAAGCGGAACGGCCCATGGCCCAAAAGACCTTGCAGAGCACCATAAGCCAGCGCTAATAGCAGGACCAGGATCAGAGCAATGATCAAAAGGACTTTTCCTACTTTTTTCATACAAACTATCTTCTTTCTTCACCTGAGTTTCCGGATGTCCCGCGCTGTGTAACAGGGGATCACGAGAGAACTCCAGATACAAAGCCCTTTACTGCGCCAGCAGCAGGTTCATCTGCTGGATCAGCAGCTCGATCTGATCACCGGGCATCACGCTGACCAGAGATTTCAGCGGCATTTCCATGATCATCTTTTTCATCATGTTCATCAACCCTTCATCCAACCCGTCGGTACCGGCGCTTTGCGCAAGCGGGGCCAACAACTGCATGATGGTCGGCGCGGTCTTGGGGCAGGTCAGCAACTCGCCCAGTGTGGTGGTCAGTGTTACGACAAAGGGAATTTGTTTTTCGGTGGTAAAGGACAACTCGGCCGTCAGGCGGATGTCGTCGCTGGCGCGACCCACCATGACCTCATACACGCCGCTGGGGGCAAACCAGTCGTGCAGGCGTTCCTCATAGTAGCTCAAGTCGCGTGCCGCCAGCGTCAGGGTCACCGTCTTGCACTCGCCCGGTTCCAGCAGTACCTTGGCAAAGCCGCGCAGCTCTTTGCTGGGACGCTCCGGTGTGCCGTTTTTGTCGCGGACGTAAAGCTGGACGACCTCGCGCCCGGCCACCTTGCCGGTGTTGGTCACATCCACACTGACGGTGACAGTCTGGCCATCCTGCAATGCGGGCGCGGAAAGCTGCAAATTGCTGTAAGCGAACTCGGTGTAGGACAAGCCGTGACCGAACGCAAAGCGGACAGGGACCTGCTTGGTATCGTAGTAGCGGTAGCCGACAAAGACATCCTCGCCATAGGCAACACGCTTGTCATTGCCCGGAAAGTGCAAATAGCTGGGGTTGTCCTGCAAACGGAGCGGGAAGGTCTCAGCCAGATGTCCGCTGGGGTTGGCCTCGCCGTACAGCAGTTGGTCGGCGGCCTCACCGACACCCTCGCCGCCGAGATACAGTTCCAGAATGGCCGAGACGCGGTCGGCCCACGGCAGCTCGACCGCGCTGCCGTTGTGCAGGACCACGACCACATGGGGCTGGACCTTTGCGATCTCGTCGATCAGGCGATTCTGGCAGGCGGGCAGTTCCATCGAAGTGCGGTCATACCCTTCAGACTCAAACGATTCGGGCAAACCGGCAAAGACAACGGCGACATCGGCGTTTTGTGCCGCCTGAATGGCCTCGGCCAACTCTGCGTCGGTCATCTCGTCCCGCATCGCCGAGAAGCCCTTGGCGTAGCAGACGTTGCGGCCCTTTTGCTGCGCAACCTCCCACGCGGAGGTCACGCGGCTGGGATGGATGTGGCTGGGGGCCTGATAGCGCGGTGCCGCGGCAAACTCGCCGATGTAGGCGATCTTCTGATCCGTGCCCAGCGGCAAAACACCCTGATTGGTCAGCAGTACCGCGCACTGCGTCTCGACGGCAACGGCCTCGGCGTGGTCTTTGGCGCGGTCGAACACGGTGTCGGGGCGGCGGGCATCCACATAGGAGAACACGACCTTCAGGATGCGCTCCACCGCGCGGTCCAGTACCGCCTCGTCCAGCGAGCCGTTCTGTACGGCCGCGACGATCTTGGCATCGTTGTAACCGTTGGAGGAAGGCATCTCCAGGTCAAGACCCGCTTCCAAGCCTTTCACACGGTCATTGGCGGCACCCCAGTCACTGACGACGTACCCCTCAAAGCCCCATTGGTCCCGCAGGATGTCGGTGAGCAGCATCTTGTTTTCGGAAGCATACACGCCGTTGATCTTGTTGTAGCTGCACATCACCGTTTTGGGCTGGGCGGCCTTGACGGCTTCCTCAAAGGCGGGCAGGTAGATCTCATGCAGCGCACGCTCCGAGAGGTCCGAGGAGATGGTCAGGCGGCGGGTCTCCTGATTGTTGGCGGCAAAGTGCTTGATGGAGGTCCCCACGCCCCGGCTTTGTACGCCGCGAATGTACGCAGCGGACAGCTTACCGGCCAGATACGGGTCCTCAGAAATGTACTCGAAATTGCGGCCGCACAGCGGGCTGCGCTTGATGTTGACGGCGGGTCCCAACAGGATGCTGACATCCTCGGCCTGGCACTCATCGCCCAAAACCTGACCCATGTGCTCCAAAAGGTCGGGGTCAAAGCTGGAACCGGTGGCGCACCCGGCCGGGAAGCAGACAGCCTCGATGCTGTCGTTCAGGCCGAGGTGGTCCGCTTCACCTGCCTGCTTGCGCAGACCGTGCGGGCCGTCGGTCACCATCACGGCCGGGATGCCCAGCCGCTCGATCCCCTGCGTGTGCCAGAAATCCGAGCCGGAGCAAAGGCTGGCTTTTTCTTCCAATGTCATTTGGCCGATCAATGCTTTCAAATCGCGCTTCATATTCTATTCTCCTTGTCTGTTATTTGGCAACGGCATTGTACCGCGCATTCCTTACTTGCTATTTTACACAGCAAGACGTATAATGACTATATGGTATAAACTATCTCAACACGATTTCAACGAAAAGGTGATTTTTTATGCGGCCCGGTATCTTTGAGGAAAAATCCAACAACCACTTGAAGGAAGTCACGGCCAAGATTCGTGAGCGTTATCGGGCGAGCACCTACGCACAGTTGGAGGAAACGGCAAGTGGAGACTCGAATCGCGTCAAGGAAAAACGCTTTCTGTCGTTCATCGCACTGGGCAACGCCGTGCTGGCCGATGAGTTTCTGGCTCGTGCTTACAACAAGCAGGAATCGTTTCGCTTTGGGGTGATGAGCACCTCGTCGATCCAGCAGGCGCGATACGCCACCGTGGCTTCGGTCACGCTGTTTTGCCGCACGGCCATCGACAACGGCTTGCCGGAGAATCTCGCCTACAGCATCAGCGATTCCTATTTGCTGCACTTAGACGAGACCGAAAGCATTGAGGAGATCCAGTTCTTATCCCTCAGCGCGTTCCGGGAATACTGCCAGGTCATGCAGGACTGGCGGCTGCAATCCTGCCGCAAGGAGATCAAGCAGTGCTGCGAGTATATCCTGATGCACATCCACGAGCCCATCAGCCTGACGGAACTGGCCGAGCTGGTCAATCTTTCTCCCAATCATCTGTCCGCACTGTTTCTTAAGGAAACCAGCTTTCGCCCCACCGAGTACATCCGCGCACAAAAACTGAACTACGCCCGCTATATTTTGGACAACTATTCTCCGACCATCGCCACGCTGGCCAATCTGTTGGCGTTCCCCAGCCCGAGCGCCTTCGCCCGGCAGTTCAAGCAGCAGTACGGCCTGACCCCTACGGAGTATCAGCGACGAAAAGAATGAACAACGTCCCGGCAGTTCAAAGGATGAACTGATATAGTTCCCTTAGAGTAGACATCTAAAGAAGCAAAAATTTTCAAGTCTACACTAAGGGGGCTTTATTATGTCAAGAAGAAGGA
>ERZ809146.1115-NODE-1115-length-12088-cov-6.983462_pt1 | contig 12088 bp, 9 predicted proteins | sample MGYA00520794_ERZ809146 | MGnify/ENA primary metagenome ERZ809146 (study PRJEB31570, sample SAMEA3212995) | Homo sapiens | biome: human-gut; feature: human gut; material: fecal | place: Sweden | collected 2011 ... | reverse complement strand
TGAATAAAAATGCAAGAATGAAATCCGATAACGATTTAATCAGCGCTTCCCTAATGAAAAAATTGACCTCCCCATACTTCATACCCTGATGGAAAGAAGCAGTCTCTTTCCCTTTACAGAAAGGGAGCTATATCTTTTTTCCGGACAGGGATTTACGAAATCGGTTCTTGAGGCGGCTGAAGGAAATAAACATCTCCATCTTCTTACCTATGAGGACATGTGGAAAGATTATTTTGGAGCCCATAACAGGAAGTCTATTATCTTTGACATATTATCTTTTGACAAAGGCCGGGAAACCGGCCTTTTATAATGCCGGAGCAGGGAAAGATAAGCATGTAACGCTGATTCCTCCCACAGAAAAAAGCTGGGCGGAGCCCTGAGGAACACTTGAAGATAGCTCCAAGCCACTATGAGCCATCTTAGGCCCCTGCGGGGCCTCGGATTTTCTACAAAAATCCGCTATCCTCCGTCACCTGCGGCGGCACCGTCGGGCATTAAGGTGTTCGCTTTATGTGCAGGCTATACTTAAATATTAGCCCGACTTGGAAGTCCTCTGCAGGACTCCCATCTTCCAGAGGAAGAAGGCCTTAGCATTACCTCATGCAGCACTGTTGACACAAAAGGGATTCCCGTAACGCCGACTTCATAATCATTGCCCAAAGGGCAATCCACAACCTTCAGCCCGATAGGGCTGTCGCCCCCTGAGCGAAGCGATGCACAGCGAACACATTTTGAAGGAGCAAAGCGACGCGCAAAATGTAGTGAGTCGTTTCCCCTCTGGGGACATAACCCTTCTATACAACCTTCGGGGCCAAAGGCCCCGTCAACCTTCCCCTCTGAACCTTTTGAACCCTCTGAACCTTTCTTCGCCCCTTGAAACACAACCCTTCTACACAACCTGCCGCCGAAGGCGGTTACAACCTTCGGCCCTGCGGGCCCGCCCCCTTTGGTGCTGACGCACCACCTTCCCCCCACACAAGTGGGGGGACAATAAATGGGATGGGGAACCCTCTGAACCCCTCATATAGATATGTTATAATAAGAAATAACTTTATGCGAAATTCCGATTTCCCAGGGAAATCCTGCTGATTTCTGCCGGGGCAGAAGGAGGAACTATGAAGAAGAAACTGGTTATTATTGATGGCAGCAGTCTTTTGTACCGCGCCTTTTTTGCCCTGCCGCCGACCATGACGTCTCCGGAGGGGGTGCCTACCAATGCGGTGTATGGATTCCTCCGCATGCTTTTGGGGCTGTACCGGGACCTGGATCCGGAGTACATGGCAGTCACCTTTGATAAGGACCGCCATACCTTCCGTACGGAAATGTTTCAGGACTACAAAGCCACCAGAAAGCCGGCGCCGCCGGAGCTGATTCCCCAGTTTGACCTGATTCTGGATGTGCTTTCCGTGCTGGGGGTGGCGGTGTACAGTATTTCCGGATACGAAGGGGATGACATCCTGGGCACGCTGTCTGCCCGGTATGAGAAGGAGCTTCCGGTGGATATTGTCACCGGCGACAGGGATGCGCTGCAGCTTTCCAGCAGCCGCACCACGGTGCTCCTTACCCAGAAGGGCATTACCAATATGGCTGTCATGACGCCGGAGGCTGTTTTTGAAAAATACCATATTACCCCCTCCCAGGTCATTGACATGAAGGCTCTCATGGGGGATACGGCGGACAATATCCCCGGAGTTCCCGGCATTGGCGAGAAGACGGCCCTGGGCCTTCTGACGGAGTATAAGGACCTGGATAATCTCTATGCCCATGTGGATGAAATCAAGGGCGCCAGGGGAAAGAAGCTCACTGCCCATAAGGACATGGCCTATCTTTCCTACAAGCTGGCCACCATCAAACGGGATGTGCCTCTGGATACGAAACTGGAGGATATGAAACAGCCGGTCCATTTTGCGGAAATGAAGGAGCTTTTCGGGAAACTGGGTATCAACCTGCTGAAGCAGTTTGAAGAACTCCCCCGTTTCCGGGAACTGTCCCAGGTGAAAAAAGAAGAGAGTGAAGAAATCCTTCCAACCGTGGAAATCTGGGATTCCTCCGTTTCCTTTAAGGGAAAGGTGGTGGGACTCTGGGCTCACCTCACCGGCAGGGCGCCCTTCCTGAAAGCGGAAGGCCTGGTGGCTGCTGCCGGCGGCCATGCATGGCTTCTGGAAAAGGAAAGCTATGAAAAGGCGTCGAAAGCGCTGGAGGAAGCAGAGGCTGTGGTGACAGAGGACAGCAAAGCTGTCATTGAGTCCGATTTCCCCTGCGAAAACATTCCCTTCTTTGATGTCACCCTGGCGGCCTATCTTTTGGATCCCACCCGCGTGACCTATCCCCTATCCTACCTGGCCGGACTTTTCGGGAAACCGGTCATTTATCCCGACGACCTGGATGATATGAAGGAAAAGGGCTGCTGCATCAGCCTCTTCCTCTCCTCACTTTATGAAGAGGCGGTGAAGAAACTGGAAGAAAACGGCGTGCTTTCCCTTTTTCGCAAGGTAGAACAGCCTCTGGTGCCGGTGCTGGCAGCCATGGAAAAGGCGGGCATTGCCACGGACCAGGGAAAATGGCGATTGGTGAAGGGAGAAATGGAAAAGGAAGAGCGTCTTCTGGTGAAGGATATTTACACTGAAGCAGGAGAAGCCTTCAATATTAATTCTCCAAAGCAGCTGGGCCATATTCTCTTTGAAAAAATGGGTATGCCTGCAGGGAAAAAGACGAAAACCGGCTATTCCACCGCCGCCGATGTGCTGGAAGAACTGGCCCTGTCCTATCCCATGGTGAAGAACATCCTCCGCTACCGCAGCCTTTCGAAACTGGTTTCCACCTATCTGGAAGCCCTGCCCCAGCTGATCAATCCGGATACGGGCCGGATTCATACGTCCTTCAACCAGACCGTAACTGCCACGGGACGCCTTTCCAGCTCCGACCCGAACCTGCAGAACATTCCGGTACGTACGGAAGAGGGAAAGAAAATCCGCTCCCTCTTCATACCGGGAGAAGGGTACGACTGCTTCATTTCATCTGACTACTCCCAGGTAGAACTCCGGGTACTGGCCCATATGTCCGGCGATGAAAGCCTTATCAAAGCCTTTGTTAATAAGGAAGATATCCACCGGAGAACGGCGGCGGAAGTGCTGGGCATTCCCTTTGAAGACGTAACGCCGGAACAGCGCTCCCATGCCAAGGCAGTCAACTTCGGCATCATCTACGGCATCAGCGACTTCGGCCTGGCCAAACAGCTGGGCATTCCCCGGAAACAGGCGGCTGACTACATTGAAGCCTATTTCAAGCGCTATCCCAGTATCCATGATTTCATGCATTCCATGGTGGACAAGGCAAAGGAAACAGGCCGCGCCGTCACCCTCTTCGGACGGTACAGGGAACTGCCGGACATCAACAGCAAAAACTTCAACCGCCGCTCCTTCGCTGAACGCACCGCCATGAACACCCCCATCCAGGGCACGGCGGCGGACATCATGAAAATGGCTATGATTGAAGTCTATAAAAAGATGAAACAGGGCGGCTATAAGAGCCGCGTCCTCCTCCAGGTCCACGACGAACTGGTGGCGGAAGTGGTGAATGAAGAAAAAGAAGAAATTGCAAATCTTCTGAAAACCACCATGGAATCGGTGGTAAACCTCAAAGTGCCCCTGGTGGCTGATGTAAACGAAGGAAAAAACTGGGCGGAAACGAAATAGGGGGGGTACTAGTGTACTAGTGTACTAGTGTTCTAGTGTACTAGTGAGCTAGTGTTCTAGCCCACTAGCCCACTAGCCCACTAGCTCACTAGCTCACTAGCTCACCAGCCCACTAGAGAACATTTTATAAAAAAGGAAGAACCATGTATCGTATCGGATTAACCGGAGGCGTAGGCAGCGGCAAAAGCACTGTGTCCTCTTATATGCATGAACTTGGCATCCCTGTCATTGACGGCGACAAGCTGGCCCGGGAAGCAGTGATTCCCGGCAGCCGGGCCATGGCGGAGATGAGGAAGGCCTTCGGGCCCCATATATTTCTTCCCGACGGAAGCCTTAACCGGCTGAAGATGGGGGAAATCGTTTTTAATGATGAAGAAAAAAGGCAGAAGCTGAACAGCATTATCCATCCCTTCATCTGGCATTGCACCAGGGAAGAGCTGATCCGGGCCCAGGAAGAGGGATTTCCGGTGGTGGTGCTGGATATGCCGCTCCTTCTGGAAATCAGCTGGCAGCTTCGGGTGGAAGAGGTGTGGCTGGTGGAGGTGCCTCTGGAGGTGCAGATTGCCCGGGTGATTTCCCGGGACGGTTTTACCAGGGAGCAGGTGATGGAACGCATCGGCAAGCAGATGCCTACCACGAATAAGATGAATTATGCAGACGTGATTATCGACAACAGCCGCTCCGTGGAAGATACCAGGCGGCAGGTGAGGGAAGCACTGAAGCATGTACCGGGATTTCAATTTCCCAAAGGAATGGAAGTATGAGAATCGCATTGAAACGCAGGAAAAAAGAGGTACAGCGGCACCAGGGAAACACCGGCGCTATGGTGTTTACTCTTTTTGCTGCGCTTCTCTGCGTGTTGACACTCCTTCTGACGGAGCATGTCCGCTTTCTGAAGCCTACGGAAGAGGTATCCCATATCATTGTCCAGTGCGCGGAGGAAGAGCAGATTTCTCCCAGCCTTCTGGAAGCGGTGATACTGACGGAAAGCAAATTCAATGAAAAGGCGGTGTCCCATGTGGGGGCGGTGGGTATGATGCAGCTCATGCCGGAAACGGCCCACTGGATTTCCGAGCAGAGCGGTCTGCCGTCGGACAACCTGGCCAGTCCGGAGCAGAATATCCCCCTGGGGGCCTGGTACCTGAATTACCTCCTGGGGCAGTATCACAACAATGAGGTCTTTGCCCTGGCTGCCTACAACGCAGGCCGCGGCAATGTGGATGAGTGGATTGAAAAGAACCACTGGCCGGAAGGGTTTTCCGACATGGATAAGATTCCTTTCCCTGAAACCAGGGAATTTGTGAAATCCGTAGTTTCCGCCAGAGACAGGCTGGAAGCGGAAAAGAAGGGGAAATAAATGGGAAAAGAAGATAAGCTGGAACAGGAACGGGCGGAAAGACGGCAGAAGTTCCTGGACTGGGATATAGAAAAAGAGCTGCCCACAGACATTGAAGGGTACAAACTGAAAAGGCTGGATAAACAGGAAGGCCGCATCTATTTTGCCTTCTGCTGGGAAAACGAAGAAAACGGCTGGCAGGTACGGGCCCTTTTTGACGAAGAAACCATGGACTACATGGTGAAAACGGACATCCGCATGATGACCCTGACGGAAATCGAACTCATTACCGGTGATTTCGAAGAATTCAAAAGAAATATGAAGCTTCTGACGCCGCAATATATTGCCAAAGAATTCATCCACCGGGAGAATGTGTCCGTACTGGTACGGGGAAAGGGATTCATGGTATGGGACTACACACCCTTCTTCCCGCCGGTTCTGGGCCACTACCGGCGGGTCATCGATCCCCACCGCCCCCTTCTGGGCCTCAACGGCTCCTACATCATTGCCTCCTATGAATGCAGGGAAAAAGAGACGGGCATCCTCTTTTTCTACAACGTTTACAGAGACGAATACTACGGCGAACTGAGGGCCAAGGGGATTCCCGGCATTATTCACCAGTACGATGCCAAAACCATACCGGACCTGGAAGAAACCATCCGGAACCATCTGGAAAAAGACCTGAAAGACCTTTATGAAAATCCGGAAATTCCGGACTGAGCTGTATTTCCAGGAAAGCGCTGTCTGACCTGGCGGGGAAAAGGGGAGTTGCCATGAAAAGCACGGAAGAAGTAGTGATGGAGTATGTACGGCAGCTGGAGGAAATGGAAGAGAAGCTGTCCAGACTGATGAATGAAAACAGCATGCTGAAGGGAAGGCTGGAAGAAGCAAGGCGGGCAGGCACGCCGGTGGATTCGGAACTCCTGGCCTCAGGAAAGGAAAAGGACCTCTATCCCGGCGAAAGGCATGAAATCCTTATGGACGTGCTGACATCCGCCCGGAAGGACATCAAAAAAGGCACCCGCCGGGCGGATGTCATAGACGACCTCATCGCTGCCAATCCTGCAGGCGGCGAACCGAAAAGGCGGGCTGAAGCGGTAAAAGCAATCCTCAAGGGCTACCGCGGACTGGACGATAATATCAAGAGGAAACTGGCCGCCCTGGGCATCGAAGCCAATGAAAAGCACCGGAAGCACTACCTCCTCAAATACTACGGCGACCCCAGGTACTTCGTCACCATGACCGCCACCGGCAGCGATGCCGGACGGGGCGGCATGAACCTGGCCAGCGACATGATTCGGAATTTCTTCTGAGGTGAAATCATGAAAATTCTTATCTTCGGCATGGGCGGCATAGGCAGTTTCGTCGGCGGTGCCCTGGCAAAGGCAGGGGCGGACGTTTATTTCTATGTTCGCGGAAAGAAACTGGAAGCCATAAAAAAAGAAGGCCTTCACGTAACATCTGAAATCCTGGGCGATTTCACCGTTCGTCCCCGGGGCATGGGGCAGGAGGGGAAAATCTTTGGGAAAATGGACGTGATTATCCTTGCCTGCAAAGGAAACGGCCTGGCACAAGCCTGCCGGGACATGGCTCCCATGATAGATAAAGAAACGGTGGTGCTGCCCCTTTTAAACGGCGTCCTGGTTTCGGACCTCATGGCACCCCTTCTTCCGCCCTGTCATATAGCAGACGGCACCATCCGCGTATTCAGCCACATGGAAGAGCCGGGCCATGTGGTGCAGACCGCAGGCAGCGGGAAAATCGTCATGGGCATGAAAGAAGGCAAAAATCCGCCGGCCCTCTTTGAACTGGAGGGCATTCTTAGAAATGCAGGCATCCCCGCCGAAGTGACCGATGACATCCGTCTGGACAGCTGGGAAAAATATGCCCTCATGGGCACCAACAGCGCCCTCTTCTGCCGCTGTGACGGCCCTGCCGGAAAAGTGAGGAAACTGGAAAACTACAGAGAACTGGCAGGGGAAGCGGTGGGCGAAGTGATTGCCGCAGCCAAAGCCTACGGCGTCACCTTCCCCGAAAACTATAAAAAAGACTACCTGGCCCTCTTCGACTCCCTCCCCGAAGACACCATCACCTCCCTCTACCGGGACCTAAAGGACGGGAAAAAAGTGGAAGATACGGAAACAGAAATGATTCTGGGCCGTATGGTGGAAATGGGAAAGAAAAAGGGAGTGGAAACACCCTGTTTCAAAGAAGCCTGGGAGAGGGCACGGGGGATAAGAAGATAGAGGGCTGTCGGCTATCAGCCTTGGTGGGCGTGCAGCCGCAGAGCGGCTGGGATCGAAGATCGGGGGCCGCCTGCGGCGGCAGGTGGTGGGCGCCCTCTTGGAAATAAGGAGCGCCATTATGATAAAACTTGTGTAGTGAGCTAGTGGGCTAGTGGGCTAGTGGGCTAATGGGCTGGTAAAAACCATAAAACCGCCCTGGTGGGCGATGGAACAGCGCTCCCTTTGGTGGCTGGCGCCACCACCTTTCCCCCGCACAAGTGGTGGGACAATAAATGGGAGGGGGAACCCTCTGCATCGGGCGCCGCTTTGCGGCGCCTTTTCCCTTTGAACCTCTTCCCGAATCGTGGTACCATATCATAACAGAAAGATGATTACCACAAGGGAGAGATAGAAATGACATTAGATGAACTGCCTCAGGGGAAGTCGGCAGATGTAGTGAAGGTAGGGGGCGAGGGACCCCTTCGCCAGCATTTTCTGGATATGGGTCTCATTCCCGGGGCGGAGGTGACGTTTATCAAGTTTGCGCCGCTGGGGGATCCCATGGAGCTTATGGTCGAAGGCTATGAGCTGACCCTCCGGGTGGAGGATGCGAAGAAGATTGCCATCGATCACGTGCGGGAAAGAAGGCCCATGGCGGCAAAGGCACAGCTGCCGCCGGCCGTAAGCCATCCGGGTCTGGGGGAGCCGGGACGGATGCACGAGCTTTCGCCTTACCATGATGCGAAGCCGGTGGAGGGAAAGCTGGTGTTTGCCTTGGCAGGCAATCAGAACTGCGGGAAGACCACCCTTTTCAACCAGCTCACCGGTTCCAACCAGCATGTGGGCAATTTCCCCGGTGTCACGGTGGACCGGAAGAGCGGTTTCATCAAGGGCCATCCGGACTGTGAGGTGGTGGATCTGCCGGGCATTTATTCCCTCTCCCCCTATACAAGCGAGGAAATCGTGTCCCGGAAGTTTATTCTGGAAGAAAAGCCCAGCGCCATTATCAATATCGTGGACGCCACGAACCTGGAACGCAACCTGTACCTCACCATGCAGCTTATGGAGCTGGACGTGCCCATGGTACTGGCTCTTAATATGATGGATGAGGTGGAAAAGAACGGCGGCTCCATCCTTATTAATGAAATGGAGGAAATCCTGCAGATTCCGGTGATTCCTATTTCCGCCGCCAAAAACCAGGGGGTGCAGGAGCTGGTGCGCCATGCGGTCCATGTGGCAAGATACCGTGAAAAGCCGGGCATTCGGGATTTCTGCAGTCCCGATGACCATAAGGGGGCTGTGCACCGGGCCCTTCACGGTATCATGCACCTTATCCAGGACCATGCAGAGGCTGCCGGCATACCGGTGCGCTTTGCGGCAGCTAAGCTGGTGGAAGGAGACCATCTGGTGGAAGAGGCTCTTCATCTGGAAGATAATGAAAAGGAAATGATTGGTCACATAATCAAACAGATGGAGGAAGAAAGGGGACTGGACCATGCAGCAGCCATGGCAGATATGCGATTCCTCTTTATCCGCCGCCTCTGCGACAAGACGGTGGTGAAGCCGAAGGAAAGCAGGGAGCATGCCCGGAGCCGGAAGATGGACAGGATACTCACCGGGAAATACACGGCCATCCCCATTTTCATCCTCATCATGGCCCTTGTATTCTACCTGACCTTCAATGTGATCGGCGCCTTTTTCCAGGACCTTCTGGCCGGCGGCATAGATGCCCTGACGGAGGAGGTGGACGCAGCCCTTACGGCGGCAGGGGTGAATGGGGCGGTGAAGTCCCTTCTGGTGGACGGTATCTTCACCGGCGTAGGGAGCGTACTGAGTTTCATCCCCATTATTATGGTGCTTTTCTTCTTCCTCTCCATTCTGGAAGACGGGGGATACATGGCCCGAGTGGCCTTTGTCATGGATAAGCTGCTCCGTAAAATCGGCCTGTCGGGACGAAGCATCGTTCCCCTGCTTATCGGTTTCGGCTGCTCCGTGCCGGCGGTCATGTCCACACGGACACTGCCTTCCCTTCGGGACCGGCGTATGACTATTATGCTGATTCCCTTCATGAGCTGCTCCGCCAAGGTACCTATTTATGCGTTCTTCACCGCTGCCTTTTTTCCCCATACCGGCGGCCTGGTGATGACGGCCCTGTACCTGACCGGCGTATGCATGGCAGTGCTGGTGGCCCTTCTTTCCAAGAATACCTTCTTCAAAGGGGAGGCCGTGCCTTTTGTGATGGAACTGCCCAACTACCGTATGCCCGGCGCCAAAAACGTGGGGCGCCTCATGTGGGACAAGGGCAGGGATTTCCTTCAGCGGGCTTTCACCGTTATTTTCGTAGGCACCATTATCGTATGGTTCCTCCAGAGCTTTGACCTGACACTGAACATGGTGGAAGACAGCAAAGACAGCATCCTTGCCCTGCTGGGCGGCTGGATTGCCCCTCTCTTTGCACCTTTGGGATTCGGCGACTGGAAAATGTCCACTGCCCTCATCTGCGGCTTCATGGCCAAGGAAAGCGTAGTGGCCACCCTGTCCGTTCTCTACGGCAGTGTGGGTGCCCTGGAAACGGCCCTTACCACCCTCTCCGCTTTTTCATTTCTTATTTTCTGCCTCCTCTATACACCCTGCATTGCTGCCATTGCTTCCGTACGAAGAGAAAACGGCAGCCGCTGGGCGGTGGAAATGGTGATTTTCCAGTGTGCTGTGGCATGGATCGTATCCTTTGTGGTCTATCACGCAGGACGTATTCTCTTTGGAAATTGAGGACAAATGATGAAAAAAATATGGCTTACCGCATTGGTATCATTTCTTCCCCTTACTGCAGGAGCTGAGGTATATACCCTCCCCGGCGTGGTGGTGACGGCAGAAGGGCAGAAGGAAAGTACCCTTTCACCCCGGGAAACCATTACAGAAAAGGACATGAAGCGCATGGGCGCCTCCAATGTGGTGGAAGCCCTGGCCATGGCAGAGGGGCTCTCCCTTGCTCCTGCCGGCCAGTCCGCCATGGGCGGCCGCCAGCTTATGATCCGCGGCATGAACAGCAGCCAGACCCTGGTCCTTGTGGACGGCCACCGCCTGGCTGATGAGGATACCTCTTCCTCCCGAAACATGATGATTTTAAACAGGATGAGCCTGTCTGATATACAGGAAATCCAGGTCACCCGGGGGCCGGAAGGGGCCCTTTACGGCTCATCTGCCATGGGCGGCGTCATTGATATCCGCACCAAGAAGCCGGGAAGCGGGGAGAATCTGGCGGGCTTCATGACAGGAAAACGGGAAAATACCGCCTATTTCCGTCTGGATCCCATGAAGGAAGGGCGGCTCCACGTGGCCGTGGACGGACGGATTACAAAGAACCGGCCCCTTGCCTTTTACCGGGACAGCAGCCTCAGCAGCCGGGCGGACCGGGGCTGGGATGTGCCCTCCTACGGCATTCGCCGCTACATGGGACTGGACAGCCTCTATGACTTTGAAAACGAAAACGATAATACCCTCCGTTTTCAGCTTCATTACTTTGACGAAGACCAGGACACCCGATTTGCCGATACCTTCTATGGCGGCATGGCCTTACTGCAGAATCAGAAAAGCACCATCAGCCGCAGCCTGTGGGATACATCCCTTGCCTATGAAGGAAATACAGGAAAAAATGAATACAGCGGACAGGTTTACTACAGCCGTCTTCGGAAAAATTACGAAGAAACCAGGCTGGACATGATGAAAAGGCCCGCTTCGGAATGGGACCGGGCCCTCTATGAAACCTGGGGTATGGAAGCAAAAGACCGGCTTCACTTGGGAAACCATGACATAACCGTCGGCGGAGAATGGACAAAGGACACCTACACCGGCACCCGCCTCTCCGACATTCATGACGGCAGAGAAGAGGAGCGGGAACAGCATAGCGGCGCCATTTACGGCTCCGACCTGTGGCAGATCAATTCCCGCCTCACCTTCGCCCCGGCCATCCGCTTTGAAAAGGGGAACCGCTGCGGCTTCGTGGGCATTCCATCCGCAGGCTTTGCCTATAAGGTGAATGACCACATGAAGGTCACCGCCAGCTATGGCAAAGGCTTCCGCACCCCCACCATCAGCGAAATGTATATCCACATGAAATACAGCGGCCGCCTGCAGATTGACGGCAATCCGGACCTTAACCCCGAAACCTCCCGCAATATGGAAACGGGACTGGAATGGCAGGCAGGAAAAACCGGCTGGAAAATCTCCTGGTTTGACCAGAAGGTCAAAAACCTCATTGACTATGAAGAAATAGGAAAAAACAGCGGGAAATACCTGTACGTAAACAGAAACCGGGCGCAGCTCCAGGGACTGGAAGGAGAAATCACCCATAAAATTTCATCCCGCTGGACCATCCGGGGTACCTACACCTACCTGGACGGCAGGGACAAGTCCGCCGGCACCAGACTCCCAAACAGAAGCCGCCACACCCTCATGGCAGCCCTCTCCTACGAAGGAGAAAATCCCTACGGCATCTCCGGCACCCTTTGGTCCACCCTGCAGAAAGACTATCTGTCCGATGAAAAAAACTACACCTGGAACGAACTGAACCTCTCCCTCCAGAAACACTGGGGAAAGTATACATTAACCCTTGGCATGTACAACATCCTGAACCGGAAAATCGACGCCCTCTACCAGGACGGAAGAGCCTGGTTTGCAGGACTGGAAATGAAGTGGTAGGTGACAAGGCCTGCGGCCGTGAAGGGCGGGGCGGCCGGGACCGGGATTGGGATCGTGATAGCCGCCAGGCTTGGCGTGACTTAAGGAAGCACTGATTCATTCATAGAGTCTGCTTTTATAAGAATTTTTATGCA
>ERZ809146.1108-NODE-1108-length-12115-cov-5.684660_pt1 | contig 12115 bp, 7 predicted proteins | sample MGYA00520794_ERZ809146 | MGnify/ENA primary metagenome ERZ809146 (study PRJEB31570, sample SAMEA3212995) | Homo sapiens | biome: human-gut; feature: human gut; material: fecal | place: Sweden | collected 2011 ... | reverse complement strand
AAGAGGCGAAGCTTCACGAAATGCCAAGGCCTCCCCTCGGTAGGGGAGGTGGCATTGCGAAGCAATGACGGAGAGGTTAATTTTCCGCCAAAAACTCCGGCAGCTCCTTCTCCATCTCCGCCAGCGCATTTCCGCGGTGGCTGATGGCGTCCTTCTCGTCGGGAGTCAGCTGGGCATAGCTGCGGCCCTCCGAGTTGGGGCGCTTGTCCGTCTTGCCCACACCGCACTCGTCGGGGATGAAGAGCGGGTCGTAGCCGAAGCCGTAGTCCCCGGCCAGCCGCTCGAAGGCGACGCGGCCCGGGCATTCGCCCCGGCAGGTGAGGTGCTGGCCGGTGGGCAGGATGAAGCAGACCGCCGCCACGAACTTCGCGCCGCGCTGCCCCGCCGGGACGTCCTTCATGTTCTCGAGAAGCTTGTCGTTGTTGGCCTCGTCGTCGCCGTGGTGGCCGCAGTAGCGGGCGCTGTAGACGCCGGGAGCGCCGTCCAGCGCATCCACGCAGAGGCCGGAATCGTCGGCGATGGTGGGCAGGCCGCTGGCCTTGCAGATGGTCTCGGCCTTGATGAGGGCATTGGCCTCAAAGGTAGTGCCGGTCTCGTTCGGCTCGATGGTGATGCCAAGCTCCTTCTGACTGACCACTTCGTGGCCCTGAGCCTCGAGGATGCGCCGCAGCTCGCGGAGCTTTCCGGCGTTGCCGGTGGCTGCACAAATTCTCATTGGGGTTACTCCCTTTCTATGTCTGCTGCTCCCTGCCCTTGGCAGCGGAGCACTACATTTTGCGCCATATCAGGCTTCCAGCAGTCCGCTCAGAGTTGCCCGACCTGCCAATGGTGCTTCGCACCCAGGTTGCGGCGCGAAGCGCCTGAGAGGTTAATGCTTCCATCCCGTGCGGGGGATGAGCTCTTCCACAAAGCCCTCCGGGGTGAAGGGGATGAGATCGTCGATGCCTTCGCCCACGCCGATGAACCGCACCGGCAGGCCGAGGCGCTGCTTGACGGCCACCACGCAGCCGCCCTTGGCCGTGCCGTCGAGCTTGGTCAGGATGATGCCGGTGGCGTCCGCAGCCTTGCAGAATTCCTTCGCCTGGCTGATGGCGTTCTGGCCCGTGATGGCGTCCAGCACCAGCAGGGTCTCGAGGCTGGCTTCGGGAGCGGCCTTCCTGACGCTGCGGCTGATCTTGGACAGCTCGCTCATCAGGTTCGGCTTGTTGTGGAGACGGCCTGCGGTATCGGCGATGACCATGTCATAGCCCCGGGCGGTGGCAGACTTCACGGTGTCGAAGATGACGGCGGCGGGGTCTGCGCCCTCGCCGGCCTTGACGATCGGCACACCGGCGCGGCCCGCCCAGATCTCCAGCTGCTCGCTGGCGGCGGCGCGGAAGGTGTCGCCTGCGGCCAGCATGACCTTTTTGCCCTGACGGGTGTAGTAGTCGGCCAGCTTTGCGATGCTGGTGGTCTTGCCCACGCCGTTGACGCCGATGACGAGGATGACGGCGGGATGGCCGTCCAGCGCCATTTCGGTCTCCGGGCGCATCTCGTCGGCGATGATGTCGCGCAGAGCGTCAGCCGCCTGTTCGCCGGTCTTGAGGCCCTTTTCCTGCACGCGGTCGCGGAGGGAGTCCACCAGCTTCATGGCGACGTCGCCACCCACGTCGGCGAGGATGAGCTGTTCTTCCAGCTCATCGTAGAGGTCGTCGTCGATCTTACTGCCGGTGAGGGTGTTCAGGATGTTGCCCCAAAAGCCCGTGCGGGTCTTTTCGAGGCCGTCTTTCATTTTGTCCTTTTCTTTTTTGCCAAATCCAAAGAGTCCCATGGGTTCTCTCCTTAATATGTTTTGTTGGGGGATAACCTCTCCGTCACGGCTAACGCCGTGCCATTGTCCGGGTTGCGGTACCCAGCATCCGCTTCGCTTTGCTTGCGTATTGCTGACCGCGGCCCCAACAACTCCTCCCTGTTTCCGCCACTGGCGGCGGTCGTCGTCGTTGCCCTACCAGGGGAGCTGTCTGCGAAGCAGACTGAGAGGTTGGACGAAGGGAAGCCTGTCCGTGAAGCATTGACGGAGAGGTTCAATTCCATCTTATTATACCTACGAAACCAGTTCCGCGTCAACCTGTTCCAAATCGAGTTTGAGCAGTTTGGAGACGCCGTCCTCCTGCATGGTGACGCCGTAGAGGACATTGGCGGCCTCCATGGTGCCGCGGCGGTGGGTGATGACGATGAACTGGGTCTTGTCGCTCACCCGGCGCAGATACTGCGCAAAGCGGACGACGTTGGCGTCATCCAGCGCGGCCTCGATCTCGTCGAGGATGCAGAAGGGCGCGGGGTTGACGGCGAGGATGGCGAAATAGATGCTGATGGCCACCAGCGCCTGCTCGCCGCCGGACAGGGCTTCCAGATTCTTGATGACCTTGCCCGGCGGGGCCACCCGGATGCCGATGCCGCAGGAGAGCACGTCGCTCTCATCTTCCAGTACAAGGCTGGCCTCGCCGCCGCCGAACAGTTCGGTAAAGACGCGGCCAAAGTTCTCGTTGATGGCCCGGAAGCTGTCGGTGAAGATGTCTTTCATCTGGCCCGACAGGCTGGTGATCATTCTGGTCAGCTCGTTCCTGCTGCCCTCGACGTCCTCCACCTGAGCGCGGAGGGTGTCGTAGCGGGCCTTGACCTCCTGATACTCCTCGATGGCGCTGACATTGACGTTGCCCAGAGCGCGTATCTTGCCCCGCAGGTCGGCCACCTGCGCCCGGAGGACGTTCACGTTTTCGAACTCCACGCAGAGCTCTTCGGCCTGAGAGAGGGTCAGCTGATACTCGTCCCAGAGCTTCGCAGCCATCTGGTCATATTCGCCCTCGGCGGCGGCTTTCCGCTCCGCCAGACGGGCCATCTCGCGGCCCATCTCTTCCCGCTCATCGGCGGCGGCGCGGCCTTTTGCAAGAGCCTCCGTCTCGTCCTTCTGGCAGAGCAGGCGCTTCTCGGTGGCCTCGCGTATCTCGGCCTCTTTTGCCGCGATGAGCGCGGTGCTGTCGGTCTTGGCCCGGCGGATGGCCTCTATCTCTTCCTGACAGGCCCCGCTGCGGGCGGCGAGGGCCGTGAGGCTCTCTTCCAGCGCGGCGCGGCGGCTCTCAGCGTCTCTGGCCTGTTTTTCCAGCGCTTCGATCTGGCTGCGGGCCAGTTCGGCGTCCTTCTGACGGGCCAGCTGCTCCATCCGCTTGGCGCTCAGGCGCTCGGCGAGGCTCCGCTGCTGTGCAAGGAAGGCGTCGTCGCCCTCGGCGAGGCGTTCCAGCTCGGCCGTCCGCGTCTCGATGTCGGCGGCAAGGGCTTCTTCCTGCTTTGCGGCGTCTTCGGCACGGGCGCGGGCGGCGTCCAACTGGGCTTTCCGCCGCTCCATCTCATCCTGACGCCCGGCGAGCGCTGCTTCCGACTGCTCCACAGCCGCCTCGAGGCGTTTCTGTTCGGCCTCGGCGCGGATGCGGTCATTGGCCGCCGTAATGATCTCGCTCTCGGTGGCGGTCAGCTCTGCGGCCAGCGCATCCACCTGCGTTTTCAGCTCGTCGGTGCGGTCCTGCGCCGCGAGGCAGTCCTTCTGGAGTTTGGCGGCCCTGACGCGCAGCTCTTCCATCTCCTGCTTGCGGGTGAACAGGCCCGCCGACCGCTGAACGCTGCCGCCGGTGAAGCTGCCGCCCGCGTTGATGACCTGACCGTCCAGCGTGACCACCTTATTGTGGTAGCCCAGCTCCCGGGCCACACGGGAGGCTTCGTTGATATCGTCTACCACCACGATGCGGCCCAGCAGATTCGACACGATGTTCGCATAGCGAGGGTCGGCCTTGACGAGGCTGGACGCCAGCCGGGCCGAACCGGAGAGACTCCCCCGGAAAAAGCCAGGCTGAACGGTGTCCAGCGGCAGAAAGGTGGCGCGGCCCGCGTTCTCGCTGCGGAGCAGGGCGATGCCGGCCTTGGCAGCGGCTTCGTTCTCCGTCACGATGTTCTGCAGCGCACCGCCCAATGCCGTTTCGATGGCGACTTCCCGCCCCGGCTCGACGCTCAAAATCGACGACACCGGCCCGATGATGCCCCGCAGACGGCGGGCCGACGCGGCCCGCATGACCGTCTTGACCGAGTTCTGGTAGCCGTCCATGTTCTTTTCCAGCTCTTTCAGCACGCCGAGGCGCTGACGGGCGGCGTCCAGTTCACGGCCAAGCTTCTGCTCGGCGGCATCGGCCTCATTGAGGGCGGTGCGACGGCCTTTCAGCTTGAGCTCCACGCCGGCCTTCACATTTGCCAGCTGCTTTTCGTTCTCGGCCAGCATCTTCCGGTACTCAATGGTATCGGCAAGGTCCTGCTTTGCCTCGTCCCGCTGGGCCTCGAGGGCCTCAGTGTTCTCGGCGAGGGTGGGCAGCTGCTCCTGCGCGGCCTGAGCGGCGGCTTCGGCGGCGGCTTTCGCCACCTGTGCCTCGGTACGCTTCGCCGTCAGGTCGGCCACCTCAGCCCGCAGGATGTCCCGGCGGGCGCCGCTGGCGTTGTTCTCACTGGTCAGACGCAGCAGTTCCGCGTCCAGCTCGGCCAGCTCTGCGGCCAGCTTTTCCCCTGCCGCTGCCATGGACCGGGCCACGGCGCGGTGGCGTTCCAGCGCGGCAGCAGCCTCGGTGCTGTCCTGCTCGCCTGCGGCGATGTCCTCCCGCAGTGCGGCAGCACTCTCCTCGTTGCGGGCGATGTCGTTTTCCAGCACGGCGATTCGGCTGTCGCTGCCGGAAAGCTCTTCTGTGATGCTGCGAATATCCCCATTCAGGCGCTCGACGGTAATGGTCAGCTGCTGTGCCTGCATACGGATCTTCTCAGCCTCGGCCTCGGCGGCTCTGGCCTCCCGGTCAAACCGCTCATACTCGGCCTGAGCGGTCTCATAGTCCCGCACCTGACGGCGGACGGCCTCCCGGGCGCGGTGGACGCCGTCGGTCCAGAGGGTGACTTCCAGCGTCTTCCGCCGGGCGCTGAGCTCGAGAAAGCGCTGGGCCTTCTCGCTCTCTTTTTCCAGCGGGCCGACCCGGGCTTCCAGCTCGTCGAGGATGTCCCGCAGACGCTCGAGGTTCTCTGCCGCCGCAGCCAGACGCCGCTCCGCCTCGTTTTTGCGGTAACGGTACTTGGCGATGCCGCAGGCTTCCTCGAAAATTTCGCGGCGCTCGCTGCTTTTTGCGGCGACGATCTCCGCGATGCGGCCCTGTCCGATGACGGAGTAGCCGTCCCGGCCGATGCCGGTGTCCAGCAGCAGCTCGTAGATGTCCTTGAGGCGGCAGAGCTGGCCGTTGATGGTGTACTCGCTCTCGCCGGAGCGGTAGTATTTGCGGCCGATGACGGCTTCGTCGGCGTCGATGTCCAGCGTGTGGGCGCTGTTGTCCAGCGTCAGGCGCACCATGGCAAAGCCCATGGCTCCCCGGCGGCGGGTGCCGCCGAAGATGACGTCCTCCATCTTTCCGGCAGCGCGAAGCTGGCGGGAGCTGGTCTCGCCCAGCACCCACCGCACCGCGTCTGAGAGGTTCGATTTGCCCGAGCCGTTGGGGCCGACGACGCCGGTGACGCCCTCGTCGAAGCGTATCCTGACCTTATCGGGGAAACTCTTGAAACCTTGAATTTCCAGTTCCTTGAACACCATATTACTTTTCCTTGATGACGCCCAACAGCTTCAGGGCCTCGCGGGCGGCATGCTGCTCCGCCATTTTCTTGCTGCGGCCCTCGCCCCGGGCCACGCAGTCCGAGTTGAACCGGACGGCCACCACAAAGTGCTTGTTGTGGTCGGGGCCGGTCTCCTGCTCCACCACATAGCTCAGCTTCTCTTCGGGGTTCTGCTGGACGATCTCCTGCAGGCGGGTCTTGTAGTCGGCCTCGGCGTACTTGCCCTCGGTGATAAAGGGCAGGATGAAGTTCTTTGCCACCTCCATGCCGCCGTCGAGGTAGAGGGCGGCGATGAGGGCTTCAAAGGCGTCCGACACGACGCTGGGGCGGGTGCGACCACCGCAGTGCTCTTCGCCCCGGCCCAGACGCAGGTAATCGCCGAGATTGATCTCCTGAGCGAACTGGAACAGTGCGCCCTCGCTGACGAGGCTGGAGCGGATGCGGGTCAGATCGCCCTCAGGGCGGTCGGCATAGGCGTGGAACAGATAGTCCGCCGAGACGATCTGCAGCACGCTGTCGCCCAGAAACTCAAGCCGCTCGTTGTGTTTGACGGGCGGGCGGGTCTCGTTGGCGTAGCTGGTGTGGGTGAGCGCCGTTTCCAGCAGCTCCGGGTGCTTGAACTTGTAACCAATAATTGTTTCCAACTGATGGCTCATGTTTTTTTACTCCCTTTTGCGATGTTATTCCTTGGTGGTGTTCAGTTCGTCCAGCGCAGCCTGCATGGTGCCGCACAGATCGTTCTCCACGCAAATTTTAGCCTGACGGATGGCGTTCTTTATGCCCTTGGCCTTGGAGGAGCCGTGAGCCTTGATGACCGGCTGCTTTGCGCCCAGGAAGGGTGCGCCGCCGTACTCCTCGCTGTCCATCTGATGCTTGAGGTCAGACACGCTGTCCTTCAGCAGCAGATAGGCCAGCTTGCCGCCCAGATTCTTGAGGAACATTCCCTTCAGCATCCCCAGCAGCATCTTGGCGACGCCCTCGGTCAGCTTGAGAATGACGTTGCCGGTGAAGCCGTCGCAGACGACCACGTCCACGTCGCCGTTCGGCACATCACGGGGCTCGATGTTGCCCACGAAGCGGATGCCCGGAATGGTCTTGAGCAGCTGATGGGCTTCTTTGAGCATCGGGGTACCCTTGCTCTCCTCTGCGCCGTTGTTGGCCAGCGCCACGCTGGGGGAGGTGCGGCCCTCCACCTTGTTCACGTAGCAGCTGCCCATGACAGCGAAAGCGGCCAGCATCTCGGGGCGGCACTCGACATTCGCGCCGCAGTCCAGCAGCAGATACGCCTTGTTCTTGGCCGGCACCATGGTGGCCAGCGCCGGGCGCTTGATGCCCCGCAGGGTGCGGACGATGAGGCTTGCGCCCACATGGAGCGCGCCGGTGCTGCCGGCGGAGACGAAGGCGTCGCCTTTGCCCTCTTTGAGCATATTCAGGCCCACGACGATGGAGGAATCCTTCTTCGTGCGGATGGCCCTGGCCGGCTCGTCGCACATCTCAATGACCTCAGTGCAGTTCACCAGCTCGATGCCGTCCAGAGAGATGTTGTTGTCGGCGGCGGTCTTGCGGACAAGGGCCTCGTCGCCCACGCCGATGAGCTGGACGCCGTATTCCTTCACAGCAGCAGCCGCGCCTTCCAGCACGGCCAGGGGGGCGTTGTCGCCGCCCATCATATCTACGATGATCTTCATAGGTTTTTCTCCCTTCTTGGGGGATAACCTCTCCGTCACGCTGTAGACGTGACGGAGAGGTTATCCATCTTACAGAGAATTTTCATCCAGCCACTGCTGGAAGCTGGCCACAGCCCGTTCGGCCACGGCCATGTAACGCAGGCGTTTGTCGCGGGGACGCTGGTCCTCCGGCAGCGGGGGCAGGATGCCCATGTTCGCGCCCATGGGCTGGAAGTGTTTGTTCTCGGTGGTGAGATACTGGATGAGCGCACCGCACATGGTGTCGATGGGCGGTGCGGGCAGCTCTTTGCCCTCGAGACGGGCGTAAATGTTCCGCGCTGCCAGCAGGCCGCAGGCCGCGCTCTCCATATAGCCCTCGAAGCCGGTGATCTGGCCTGCAAAGAAGACGTTGGGGTGCTCCTTGAGGCAGAGCCCTGCGCTCAGCACCCGGGGTGCGTCGAGGAAGGTATTGCGGTGCATGACGCCGTACCGGACAAACTCGGCGTTCTCGAGGCCGGGTATCATGCTGAACACCCGCTTCTGCTCGCCCCATTTCAGGTTTGTCTGGAAACCCACGATGTTATACAGGGTCCGCTCCTTATTTTCGGCCCGGAGCTGGACGTTGGCCCAGGGGCGGTGGCCGGTGCGGGGGTCGATGAGGCCCACTGGGCGCAGGGGGCCGAACCGCATGGTGTCGGCACCCCGGGCGGCCATGATCTCGATGGGCATACAGCCCTCGTAGACCGTAACGGTGTCGGCCTTCTTGCCGTGGGCATCGGGGTCGGGCTGTGCGCCCTGCTCTGCGCCCGCGTCGAACTCATGGAGCGGGGCTCGCTCCGCCGAGGCCAGCGCGGCGTGGAATGCCTCATACTCGGCCTTGTTGAAGGGGCAGTTGAGGTAGTCGGCCTCGCCACGGTCGTAACGGGAGGCGGCAAACACCTTCTCATAGTCGAGGCTCTCCGCCGTCACGATGGGGGCCACGGCGTCGTAGAAGTGGAGGCGCTCATCGCCGGTCAGGCGGCCAATTTCGTCCGCCAGCGCACCGTCCGTCAGGGGGCCGGTGGCCACGAGGATGAGGGTGCTCTCGTCGATGTGCTCCACCCGCTCCCGGTGAACGGTGATGTTCGGCGCAGCCTCCACCATCCGGGTGACTTCGGCGCTGAAGGTGTCGCGGTCCACGGCCAGCGCACCGCCTGCGGCCACGCGGGCCACCTCGGCAGCGTTCAGGAGCTGACTGCCCATCCGGCGCATCTCCTCTTTCAGCAGGCCGGAGGCGGAGTCCAGACGTTCGGCTTTCAGGCTGTTGGAGCAGATGAGCTCCGCGAAGCCCTCGCTCTTGTGGGCCGGGGAGAAGTGGGCAGGCTTCTGCTCGTAGAGCTCCACCTGCACGCCTTTGCCCGCCAGCCAGAGGGCGGCTTCGCAGCCCGCCAGACCGGCACCTAAAACAGTAACTTTATAGTTGCTCATTTATTTTTTCCTTATTTAGTCTTTCTTCGGCACCGGCATCTCAAAGTCGCAGCCCTCTTTTGCGCAGTAGAGCTTGGAGCCCTTGCGGAACAGAGTGGAGCCGCACTTCTCGCACTTGACGGCCACCGGCATATCCCAGGTCATGAAGTCGCAGTCGGGGTAGCGCTCACAGCCGTAGTAGATGCGGCCCTTGGCGCTCTTGCGCTCCAGCATACGGCCCTTGCCGCACTTGGGGCAGATGCCGCCGGTGTCCTTCACGAGGCGCTTGGTGCCGCGGCACTCGGGGAAGCCGCTGCAGGCCAGGAACTTGCCGTACTTGCCCACCTTGATGACCATGGGACGGCCGCAGAGGTCGCAGACCTCGCTGGACGGCTCGTCCGGCACCTTGACCTTCTTGCCTTCCATGTTCTTCTCGGCCTGCTCGAGGCTGGCGGCGAAGCCCTTGTAGAAGTCGTCCACGGTCTTGTGCCAGTCCGTCTTGCCGCTCTCGACCTTATCGAGGTTCTTCTCCATCTCTGCCGAGAAATCCACGTCCACGATGTGGGGGAACTGCTCCAGCATCAGGCCGTCCACGGCCCGGCCCAGCAGGGTGGGCTTGAGCTTCTTCTGCTCCCGCTCCACATAGCCGCGGTCGATGATGGTGGTGATGATGGGGGCGTAGGTGGAGGGGCGGCCGATGCCGTTCTCCTCCAGCGCCTTGATGAGGGTGGCTTCGGTGTAGCGGGCGGGGGGCTGGGTGAACTTCTGCTCGCTCTTCAGCTCCCGCAGCTTGAGCACCTGACCCTCCTCGAGGGGAGGAAGGCTGGTCTCCTTCTTTTCCTTTTCGTCGGTGGCCTCTTCGTACAGGGCGGTAAAACCGTCGAAAGTGACCGTGTAGCCGCTGGCCTTGAAGCGGTAGTCCCCCGCGTACTGACGGTGACGGACACGGTGTCCTGCTGGCAGTCCGCCATCTGGCTGGCCATGAAGCGGCTCCAGATCATCCGGTAGAGCTTGGCGGTATCACCGCTGATGCTCTTGTCCACCTCGTCGGGGGTCAGGCCCGGCACAGAGGGACGGATGGCCTCATGGGCGTCCTGCGCTGCCGTGGCGCTCTTGGTCTTCCAGGTGCGCTTGTAGGGGCAGATATAGCTCTCGCCGTAGGCCCCGGCGATGTACTCTCTGGCAGCTGCCACAGCCTCGTCAGAGATGCGGAGGCTGTCGGTACGCATATAGGTGATGAGGCCCATGGTGCCGTGGCCGGCGATGTCCACGCCTTCGTACAGCGTCTGGGCGGCCCGCATGGTGCGGGTGGCCGTAAAGCCCAGACGGCGGGATGCCTCCTGCTGCAGGGTACTGGTGATGAAGGCCGGGGTGGGCTGCTTCGCGCGCTTGCCCTTTTTCAGTTCGCCCACGGTGTACTCGGCCCCCTCGAGGCCCTTTTCGATGGCGCGGGCCTCGGCCTCAGAGTGCGGCAGGAGCTTTTTTCCCTTGTCGTCGGAGGCCAGACGGGCCGTAAAGCTCTTCCGGCCCACACCCAGAGTAGCGTCCACGTTCCAGTATTCCTCGGGCTTAAAGGCTTCGATCTCCTTCTCGCGGTCGTCGATGATGCGGACGGCTACGCTCTGGACGCGGCCCGCCGACAGGCCGCGCCGGACTTTCCGCCACAGGAAGGGGCTCAACTTATAGCCCACCAGACGATCCAGCACACGGCGGGCCTGCTGGGCGTTGAAGAGGTCTTCGTTGATGGCGCGGGGGTGGGCCATACCCTCCTTCACGCCCTTCTTGGTGATCTCATCGAAGGTCACGCGGTTGGGCTCGTGGGGGTCGAGGCCCAGGATGTTGGCCAAATGCCAGCTGATGGCTTCGCCTTCACGGTCCGGGTCGGTCGCCAGCAGCACACCGTCGGAGTGTTTGGCCTTGCTCTTCAGCTCTTTGATGAGCTTTTCCTTGCCTTTGATGCTGATGTATTGCGGCGCATAGTCATGCTCGATGTCGATGCCCAGCTGGGAGGCGGGCAGATCGCGGATGTGGCCCATGCTGGCCGTAACTTCGTAGTCTTTGCCCAGATATTTGCCGATGGTCTTCGCCTTGGCAGGCGACTCCACGATGACGAGTTTTGCCATTACGTTCTTCTCCTATATATAAATCCTCATCAGCCGCTGTGCTCAGGGAAAAGGCGAAGCCCGCCATTTTCCCTAGAAACACCCGTGTGCCGGACTGCCAAGGGCTCCCCTAGATAGGGGAGCTGTCGCGTCAGCGACTGAGAGGTTTATTCTTCTTAACTTGCGCTTCCTCCGCGCAGAATATACCGTTTGCCCGGCAGACAGCTCACCCGGCCCGCAAGCTCGAGCTTCATCAGGACGCCCAGCAGCGCCGCCGTGGGCAGGCCGCTCTTGACGCCCAGCTCCTCCACGCCCTGCGCCTTTGCGCCGAGACAGGAGAGCACCAGCCGCTCATTTTCACTCAGGGGCCGGGGCGTCTCCCGGGGTGCCGGGGCCGGTCTTGCGGTCTGCAGCCCCAGTGTACCAAATAAATCCGCCGCTGTACAGACCGCTTTTGCGCGTCCGTCCCGCAGAAGGGCATTCGTCCCCGCCGAGGCGGGCGAAAAAATGCTGCCCGGCACGGCGAACACCGGCTTACCGTACCGCTCTGCGTGGCCCACGGTGGACATGGTGCCGCTCTTTTCCTTGGCCTCCACCACCACCAGCGCCCCGGAGAGGGCCGCGATGAGGCGGTTGCGCTGCAAAAATCCCACGGCACCCACCGGCTCACTTTCGGGCGGGTACTCGCTGATGACGCAGCCCCGCCTCTCGATGGCCCGGCGGAGTTCCCGGTTGGCGGCGGGGTAGGTCCGGTCGATGGGGACGCCCATCACCGCGATGGTAGGGCATTTCTCCCCTACCGCCGCCCGGTGTCCGGCGCTGTCCAGTCCGTCGGCCAGACCGCTCACGATGACGGCCCCCGCCCGGGCGAGGCCCCGCCCAATATCCTCTGCGGCCCGCAGACCGTATTCGGTGGGCTTCCGGGTCCCCACCATTCCCACGGCGGCAGGCTCATTGAGCCAGCGGGGATCGCCGGTGCAGTAGAGCACCAGCGGCATATCGGAGATGCGGGAGAAGGCCAGCGGATAGTCCGGGTCGTCATAGGGCAGGATACGGATGCGCCGGGCCGCGCACCGCCGCGCAAAGGCCCGGTAGTGCTCGGGTGTGTTATCCGGCAGGCAGGCGCGCTGGACGGCGGCAGGTCCTGCAGCGGCGGCGAAGGCATCGGTGTCTCGGGCCTCCCATGCCTCCTGCGCCCCGCCGAAGGCGTCCAGCACGGCTCCGGCCCGCTGACTGCCC
>ERZ809146.1093-NODE-1093-length-12236-cov-4.002627_pt1 | contig 12236 bp, 7 predicted proteins | sample MGYA00520794_ERZ809146 | MGnify/ENA primary metagenome ERZ809146 (study PRJEB31570, sample SAMEA3212995) | Homo sapiens | biome: human-gut; feature: human gut; material: fecal | place: Sweden | collected 2011 ... | reverse complement strand
GTGTCACCAAGATCGGTGCCGGAGGCTTTCTTTTCCAGAAGCTGGGCTTTGAGATCCTGACCGGTGATCAGACCGGATACGGTAACAGTCTCGCCAAAGAAATCATTGCGGATCGCAAATACATTGATCTTAATATATGGAAATGCTTTCATGATCTCCTCTGCGAATCCGGCAAGGGTACTGTAGGCAAGCTTGCCTGTTGCAATGGTAAGTGTACGGCAGGTCTCATTTTTCCAGGTCTCATAGTTGTCATTCTGCTTCAGAGCTTCCAGAGCGTCATGGAATTCTGTCTTTAAAAGACGCATCATGCCAACTCCGTTTTCCAGCTGGATATATCCATCATAGCGTTCTTCTTCCGGAAAATCACGTTCGGCAAGAATATACCATTCATCACTTGCCTGTATGAAGTGCAGACCATATTCTTCATAGAATTTTGGCTGATAGCTTTCAATCATATCAATGACTTCACCGGCTTCTTCTTTTGAAAAGAGTTCCAGCGGATAGAGACCTTCACGGTATTTTGTAAGTCCGGCAGGTACAACGGATACACTTCTCATAAAAGGAAGATAGCTGGAAAGATCCTCAATGGAACGTTTTAATTCATCTTTGTCATTTACGCCTTTACATAATACGATCTGACCGTTCATCTCAATATGTGCTTCATACAGATCCTGCAGAAATTTTAGCTTTTCTCCGGCAAACCGGTTATGCAGCATCTTACAGCGGAGCTCTGGATTGGTTGTCTGTACAGAGATATTGATCGGTGCGAGCTGCATATGGATGATGCGGTCAATATCTGCCTGCTTCATATTTGTCATGGTGATATAATTTCCCTGCAGAAATGAAAGACGGGAGTCATCATCCTTAAAATACAGAGTCTCACGCATGCCCGGAGGCATCTGGTCGATGAAGCAGAACATACATTTATTACTGCAGGAGCGGTATTCACTCATCAGTCCATTCTCGAATTCAACTCCAAGTTCATCGTCGTACTCTTTATCGATTTCCAAAAGCCATTCTTCCCCGGAAGGCTTGCGGATCAGGACTTCGACATATTCATCTTTCATCAGATAACGATAATCAAAGACATCCTCAATTTTCTGTCCGTTTATTTTTAACAGTACATCGCCGGGTTCGATTTCCAGTTCTTCAGCAATAGAACCCGGATAGACGGTCTGTATCAGGTGTTCCTGTTCCTTTTTTCTCACAAATATATTCCTCCGTATAAACATTTACCCATATAGACAAAATGATAGCTTATTCTCAGTCTGAGTGCAAGGTAAGAATTATAAAATCAGAACGTAATTTTTGGATAAATTGATGAAAAAAGAGGAATTGACGGGATTCATTTTTCTACGGGATGTGAAAAAATGTGATTTCTGACAAATATACGATTGTAATCAAACGTTTAACGTGACATAATAAAAAAGAAAAGGTTAAGAATATTTTAAAAGAATGTTAAGTAAGCGTAAAATAAGCTGACAACAAAGGAGAAAATTATGGAAATATTTTCTATGGTATTGTCATTGTTAAGTGGAGTTGCTTTGTTTCTGTTCGGAATGTCCCTTATGGGAGATGGGCTGAAACAGGTTGCCGGTAATAAACTGGAAGCATTCCTTTACAAAATGACAAACACACCGCTCAAAGGAGTAGCACTTGGAACAGGAGTGACCAGTGTCATTCAGTCATCTTCCGCAACAACCGTTATGGTCATCGGTTTTGTTAACTCCGGTATGATGAAACTGAAACAGGCGATCGGTATCATCATGGGAGCCAATATCGGTACCAGTATCACCGGATGGATCTTATGTCTTTCCTATATTGAAGGATCGAATGGTATTGCAAAGATTTTATCTTCTGCAACGATAGCGGCTGTCGTGGCGGTAATTGGTACGATCATGCGGATGATCTGTAAAAGAACGACACACAAGAACATCGGTAATATCATGCTTGGTTTTGCAATTCTGATGACAGGCATGCAGACAATGAGTGGTGCGGTTACACCATTAAGAGAGAGTAAAGTATTTATTGATATGCTGACGATGTTCTCGAATCCAATCGCAGGTATCCTGGTAGGTGTTGCATTTACGGCTGTCCTGCAGAGCGCATCTGCTACCGTTGGTGTATTGCAGGCTTTATCGGTAACAGGAATCCTTACATTTTCCAGTGCATTTCCGATTATTCTTGGTATCGGTGTAGGAGCATCCTGTCCGGTACTGGTCTCAGCGATCGGAGCAAATAAGAATGGTAAGAGAACCGCACTTGTGTATTTATTAAATGATACCTTCGGAATGTTGATCTGGTCGATCGGATTCTATACGATCAATGCATTTGTCCATTTTGATTTTCTGGATAATATTATGTCGCCGGTATCGATTGCCCTGTTGAACACCGTGTTCCGTCTGGTAACGGTATGTATTCTGTTTCCGTTTATTAATAAACTTGAGAAGCTGGTATGCTGGCTGGTAAAAGACAGCGCAGAAGAACTGGAAGACGAAGCGGATTTCGATCTTCTGGAAGAACGTCTTCTGGATTATCCAGCACTGGCAATCGGACAGTGTCACAGAGCAATGAGTGGCATGGCGAAGAAGCTTCGTAAGAATGTCAACCGTGCAATGAACCTTCTGAATGAGTATCAGCAGAGCAAGTTTGACAAGGTTCAGAGAAAAGAAGACCTGATCGACAAATATGAAAGCCGCCTGGGCGATTATCTGATCAAGCTGACAAAGCATGAGATGAATACAGCACAGACAAGACAGGTTTCACTTTATCTGCATACGATCAATGACTTTGAACGTATCGGAGATCATGCTTCTTATATTGCATATATGTCCAGTGATATGCATGAGAATAAGACACAGTTCTCAGAAGATGCATGGGACGAACTGAATGTTGTTATGGAAGCAGTACGTGAAGAAATCAATCTTACATGCAAGGCATTCCTTGAGAATGATAAAGAGATGGCGCAGAGAGTAGCACCGCTTGGTATGGTTATTACAACACTTTGTGATGAACTGAAGATGCGTCATGTGGAACGTATGAGCAGTGGTGGATGTGGTCTGGAAGAAGGAACTGTATTTACGGATATCCTGAACAGTTTTAACCGTATTGCAGCTCACTGTGCAAGTGCGATGGTTGCACTTATGAACAGTGACAAAGAGAATATGGATACACATATCCATGATTCGAAGGTATATCCTTCTGACAGTTCTGAATATAAAACATATCTGAATGAATATAATCAGAAATATGAGATTAAAAAAGACGGGGAACATATGAGAAGTATGGAACCGGAAGAGGTTGAGTAGGATTTCATAAAAGGGCCGCTTATATGCGGCCCCTTTTCTATATTACTGGTTATTTAGCGATTCCTGTATGCTCTTGGTGACATCTGATATTCTTTTTTGAACAGCCGGTTAAAATAGGACAGGTTATTGAATCCTGTGCGTTCCGAGATGGACAGGATGCTGTCATCTTCCGTGAGCAGAAGCCTGGCGGCAATGGTAAGCCGGTAGCCATTCAGATAGCTGGTGAATGTTGTGTGCAGATGCTGCTTGAAGAATTTCATAAAATGAGATTCGGAAAAGCCCAGATAATCAGCGGTACTTTGAACGGTAATCGGTTCTGTATAATGTGATTCAATGTAGGACACGATCTGTTTTACCTTATCCAGAGATTTATCCCGGTTGAAAGTGACCGGTGTTCCCTGAGAAGAGAATAACAGGTAAAAGAAATGAAACAGATGCCCTTTTACCGATAATTCGTAATAATCAGGTCTTTTGCTGCAGAGATCATCGATCGCATCAATACAGGAAGAAAGTTCTTCATGGAAGAAACAGGTATCGTCAAAGAGCCATGGAAGTTCATATTCTAGTGAAAAATATGGCTGGAAATATCCAACTGTCCGGGGATCGGAATCCGCAGAATATAAAAGACTGGTCTGGAACAGGATATTTTCATATTCCATACAGTCTTTCCCATGTTGGGAGATGGAGTGAAGCTGGCCCGGACGGACAAGGACGATGTCGCCGGCTTTTACAACTCTGGGCTTGGTATCAACAGAAATGATGCCGCAGCCTTTTTTTATTACAATGATCTCCACGTCGTTATGCCAGTGAAGCGGAACCTGTGTGAAGTCCAGCGGGATGGAGCACAGATAGGTATTGTATGGAAACTGGATGCTGACGTGTTTTTTAGTTTCATGGAGGTTTTCATAGGTAAGTGTGTTCATGGATGTGTATAAGTCCTTTCTGAAGTAATTGGGATGATCAAAAAGTTGTATATTTGATAGTATTGTATTACTTTTTACTACTATGATGCAAGAGATAAAATGTATAATCCTATTATAATATCAGTGTAAAACAAAAGAAAACTGATGAAACAAAGATTCAGATCAATATTAAAAACAATCATGCGACAGCACACATTCAGGAGGTTAATTATGAATTTCTCAGAAAAGTTACAGCAGACACTTGGCAAAGCAATCAAAGATGCATCGAATGAAGAGATTTACGCAGCACTTCTTAACACAGTAAAAGAAGCTGCAGCAGATAAAGGAAGAAATATTTCCGAAAAAGGCAGAAAAGTATATTATATATCAGCAGAATTCCTGATCGGAAAATTGTTATCCAACAACCTGATCAACCTTGGCGTATACGATGAAGTAAGAGAGCTTCTTGCAGCAAATGGAAAAGACATCTGCGAGATCGAAGAAGTAGAACCGGAACCGTCACTTGGTAACGGCGGACTTGGAAGACTGGCAGCATGCTTCTTAGATTCCATTGCAACACTCGGTCTGGAAGGAGACGGAATCGGACTGAACTATCACCTTGGACTGTTCAAACAGGTATTTGAAAATCACAAACAGAAAGAGACTCCAAACCCATGGATCCAGAATACAAGCTGGCTTACTGATACAGGAATCGGATTCAATGTACCATTCAAAGATTTCAGCCTGCATTCAAAATTATACGATATCGATGTAACCGGATATGAAAATGGAACCAACAAACTTCACTTATTCGATATCGAATCTGTAAATGAAAATATCGTAGGCGACGGAATCTCATTTGACAAGAATGATATCCGTGAGAACCTGACGCTGTTTCTCTATCCGGACGACAGTGACAAACAGGGCGAACTGCTTCGTATCTATCAGCAGTATTTCATGGTAAGTAATGGTGCACAGTTCATTTTAAAAGAATGTGAAGAAAAGGGCTATTCACTGGAAGAACTTGATAAACACGTTGTAATCCAGATCAACGATACACATCCGTCTATGGTAATTCCGGAGCTGATCCGTCTTTTGACAGCAAGAGGAATCTCTATGGATAAAGCAATCGAGATCGTGACAAATACTTGTGCATACACGAACCATACGATCCTTGCAGAAGCACTGGAAAAATGGCCGATCGACTATCTGGAGGCGGTTGTTCCGCACTTAATGCCGATCATCCGTGAACTGGCAGCAAGAGTGGCAGCAAAATATGATAACAAAGATGTGCAGATCATCGACGAGTGGAACCGTGTACACATGGCAAGAATGGATATGCATTACGGATTCAGTGTCAATGGTGTTGCAGCACTTCACACAGAGATCCTGAAAAATGTAGAATTGAAGCCATTCTATGACATTTATCCGGAGAAATTCAACAATAAGACCAATGGTATCACATTCAGAAGATGGCTGATGCACTGTGATAAGAAACTGGTAGAATGGATGGATAAATACGGAGTCAGTGAGTTCCGTAAAGATGCTTCCAAACTGGAAGGACTTCTTGCACAGATCGATAACGAAGAAGCACTGAACGAGCTTCTGGATGTTAAGCAGCAGAATAAGACAGCATTAAAAGAATATCTGGAAAAAGAATCCGGAGTTGTACTGAACGGCAACGCAATCTTCGATATTCAGATCAAACGTCTCCATGAGTATAAGAGACAGCAGATGAATGTCCTGTATATCATTTACAAATATCTGGACATCAAAGCCGGAAATAAACCAAAGAGACCGATTACAATGATCTTCGGTGCCAAGGCAGCACCTGCTTACATTATTGCAAAGGACATCATTCATGTAATCCTGTGCTTACAGGAACTGCTCAAGAATGATCCGGAAGTGGCACCGTACCTGCAGGTTGTTATGGTAGAGAACTACAATGTGACAATGGCAGAGAAACTGATCCCGGCATGCGAAGTATCTGAGCAGATTTCACTGGCATCTAAGGAAGCAAGTGGAACAGGTAACATGAAGTTCATGTTGAACGGTGCTGTAACGCTTGGAACAGAGGACGGTGCAAATGTAGAGATCCATCAGCTTGTCGGGGACGAGAATATCTATATCTTCGGAGAGAGCAGCGACCAGGTAATCGAGCACTATGCAAAATCAGACTATGTGGCAGCAGATTACTATATCAATGACAAAGACATCCGTAAGTGGGTAGACTTCATTATCAGCCCTGAGATGCTGAAAATCGGTGATGTGCGTACACTTCTTGAGATTCACGCAGAACTGATCCAGAAAGACTGGTTCATGACACTTCTGGATGTAAAAGATTACATTCAGACAAAAGAAAGAGTATTTGCAGATTACGAAGACCGTATGACATGGGCAAAGAAGATGATCGTGAACATTGCAAAAGCAGGATTCTTCTCATCAGATCGTACGATCGCCGAGTATAACAGAGATATCTGGCATGTATAAAATGTGTGCAAGGGAATAAGCCGCACAAAAACAATCGGAAAATGAATGCAGGTATCTTTCTGATGGCAACGCAGGGAAATATCCATGCATTATCCATTTCACCGAAAGGCCTGATCATGGGAATGCTGCTGGCGATTACGACCTGTTTCTACGGAGTACTTCCGGGACCGCTTCTTAAGAAATATCCGGCCGAGTCAGTATGCGCATGGGCGATGCTGATCGGCGGAGGCGTGCTGGCGGTATTCTTAAGACCGTGGAGAATTGAGGCACATCTGGATATGATTGTGATTGTAGGATTCCTGACAATCGTAATCGTGGGAACAATCTTACCGTTCTGTCTGTATCTGGCAGCAGTAAAATACGCAGGAAGTGTATATGCAGGATTATTATCAAGCGTGGAGCCGGTAGCGGCAACGATCGTGGCGGCGATCTTTTTAGGAACTGCATTCCCGGCAATAGATATTCTGGGATTTGCACTGGTATTATCTACACTTTTCATTTTGAATATCAATTCGAAATAAATACAGGAAATAAATACAGATAGTAAAAAAGGATGCATCAATTTGCATCCTTTTTTGAGAGAATAATGAATGAGGCTTTTCTTTTCGATATGCCACTTCATTAATTATAATAACACATTTAAAGTGAATGTATAGACCCGACAGGGTTCCTTAACACATTCTTAGCAATCGTATATATAAAAGGGTACCCGGCAGATAGAGCAGTAAATTACACTTCATTCTCATCTTCGCACATACGATAACCGACACCGACTTCGGTAAATAAAAACTGTGGCTGTGATGGATTCCGTTCTATTTTGCGGCGTATATTGGCCATATTTACACGCAGAATACGATTATTGTTGTCGGTAAAAGGTCCCCATACATTTGCCATTACAGAAGCATAGGTCATAACCTTTCCGGAATTGCGCGCAAGGTAGGCAACAATTTTGTATTCTACAGGTGTCAGATGTATCTCCTCGCCGTCCAGAGTCAGCATTCTTTTTTCGAAATCAAGTATAAGTCCCTGACATTTGTAAGGACGGATATAAAGAGGCGAGTTTGATGCCATACGGTTGCTGTGACGTAAAGAAGTACGGATTCTGGCAAGCAGTTCCGAAGTTCCGAATGGCTTGGTGATATAGTCATCGGCACCAAGATCCAGAGCGGCCACCTTATCATGTTCTCCGGTTCTTGCTGAAATGACGATGATCGGGCAACTGGTCCATTCGCGGACAGAAGCTATGATATCATTTCCATCCATGTCCGGAAGTCCAAGGTCCAAAAGGATCAGATCCGGGCACTGTGAATTGATAATGGACAATCCGGCCTTCCCGGAAGTGACGGTAGTTGTTTTATATCCATTGGCCTTTAATGTTCTGGACATGAAGTCCAGAATATTTTTTTCATCCTCTATGATCAAAATAGAATAGCTGTCATTCATGATTAAGTATCCCCCTTTGGTAATGTAAATAGAAATTCAGCGCCATCTGCATGATTATGTGCGGCAATTTTTCCGCCATGTGCCTGGACAATAGTGTTGCAGATAGAAAGACCGATTCCCATGCCACGGTGGGTATCCGATGTACGTGGGGCTGTATATTCGCCTTTTAAAATCAGTGGGATGGTCTGTTCGTCAATACCCTTTCCATAATCTATGATATGAAAGGTAACGGTATCCGGTTTTTCTGTAATACGAAGGTCGATAGGCCTGTCGCTTTCGGAATGAACAAAAGCATTTTCCATCAGATTCATTAGAACCTGTTCGATAAGAAGCGAATCCATCGGAATGATCAGGACATCTTCCGGAGCGCTTACGTGAATTTCAATATCCGGAAGCCGCCGTTTTAATCGGATGATTGCTTCGGAAACGACTTCTTCTACGACTTCGTCCTCTTTTTTAACAGTTCCGGTATCATCCTGAATTCTTGTGACAGACAGAAGATTTTCGACCATATTCAAAAGCCAGTGTGAATCTTCGTTAATAGATGATACAAGACTTTGCTTTTCCGGATCAGTCAGATTCTGATAATTTTCTATAAAAGAATCCGAAGAGCCTATAATAGAAGTAAGCGGTGTACGAAGATCATGAGAGATTGCCCGCAGAAGATTGGCACGTATCCGTTCTTTGTCTGCCTCATTGATCGCACGCTCTCTTTCCAGAATCATTTTGTCCTGTTTCTTTAACTGTGTTGTCAATGTGGATACGATCAGTGAAATGGAAAGCAGAAATACAAATGTGACAGGGTATCCGCTGATCTGAAAATTAACTTTAAAATAAGGATATGTAAAGCACCAGTTGATGAATATAACACAAAACAAAGCAGAAATAATACCAAAAACATATCCACTGGTAATTCTGGCAATGATAATAAGAGCAAGAATATAAATAAGTGCAATATTGGCAGGATCGCTTCTGGTAATATGAAAAAATGAGAAAGCCAGAACCGTTGCCAGTGTCAGGATACAGATAGTAGAAAGAATATTATAGCATAAAGTCTTAGGGTCAGATGAATTGTCGGTTTTTGCTGTTTTTTTCAATGTTGCTCCTTTCTCCGAAAGCCGGTCAGATATTCTTTTCATATTGTTAGATTATAACACAAAAAAAGAAAATCGGAATACTGGAAAAATTGTATTAAAAATAATGCGTAAATTCTAAAAGTTTGTGCGTTAATGTGGTAAAAAATGTGATATTATGTGACGAGGAGGAATGAACTATGAAATGTACAAGAAATGTAACAGATCACGTGATCTGGGTGGGCGCAAATGACAGAAGATTAAACTTATTCGAGAATTTATTCCCGATTCCAAGAGGGGTATCCTATAATGCATATCTGATTAAAGATGAGAAGAATGCCCTGATGGATACAGTAGATGCATCCGCATCCGAACAATTTATTGAAAATGTAGCTTATGCATTAAACGGCGGGAAATTAGATTACCTTGTCGTACAGCATATGGAACCGGATCATTGTGCCAATATCCAGAGAATTCTGGAGTTATATCCAGAGACAAAAGTAGTTGGAAATGTAAAAACCATGCAGATGATCAGCCAGTTCTTTGATGCAGATCTGGAAGGCAGACAGGTTGTGGTAAAAGAAGGCGACACGCTGGAACTTGGAAATCATACCCTTCATTTTGTGATGGCACCGATGGTACACTGGCCGGAGGTTATGGTATCTTATGAAGATTCGGAGAAGATCCTGTTCTCTGCAGACGCATTCGGAACATTTGGCGCATTGAACGGCAATCTGTTCAACGACGAGGTTGATTTCGAAAAGGACTGGATCGATGATGCAAGAAGATACTTCACGAATATCGTAGGAAAATATGGCATGCAGGTACAGGCACTTCTGAAAAAAGCAGCAGGGCTGGATATTCAGATGATCTGCCCGCTTCACGGACCGGTATGGAGAAATAATCTGAATTACTTTATTGAGAAACACGATAAGTGGAGCAAATACGAGCCGGAAGACCAGGCTGTTGCCATTATCTATGGTTCTATTTACGGAAATACAGAGCAGGCAGCAGATGCACTGGCAGCAAAGCTTGGTGCAAAAGGTGTAAAAAATATTGCAGTCTATGATGCATCCAAGACAGATGTATCAGAACTGATCGCCGAGATCTTCCGTGTCAGCCATGTGGTGATCGCATGCCCGACATACAACGGAGGCATCTATCCACCGATCGAAAATCTGCTGGCGCACATGAAGGCACTGGCTGTACAGAACAGAACGGTTGCCGTTATGGATAACGGAACCTGGGCTGCAACAGCAGGAAAGCAGATCGTAAAACAGTTAGAAGAGATGAAAAATATGACGGTACTCGATCAGAAACTGTCGATCAAATCTACATTAAAAGCGGATCAGGAAGATAACTTATATGCATTTGCACAGCAGATCATAGATGCTATGTAAATGCATATAAGAAGCAGTGAAGAACAATAGAATGCAGATGTCATGATATGAAAGACGTGTATTGAGTGGAGGTCGATAGAATGAACAATTACACAAGAGAAGATATATTGAGAATGGTAGAAGAAGAGGATGTAGGATTTATCCGGCTGCAGTTTACGGATATTTTCGGAACCATGAAAAATATCGCGATAACCACGAGCCAGCTGGAAAAAGCACTGGATAATGAAATCATGTTTGATGGATCATCTATAGAAGGTTTTGCAAGAGTAGAAGAGTCGGATATGTATCTGTATCCGAATCTGAATACATTTGAGATATTTCCATGGAGACCGCAGCAGGGAAAAGTTGCCAGACTGATCTGTGATGTGTATAAACCAGATGGAACGCCTTATGAAAGTGATCCGAGATATATCCTGAAAAAAGTAATGGAAGATGCGAAAGAGATGGGATACGAATTTAATGTCGGACCTGAGCTGGAATTCTTCCTGTTCCATACAGATGATGACGGATTGCCGACCACGCTGTCACATGAAAGTGCCGGATATTTTGATCTCGGGCCTCTGGACCTTGGTGAGAATGCAAGACGTGATATGGTGTTGACGCTGGAAGATATGGGATTTGAGATTGAATCTTCCCATCATGAGGCGGCTCCGGCGCAGCATGAGATAGATTTCCGTTATGATGAGGCGCTGACGACCGCAGATAATATTATGACATTTAAACTTGTAGTTAAGACGATCGCAAAACGTCATGGGTTACATGCAACATTTATGCCAAAACCAAAATTCGGGATCAATGGTTCTGGTATGCACCTGAACATGTCTATTAGCAGAGACGGAATCAATGTATTCCAGGATGCCAGTGATGAATATGGACTTAGCAAAGAAGCATATTGCTTTATCGGCGGAATTATGAAACACATGAAGGCACTGACTTTTATCACGAATCCAAGTGTTAACTCGTACAAGCGCCTGATCCCTGGATTTGAAGCTCCGGTATATATTGCATGGTCTGCAAAGAACCGTACACCTCTGATCCGTATTCCGGGAACACGAGGGGAGTATACAAGAGTCGAACTTCGTAACCCGGATCCGTCGGCTAACCCATATCTTGCACTGGCGGTATGCCTGGCAGCAGGACTGGACGGAATCAAGGAAGGAACGATGCCGCCGAAGGCAGTAAACCGTAATGTATATGAGATGACAGATGAAGAGCGCAAGATTTTCGGAATTGAAAAATTGCCGGGAAGTTTAATAGAGGCAGCAAAAGAATTTCAGAAGGATACATTTATCCAGGAGATATTAGGAGAAGACCTATCAAGAAAGTATATAGAAGCTAAGGCATCTGAGTATCAGGATTACAGAATCCAGATTACAGACTGGGAACTTGAAAAATACCTGCACTTACTGTAATACAGATTTTGCACAAAAAGGAACGGGCAAAAGAGTATCTGACAGGAGGTGGCGTAAGTGACAGGGCTTATTGTTGTATTCCCGAATAAAGATAATGCAACCAATATCAGAAACCTGCTGGCCAGAGGAGGCATGGATGTAATTGGTGTGTGTCCCACCGGTGCGCAGGCCATGCATTATGCAGATACTGTAGACGATGGGATCGTGG
>ERZ809146.1090-NODE-1090-length-12255-cov-5.511721_pt1 | contig 12255 bp, 8 predicted proteins | sample MGYA00520794_ERZ809146 | MGnify/ENA primary metagenome ERZ809146 (study PRJEB31570, sample SAMEA3212995) | Homo sapiens | biome: human-gut; feature: human gut; material: fecal | place: Sweden | collected 2011 ... | reverse complement strand
TCTCTACCCTTCTGTGAGGAAATCATCCTGCTGATATAGAATACTGCTCTATTTAATTAAATAATAACTAAATACCGTAAAATCCTCCTCGTTTATGATTACTTCCACTACATTTAGGAAGTCCCTTTGTATCCCATGACATTCCAATTTCATTTCTCCAGGTTTTGCTGCCTGCCAGAAAATATCCGCTCTGAGCATCGACAATATACCATTTTCCATCCACTTTCACCTGGTTCCATTGATGGCTTGGATTTAATGCCTTTTTATTGGCATGAACATAATAACATGGTACTCCAATGGCATCGCATAAAGCTTTCATCCCTCTTGCATATCCAGAGCACTGTGCTTCACCATATACCAATGCTCCCCAAGCTGTATTTGCTCCATTATACTGCCAGCCTCTTGTCGCATACTTACAATTCTGGTTAAGATAATTAAATGCAATAAATGCTTTCTCATAGTTGCTCATACCTTTTTTGATATAGTTTGTTTTAAAACTCTGAACAACTCTTCGAACCTGCATTAACTGATTGTTATTAAGTGCCGGGCCATAAATACTGCCCTTTTTGTAGGCTCCTTTTACAGTAGGCTTTTTCAATGATGCTTTACATACATATCCAAAATTGCCATAAACCTTTTTACCTTTCACAGTTCCGTAAGCACGTACTTTATAGCGGTATACCTTATTCTTCTTTACCTTTTTATCTACAAATGTAACCTTTTTACCGCTTTTGATTGTCTTAATTACTTTCCATTTCTTACCTTCTGTACGATAAATCTGATATCCTTGCGCTTTGCTAACACGACGCCATTTTATCTTTACTTTCTTCGCATCAGCAGAATAAATATTTAAAATCTCTGCTGTATCTAATGTTACTGCAACAGATACCGTTCCAGACGTAATTTTACTTCCATCGTAACAGGTGAGAACTACTTTATAAGAATAACGATTTCCCACAGTAACAGAATCATCTTCAAATACTACTTGTCCAGCTACCTTTGTATTATCTGCATAGCAAGTTACCTTTTTCTTATTACCTACAGTATACCAGCCTTCACTGTAAGTATTCCATAACTCCCCTTCTTCTGTGAAATTATCAACTAACTGAAATGCTCCGCCTGAAGTCGAACGGTAAATTTCAATCTTCTGATAACCATTCATTTTAAATGTTGCCTCAAAAGCTACCTGACTTCCACCATATGCCTGAATATTTCCAATCTTCAATGAATTTGCCGCCTTAACCTGTACAGAATTTGTAAAAATTCCTATTCCTAAAGTCAGGCAAAACATAAGAGCCAGCATTAGGTTTTTCTTTAAAAGTTTCCTGTAATTGTGCATTGTTTTTTTCATTGCTTTTCCTCCTCCTTGTTTTTATATATTTTATCACATCCTTCTTATACATTCTATAGAATTGATTTTCCTTTCGGCGCAACCTTTCTTTTTGCCTTTATAATTTCTTTCGTCAGCTGTGCTGCCTGCTCGTTTGTTAAATCAGAAATAACTGCTACTACTCCATTGTTCTTTTTTCCTGCCATGATTTTTCTCCTTTAGTTTCGTTCTTGTTTGTGATTGTATAATAGCAAACAGGGAATCTAAATTTGTAATTGTGATTTACTATTTAATTCATTAAGTAAACTATAGACGAGGCCAGGGCCTCGAATAAGGGATTTTTGTTATATCCTCATAATTTTCAAAAAATAGTGGTTTTTTCCAATATGCTATAGTATAATAATTTTACAGGAGGATATTTATGACAAAAATTAATACAGGGAATGCAAATCGAGAGTACAAAGACCGTTTATTTCGTTTTGTCTTTGGTGCAGAAGAGAACAAAGCTTATTTATTATCCTTGTGTAATGCAGTAAGCGGTACAGATTACACCGATGTAGATGATATTGAAATCACAACATTAAGTGATGCTATCTACATTAAGATGAAGAATGATATTTCATTTTTAATAGACAGTCAGATGAACCTATTCGAACATCAAAGTACTTTTAATCCTAACATGCCTCTTCGTGGTATGGAATATTTTGCAGAACTGTATGGAATTTATATTACAGAAAATGGCTTAGACATTTATGTGAGTTCTCTACAGAAAATCCCAACGCCAAGATATTATGTTTTTTACAATGGAACAGAGAAACAGCCAGATGTAGTTAAACTAAAATTATCTGATGCCTTTCAAGTTCCAGACGATTCAGGAGAATTTGAGTGGACAGCGACAATGCTTAATATTAACTACGGACATAATCGAAAATTATTGGAACAATGTCAGCCATTGTATGAATACGCACATTTTATTAAGCTCGTAAGGGAATACTCTGAAGCAATGGAACTAAAGAAAGCTATAGATAAAGCAGTCGAAAAAGCCAGAGAATGGAAATGTATAGAAACGTTTTTATATCAATGTAAAAGTGAGGTGAGCGTTATGTTATTAACCGAATTTGATGAGAAAAAACATGAAGATAATTTAATAAAACTTGGTGAAAAAGAAGGTAGAGAGAAAGAACGTATGAAAAATATATGTAGTATGCTGGCATTAAGTCTTTCGCCCGAAATAATAGCGAAAGCTTGTGAAGTTTCTGTAGATTATGTATTAAATTTGAAAAAAGAGTTGGAAAGGTAAGACTACGAGTTAAATTAACCTAATCCATCTACAGCGAGACTGTAATTAATTCTGTGTAAACTCTAAAAGAGCTATATATCCTCTTGGATTGATGTTAAAATAAATATCAATTCAGGAGGATTTTTTTATGGCACGAAGAAGAAAAATGGATCCGGAACGCAAAGCGTTCATCAGTAGCTTGTTGGAACACTATCAACCAAAGGATGCCCAAGACGTCCAGGACATGCTGAAAGACCTGCTAGGCAAAACGCTGCAAGGTGTGTTAATATTGCCATTTTTTCGTGTTGTCCTGTTTTACATTTTTTCTTTTCAGCTATATCTCCCACATGCCACATGAACATTCTCTTCCACCTTTCTTTCCGTTATTATACGGATTCAGGCAGACAGAAAATGTCTATCCATATCTTTTTTATAGTTTTCTGACATTTTTACAAGTTCACCAGCCGGAGGGATTTGGAGAAGAAGGCTGAAGGCATAGAAATATCCAGAAAAATAAATTCTGAATTTACTTAGGCAGCCAAAACACAGCCCACAGAGAATATAATATTCTCTGTGGGCGTCTCTCCTGCTACGCAAACCAGAAGTTATTCAATAATTGTTCCGGTTTTCTCCAGATAGCCTTCTAAAGCTTTATCAATTGATGTAATAATTACCTTTCTTCCATTGCCTTTTTCAAGGAAAGAAACACCTGCTTCAATCTTTGGAAGCATTGTATTTGGCTCGAACTGACCTTCATCGATGTATTTCTGTGCTTCTGCTACAGTAATATGCTCTAATGGAGATTCCTGTTCTGTATTGTAACCAACACAGACATTCTCTACACTTGTTAAAACCATGAATACGTCTGCATTCAACAGTTCTGCCATTCTTCCACTGGCATAGTCTTTCTCGATAACTGCGCTGGCACCATGAAGTTCTACTCCCTGTGCTAACACTGGAATTCCGCCACCGCCGCAGGCGATAACTACCTGTCCCTGGTCAGAAAGCGCTTTGATAGAATCAATCTCGATAATTCCCTGTGGCTTTGGAGCTGCTACAATTCTTCGATAGCCGCCCTCTACTTCTGTAACATAGTTTCCATGTTTTTCTTCCTGCTCTGCTTCTTCTTTCGAAAGAAGTCTTCCGATAACTTTAACTGGCTCATTAAATGCATCATCATAAGGGTCTACCATTACCTGTGTGATAATTGTACATACTGGGCGATATACTCCTCTTTTTAAGAGTTCGGCACGAATCGCATTCTGTAAATCGTATCCGACATATCCCTGACTCATAGCAGAACATACGGACATAGGCGCCTGTGTATAGTCTTCTCTATCCTTACTGAATTCGTTCATCGCTGTATGAATCATTCCAACCTGTGGTGCATTACTGTGGGATATAACAACGTCTGCCCCTGCTTCTACTAAATCTGCAATTGCCTTGGCTGTATTTCTTGTTGCTTTATACTGTTCTGGCATTGTTGTTCCTAATGCTCGGTGTCCGAGGGCTATTACTACTTTTTTCTTGCTCATAATTCCCAATCCTTTCTACAGTTATACTTGAGTTATATTTGTCTTTTAGTCTACCAGAAAATAAAAAGAATTTCCAGAGTGTGTTTATAAAATTAGTTTCCTGTAAAAGATTACACGATGTAAAAAACATTTAAATCACGCCGACTATTTCTCCAAATATTCTTTCATTGCTTCTATTGCCTTTTCTCCGTCATGAAGTCCCTGTTTATAAAGAACCGTAAGTTTTGCCTTATCCTTTTCAATTCTTCCTACTTCCACTTTTGCTTCTGGACGAATGATAAAGACCTTTCCCTCTTTTTCCTGTTCTTCTAAGAAATCTATTGTCTCATTATAACGGACATGTCTTGTCTCCATAGCATGAAGAAATTCTTTATACTTTGGATAACGAAGACGCATGATCGGCATCAGCTTATTCGGCGCCTTACGATATCCGTGGTCTCTTGTGAGAATGACAACATTCTTCTCATTGCCATCTTCTATTGATTTACGAATCGGAATACTGTCAGCAATTCCTCCATCAAGAAGCTTATGTCCTTTTACAACGATTGTCTTAGAAACTAATGGCAGCGAACTTGATGAACGAATCATCCACATCTGCTTTCTAAGATCTCGCACTCTTAAATATCTTGCAGCTCCTGTTTCCACATCAGTAACTACTGCATAAAACTTACCTGGATAATTTAAAAATGCCTGATGATCAAATGGATCTAACACATCTGGAATCTGTTCATAAAGCATCTCTGGCCCAAAAACATTTCCTGTTTTCAAAAATGTTTTTGCTCCACAGTAATTCGGGTCATCAAGATAATCTACATTTACTCGAAATGCCCTTCCTCTCTGTTTAGAAAGGTAGCTGCATGCATGGCAGCTTCCGGCAGATACTCCATATACACTGGAAAATTCAATTCCTGCATCTAAAAAGGCATCTAATACACCGGCTGTATATACACCGCGCATTCCGCCTCCTTCTAAAATCAATCCTGCATTATACATAATCGACCTCGCTTTCTATTTTGCATTTTCTTTGCTGTCTTTTTATATAGAACATAGTATAACTCGATTTCGGTAAATTCTCCACAGTTATTTTTTATAGTAATTGCCACGGGCATCTCCTTGCCTGCGGCAAACCAAATTTCACCTTATCACCTGCTGGCGTTTATATTCGCTGATTGGTTTTCTTCCTGCTTTTCTGGCAGCAATCTGTTCGTACAAGTCTGCAGTTCGTATATCTATACTGTAAATCTGTGCCTGTGCCGAACTGTTGGAATAAAGTTTTTTGCCCTCTGCAGGACGTTGGATGATATCTAAAGTGGCGTTTTGACGTATTTTTTTTAGCAGGGGAGAAGCGGTTTTGGAAAAGCCTAATATTCTTGCATATGGTACCGGAATGTCTTTGGCTTCTTCTAAGAATGGATAGTATTTCATGTGAAGTACGATATGCAAAAGAACTCTTCTCAATGCCGCATCCGTAATCTGTCTGGCGTGAAGGCCTTCTATCAAATCTTCGAAAGAAAGTCCTGGCTCATAAATATTTTGAAATCTTCTTGCTAAATCAAGATTCATTCCAAAGTATTTGCCAATTACTTTATTTTTCAGAAGAAACGTATAGTCAAGATAGGGCATTAAATCTTCCCAGGTCACAAAGTTATTCTGTAAAAATCCTTCTATAAAAGGAAGATATTCTCCACAAAGTGCTTTTTCAAATGCCCGGGGGGCTTCTTTTTCTTTGTTATAAGTATTATTATAGATATTGCTGACTCTGTTATTGGTATTTTTTCCCGTATTTCCACATTTTCTGCTATTACAAGTTTCTGTATTATACGGATTTTTTCTACTGAAGTTTCTATAAAAATGGTACATTTCCTGGCGAATTGCTGTTGCGGAGGAATAATTTTCTGTCAGTTTATTTTCATGATAATGATTTCCTTTTCTTTTAATAACAACTGGCCTGATGAAAGAACTTCTTCTTTTTAATGCTTTGATATATTCCAAGCCTAAAATGTGATTTGGCTCTTTTAAAAATTCTATTGCTTTTTCTGGTTTCGAATCGAATAATAAATTTCCCGCTGCGAAAGCTCTCGCTTCTGGAAAACTTTTTCCTGATTTTAATTTTTCCTGCAAAATCTGTTTATATTCTTCCGGTTCTTCAAGAAATAAAGTCGCATATGCCGAAAAATCTTCTACTTCTGCCCATTCGCTTCCAAAGGAAAGATAATCGACACAGCCTAATTGATCAAGAATCCCAATCCCTGCTGTCGCAAAATATTCGGCACTGGCTGTCGCATAGATTGCCGGCATTTCAACAATCAAGTCTGCTCCGCCAGAAAGCGCCATCCGGGTTCGCATATATTTATCTGCAATTGCTGGTTCTCCACGCTGTACATAGTCCCCGCTCATAACTACAACAACATAATCTGCCCCTGTTTTTTTCCGTGTTTCTTCTATATGATATTGGTGTCCTTTGTGAAATGGATTATACTCTGCGATAATTCCCGCTACTTTCATAAATGAACTCCTTTCTCCTTTTATTTCTACCTGAATGCAATTCATCTCCCACCTTAGAGGTCGGAGTATTCTTGCTGTAAGCGGATAAATCTGCTTATCTTTGTCCATATTATAACCGAAAACAAACGAAACAGCAATCTTCCTATTTTTTGTATTTCTTACTATTTTTTATCGTTTTTTGATGAATTTTTTGATTTTTTTGGACATTTTTATATTTTTGTCTAATCATGTTAACTTTCAAACAAAATCATTTATTGTTTACTATGAAATACAATTACCTATCAAAGCTCAAAAAAAAGTGCCGAAATAACAAAAAAACTCCATCATAAGCTGAATAAGTACATTTTCAAGATAAAAAAAACAAGCTATAATATGCCTAGCAAAATAAAATAAGCGAAATTTGGCGTTTCGTAATAAATAATTATACAAAAAGGAGATATGAAATGAAGGTTTTAGTAATTAACTGCGGTAGCTCTTCCCTGAAATATCAGGTTATTGATTCTGAGACAGAACACGTTCTCGCAAAAGGTTTATGTGAAAGAATCGGTATCGATGGTGTTTTAACTTATCAGCCAGCCGGCCAGGATAAGATTAAGTACGAAGCTGCAATGCCTGCACATCGTCAGGCTGTTGAACTTGTATTAAAACAGTTAACAGACCCTGAAAATGGTGTATTAAAATCCATCGATGAAATTGATGCTGTTGGACATCGTATGGTACATGGTGGTGAGAAATTTGCTTGTTCCACATTACTTACAGAAGAAGTATTAAAGACAGTAGAATCTTGTAACGACTTAGCTCCTCTTCACAACCCTCCTACATTAGTTGGTGTTGCTGCTTGTAAAGAGCTTCTTCCTACAACTCCAATGGTTGGTGTATTTGATACAGCTTTCCATCAGACTATGCCACCAGAAGCTTACATCTATGGTCTTCCATATGAGTACTATGAGAAATACGCTGTTCGTCGTTACGGCTTCCACGGAACATCTCATAAATATGTTTCTTTAAGAGCTGCTGAGATTCTTGGTAAAAAACCTGAAGACTTAAAGATTGTTGTATGTCACCTTGGTAATGGTTCTTCCATCTCCGCTGTTGATGGTGGAAAATGTGTAGATACTTCTATGGGTCTTACTCCATTAGAGGGTCTTGTAATGGGTACACGTTCTGGTGATATCGACCCTACTTGTATCGAATTCATCGCTCACAAAGAGAACCTTTCTCTTGAGCAGGTTATGGATATCATAAATAAGAAATCCGGTGTTCTTGGTATTTCCGGTGTTTCTTCTGACTTCCGTGATCTTGACGAGGCTGCAAAAGCTGGTAACAAACGTGCTGACTTGGCTTTAAGAGTATTTTCTCATTCCGTAGTTAAATACATCGGAAGTTTCATCGCCGTTATGAACGGTGTTGACGCCATCGTATTTACAGCTGGTATCGGTGAGAACGACGATATCATCCGTTCAAGAATTATCGAACATTTCGATTACCTTGATACAACTTTAGATCAGAAAGCAAACAAGATGCATGGAGAAGAACGTATTATCTCCACTCCAGAATCAAAAGTAAAAGTTATCTGTATCCCAACAAACGAAGAGCTTGCAATTTGCCGCGATACAGTTGAAATCGTTACTAAGAAAATGGTAGAAGATACAGTGAAAGATGTTTTAGGTAACAACTAATTCTTTCCTATTTTTTATCATATCTTCATTACTTAATATAAAGAATCCCCCGGAAAGTTCCTCATCCGGGGGATTCGATTTTTATTCGGGTTTAATTATACTATACAGCCAGATTTTTGTACAGAAATTTATACAATAAAATAGGAATTTGCCGCAGGCAAAGGAGACGCCCTCTGGAAGATAAATAAAGCATATTTGTGACTTTAGTCGCTGCAGGTTGAATGCTCGCTTTAAGTGCTCGCATCCAACCTTTGCTCCGAGGTCACAAATATGCTTTATTTATCTTCCAGAGGGCTGTGTTTTGACTGGGGATGGAATTGCTTTTTATTGTTGGAGGGATTTGAGGACGCTCCAGAAGGTTATAGCTTTCGTTATAACTGTTTTTTGAAGAATTGATTCGAATTACTTCTATCTCTCCTGACTTCTTCCCCAAATCTTTCCACAAATTTGCCCGGGTAGCCAGAAAACAGAAGTCCGAGAATCAAATCATCTATATTTGTGATTTGATTCTCGGACTTCGTCTGTTTACTCACCCCGGCAAATTCCTATTTTCTATGCAGGATTCTGATGGAGTTGAGCAGGCACAATACCGATACTCCTGTATCAGCAAATACCGCAATCCACATATTTGCGAATCCAAACAGACCCATAATCATAACGATGATCTTGATTGCAAGTGCAAATACAACGTTCTGCCATGAAATACTATTTGTCATTTTCGCAATGCCGATGGCTTCTGGGATAGCTTTCATTTCGGAATTCATGAATACGACATCTGCTGCTTCGATTGCTGCGTCTGCGCCGCTTCCCATAGCTGCTCCAACATCAGCTCCGGCAAGTACCGGTGCATCGTTGATACCGTCTCCGACAAACATAACCGCTCCATGATTTTCTCTGATTTTCTTCAATTCAGATAATTTGTCCTGTGGAAGCAGTTTTGCGTGTACTTCATCAATTCCGGTTTCTTTTGCTACAGCATCTGCACTTTCCTGTGCATCACCCGTAAGCATTGCTGTAATAATTCCCTGTTTCTTTACAGCGGCGATTGCATCTTTGGCATCGTCTTTTACGGTATCGGAAATGACGATATTTCCAACAAATTTGCCATTTACGGCAACGAGTACTTCTGTACCAAAGTTTTCTTTCTGGTATGCACTTAAGTCTACGTTCTGTGCATCCATAAGCTTTCTGTTACCACAGAGAACAACACCTCTGCTAAGTTCTGCACGAATACCATGTCCGGCAATTTCTTCTACTTTCGATGGTCTTTCGATAGAAAGTCCCTTTTCTTCAGCTGCTTCTACGATGCTATTTCCAATTGGATGTGTAGAAGACAATTCACAACTTGCACTGATTGCTAATAAATCATTGGCAGTCATTGCATTTCCTGCTGGATTGGCTTTCTGAACAACAAAGTTACCCTTTGTGATCGTTCCAGTCTTATCCATTACGATTGCTTTTACATTTTTCAGGCTTTCAATTGCAATTCCACCTTTGAAAAGGATACCTTTCTTAGAGCCTGCTCCGATTCCAGAGAAGAATGCCAGCGGTACACTTAATACTAACGCACATGGACAACTGATAACTAAGAATGTCAGCGCTGTGTAAATAGATGCGGTTCCGCTTGTTCCATGAATCGTATTTACTGTTCCTGTATAGGCACTGTCTACGAAGAAATGCCAGTTCAGGGAATCTGGTAAAATAAATGGAAGTACTACTGCTACAAATAATGCGAATAATACAACGAATGGTGTGTATACTCTTGCAAAACGAGTAATAAATTTATCAATGTTTGGTTTACTTGCCGCTGCATTTTCCACAGAGTCAAGAATTCTTGTTACCATAGATTCTTCAAGAATTTTTTCTACACGAATCTTTAACTGTCCAGATGTATTCACACATCCGGAAACGATGTTGTCCCCTGCCTTTGCCATAACAGGTACTGGCTCACCGGTAACTGGTGAAGTATCAATACGGCTCTCTCCATCAATGATAACACCATCTAATGGAATACGGTCACCCGGACGTACTAAAAGGATATCTCCTACATTTGCTTCTTCCGCATCAATAATACGGACATCATTTCCAATGACAAGATTAACAACTTCTGGTCTTAAGTCAACCGCTTCCATAATCTGAGTACGGCTCTGCTCGGTTGCTTTTTCTTCAAAATACTCACCGATACGATAGAAAAGCATTACGCCTACTGCTTCCGGGAATTCCTGAATACAGAACGCACCAATTGTTGCAATACACATAAGGAAGTTCTCATCAAATACCTGACCTTTCATGATATTCTTTCCAGCTGTGATTAATACCTTGCCGCCAAGAACTAAATAAGCAATCAGAAACAGGGCAAACATTGGAATGGTTGGTACATTTCCCACATGTTCAAGAATTTCACCAATGATGAAAATAACTGCTCCCACGCCGATGCTTACAAGAGGATTGTTAAAAGAGAACTTCTTCTCTCCTGCTTCTTCAGATTTTATCACTTTATTGTCTTTTGGAACAATTGTGATTCCATCTTCCATTGCATCAATTGTCTCTTTAATCATCGGAATCATCTGGTCTGGATTCTTAGCAGAAAGTTTCATCTGCTTCGTTGCATAAGTAATTGTCAGGTCATCCACACCATTTAATGTTCTTAACTTTGCTTCGATCTTTGCTGCACAGTTTGCACAGTCAAGACCTTCTAAAATATATACCTTTGTATTGGAAATGCCGCTTAGCTTCTTACGCTGTCTTGGAACAATTGTTACTCCATCTTCAATAGAATCTACAACTGCCTGCATCTTTGGAAGTAACTCTGCCTGATTATTTGCTGAAACTCGGAGTTGCTTTGTTGCAAATGCCACTGATGCGAATCCAACTTCCGGCATCTGTCGAATCTTCGCCTCAATCTTTGCTGCACAATTCGCACAGTCGATTCCCTCTAAAATATATACTTTCTTCTCCAAATCTTCATCTGGCATATGACAGTTACATTTTGCAAGGCTCTCTCCACAAACATCACAATATTCTACATAGGAATTACACTGCTCACACTGACAGCCTTCCGGATGTCCTTCTACCTGATGATGGTCTACCTGAAAATGTGTGTGTGAACGAGTTGCCTGTGGTTTTGCCGGACCGTGATCGTGATGATGGTGATGATCATGATCGTGATGGTCGTGACCACATCCGCACTCTTCTCCGCACTCTTCTCCATGTTCATGATGGTGATGATGATCATGTTCCTCATGGTCATGATCATGGTCGTGGTGGTCATGGCCGCATCCGCACTCTTCTCCATGCTCATGATGGTGATGATGATCATGTTCCTCGTGGTCATGATCATGGTCGTGATGGTCATGGCCACATCCGCACTCTTCTCCATGTTCATGATGGTGATGATGATGCTCGTGTTCCTCGTGGTCATGATCATGGTCGTGGTGGTCATGGCCACATCCACACTCTTCTCCATGTCCATGATGGTGATGATGATGCTCGTGTTCCTCGTGGTCATGGCCACATCCACACTCTTCTCCATGTTCATGGTGATGATGTTCATGATTGTGAGTTTCTGCTGCTTTACGTCTGCTGCGGGTTCTCTCAACAACTTCTACATCTGGTTCCATAGACTGAATTGTCTCTCTGATTTTTGGCAGAACCGCTTCCGGATCTTCTGCTGCAAATCGAAGCTGCTTGGTTGCAAATGTAACGGATACATCGCTAAGCTCCGGCAGCTTACTAAGCTTTCTCTCAATCTTGGCTGCACAGTTTGCACAATCAAGGTTCTCAAGAATATATACTTTTCTCTGCATTGTGATACCTCTCTTTTTGATATTATAGAATTACCCCAGTACATGTTGAAAAACAACAAGTAATCTACACGCTCTAGAGCGTGTTTGAAAAACATTTTAAGTTGTTCATTTTAACCAAATT
>ERZ809146.1078-NODE-1078-length-12344-cov-4.034502_pt1 | contig 12344 bp, 5 predicted proteins | sample MGYA00520794_ERZ809146 | MGnify/ENA primary metagenome ERZ809146 (study PRJEB31570, sample SAMEA3212995) | Homo sapiens | biome: human-gut; feature: human gut; material: fecal | place: Sweden | collected 2011 ... | reverse complement strand
GGCATTGCAACGATTACACAGAGAAACCGTTTCTTTAAGGGGGACGAAATAGAGATAATTCAGCCTATGAAACCGTTTTTTGTACAGACGGTTAACAGTATGTGCGACGAAAACGGTAATGAAATCGAAGTTGCAAATCACGCGGAGCAGATAGTTAAGTTTAAAACGGCACAGCCTGTTTGCGAGGGCGCAATGCTTAGAAAGAAAAAGTAAAAAAACAGAGCAGATTTAATAAAAAAACTACTTTTTTTATTAATCTGCTTTTCTTTTTTGAGAGAATATGATAATATAATTTATAACGGCAAATTTGAGAGAGGAAATTTATAAAAAAGGAGAAGGTTTTATGAAAAACAATCTAAAAAAATTGCTTTGTGCGGCATTGTCAACGGCAATGATTGCGGGAAGTATCGTATTGCCTATGACGGCAAGTGCGGAAACAACACCTATTTTTGACGGTGATACCGTTGAGCAAGAGTGGAAATTCGACTTCGGTGCGGCAGGAACAGATGCAGAAGACGGTTATACACTTGTAACACCGGACACAAATTATGTTACTAATAAGGAGTATGGTTTTCTTGGTATTGACGAAGACTCATACAAGCTTGGAAACCGTTTGGACGGCTTCGGCAACCAAAAAGGACAGGTTATAAAACTTCAAGCCGGCGGCGGTACAGGTCTTAATGACGCAATCGGTTCAGTGGGAGAGGATAGCTTCGGAAATGCCGGTGACGTATATTATCCTACACGTTTTGCGTTGAAAGCAGATGATGAGGCATATTACAGAGTTCGTGCAACAGTAACAACTCTTGATACAACTAAAGATGCTGAAATTTCACTTTACACAGAAAGAAAGCACCCTATATTCACAGATACAAAGGTTGAGGCAGGTCAGACAAAGACAGTCGAGTTTTCTGTAAGACCTACTCCGATTTACTACGAAAAGTCTGAGCCTAAGGGCACTATAGCAGACGGAATGGTAAATGTGTGCGTAGCGGGTAAAAACTCTGCAATCGCATCTATCGAAATTCAAAAAGTACAAGAATACCCTGTATTTTGGGTACTTGGTGACTCAACAGTTACAGACGGTAACTGTTCATTGCCATTCTTCAGACTTCAAAACTACACAGGTGTAGGTACAGGTTTGACAAAATATTTGCCGAGAAATTATGCAATGGTAAACGAAGGCGAGGGCGGTCTTAATGCTGCCGATAACTACCACTTTAATATGGTAAAGGATCGTATTAAAGCTGGCGACTACCTATACGTTGAATACGGTCACAACCATAAGAGTGACGGACCTGCAGGTTATGTATCAAACCTTGATAAGTATTACAATGCTTGTCACAGCGTAGGTGCAACGCTTGTTATCGTCAGCCCGATCGAAAGAATTAACACATTCACAGACGGTGCATATCAGCACACATTGGACGGTTTTGCGACAGCCGGTGCAAAGTATGTTGCAGATAAGGTGACAGCAGGTGCAACAGATATTGCATATGTTGATTTGAATTCATACAGTTTGGATTTCTATAATAAGATTACAACTGATAACGGCGGTGATTCGGGTGCTATTAAGTTCTATTTCCAAACAGCTAAGGGCGGCGGAACAGACCAAACTCACCCTAACGATGCAGGTGCTGAAAATCTTGCATATGAATTCGTTAAAGCTGCGAAGGCTGTAACGGACGAAACACAAAAGGCTGCTTTGGCACCTGTTGTAAATAACTTTACAGACGAAACACCAAACCTTGTTTCAACAGAAATCACAAGTCTTGGCAGTGCACCTAACTCTGCTTGGCCACAATACGTTGTTCCGACAGATAACGAATATCCTGTTGTAATTAAAGATATTAAATTCAACGAAGCCGGTGAGGCGAATTATGCTAAGGTACTTGTACAAGACGCAAAAATAGACTTTGGCGCTTACGGTATTATCGTTATTACGGTAAAAGATGAGAACGGTAAAGAAAAGGGTAAGATTTATGCTATAGACCAGGTTGATAACTCAACAGGCAACGGTACACAGGAAATTACACACTTTACGACAGACGTAAAACTTGAAGAAGGCGATACATACACAGCAACAGTATGGAAAGCTAAGGACAACGGCGGTGACGCAGGTCTTACCGTTGACCCGGAAAATGTACAATATTCGGCTGAATATATTCCGACAGATGTAGAAGAACAGTATCTGTTGAATGAAGATAAAGACGGAAACGAACAATTCGGATTTTACGGTGCAACATATGACGGTAAAACATCATCATTGAAAGAATTTAATGATTGGACACAAATCGGCAGTGCCGGAATAACAGCATATCTTAACCAAACAAGTGATGAAACAAAATATGTTGAAATCACATCAGACGGTGCTAAAAACGGCAGTGCCAACCAAGGTTCGTTCTACTATTCAAAAGACCTTTCAACTGAAATCGGTACAACAGGCAGATACCTTGTTTCAGCTGATGTTCAGTATGTATCGGGCGGCGGTATGACATTCAATCTTGTAACGGGTCATAACGATAAACATTTGGGCGGTACAGAAGGTATTAGCTTGTTCACAATCGGTTCAGGCGGTGTGATAACTGCCGGAGATAAGACAGTTGGCACAATATCGGCAACTGCACTTACAAACGTACAATATATTCTTGATATGGATTTAGGTACAGCAACTGTATCGGTAGGTGGCGGAACACCTGTTGAAATTGCACTTAACAATTATCAAACAACAGAATTGACAGTTACGCCGACAAAGATTACTCAATTTCTATTCGGCGGAAGTAAGGTTGCATTTGATAATAAAGTAGCAAACCTTTCAGTTGCAAAATTAAAAGATCAAAAACTTCCAAGCTATACTATCGGCGTAAGAAGTAGTGATACGGCAAAGGGTAGCGTTACACTTTCATATGCAACACCTGAACCTACAGCGACAACAGAACCTACAGCGACAACTGCAACAGTAGCTTCGACAGCAACTGCAGAGGCTAAAAATAATGAAACAGCAACAGTAAATACTTTGGCAGACGGTGACGTTACATTGACTGTTACTGCCGATAAAGCTGTTGTAACTGCAACAAAGGCATTGACAGCAGTTCTTGTTGAGGCACAATATGCAGAAAACGGAACAATTAAAAAGGTTACAACAACTCCTGTAACATTTGAAGAGGCAGGTGTACAAGATTACACAGTTACAACAGGAAGTAAGGTAATGCTTTGGGATTCACTTCAAAAAATGACTCCGTTGACAGCAAGCAGTGTGGCACCTGCTCCGACAGCTGCACCGACTGCAACACCGATTCCGGACAGTGAGTATACAATGGAAACACTTCCTCTAAACAATGTTGTAACATTAAAGGCGACAGCAAATGAAGGATATGTATTCCGTGGTTGGAAGACTGAAAGCGGAACAACACTTTCAATGGATGATGAATATACATTCAGACTTCGCGGTGACTCAAGAATTGTAGCTAATTTTGTAGACGCACCAACAGTTGCGGACATTACAGATTTTGAACTTTCACTATCACCTGCAAGTGTTAAGTCAACATCGGGTTCAACATCGACTGTTTCGATTAAAAATGCCAAAGACGCGGCAGGAACACCTATGGACGCTGTTAAAAATACAGATGTTACATGGTCTTGCGATGAGGCGGGTGTGACAATAGCCGCAGACGGTACTGTTACAATCGGTGACGGTTTCTCAATGGGCGATTCATTGACAAAGAACGTTACAATTAAGGGTACGCTAAACGGCGTAACAAAGACAGCAATATTGACAGTATTCGGTTATGAATATTACGAAGATATGGCAGAGGGTTCGACTAATTATACAGGTCAGTTTATGACTATCAGCGGTAAAACAGCAATAGTTTTCCCTGGCTCATCACAGACAAAGACATTTACATTCGGCTCACCTGTAACCCTTGATAAGACAACAACAGTTAAGTTTGATCATGTGTGGTCAAAGAGTAAGACTTGCGGTCAGCTTAGAACTCTTAACTTCAAGAATTCATCAGGCACAACAATATTCTCAATGACCTATAAATGGGCGGCTTTGTATGCCGGAAGTACCGCAACAGACGGACTTGAAGCGGCGGCTGTTGAACAAAATAAATATACCACAGTAACTGTTACAGTTGATCCTGAAACAAAGGTTGTAACAGTAACAGATGGTACAAAATCTGCAACAACAACTCTTGCAGACAATGCAGGAGATATTGCGAGTGTTGATTTTGCGTCAGCAAGCTCAGTTCCGAATCCGGAGGACAGAGCAATCGGTATCAGCAATTTCACAGTTATAAAATAATAACGCTTAAAAGACCGCGAAAGCGGTCTTTTTTTGGTAAAAATAATCTACAAAAATAAAAAATGTACAACTTGAATTTTGCATTTTGAATAAAAAATGATGTGCTTTTTTGTGCAATATTTTCATTCAAAGTTTCTTAATAATATTGCACATACAAAAAAAATATGATACAATATATACCATATAGATGGGTTGAGTTTGTGCAGATTTACTTAAATCGACATACGATACCTGTTAAATTAAACAGAACTTGGAAACAAGTTAAGGAAAGAAAGGGAGAGAAGAAATGAAAAGTAAAAAACTAATTTCATTACTTTGCGCCGCTGCTATGTCAGCATCTGCTTTCGCAGGCTTGACAGTAACAGCAAGCGCGGCAACAGATTTAGTCACTCTTGATGGCTCAACAGCAAGCGGTTGGGTTGCTCCGGATGGAGCAGACAAAGGTGATATTGTTCCTACAGTTACCACTGATGACGGTGAAACTGACCAATATTTAAAATTCCAAGGTAGCGGCGGCGGTAACCGTAAGTCGACATATTCTTTGGGTCAAACTATTTCAGGTCAATATACTATTGAGTATGATACAATGATGACTCGTGGTAATGGTATGAGCAGAATCATGCATTCAAACCAACTTGCATTTACAAATGATACAAGCACTAAGGATACAAGAGATGGTGCAGGTATTATAGATACAGTAAATGCACAGCAAGGTACAAAGTATAATTCAGGTTCAGGTGCGTCAGTAGCTAACGCTGCTATGAAAACTGACCTTAGACCATATCTTACAGATAAATGGATAATTAATGATGATTCAACATCAGAATTAGTAGCTTATCCTGAAGGTGCAGTCGAGGTTGCAGATACTAAATGGGTAAGAGTACAAGCTGCAGTTAATGATGATAAGACTACTGTAACAGTAATCGATAAGTCAGGTAATAAACTTGTTGACGGTGTAGAATATACAAACTCAACAAATGAAATTAATTCAATATATGTTTGCTCAAACAGAGGTGATGGTGGTAGTGGTATAGTTGCACTTGACAACTTACATATTTACCAAGGTGCTCCGGAAACACTTACAACAGATGGTCTTAGAGGTGATGCAACTGTTGTAGTTCCAACAGTTATGCCGGTTCCGGACGTTAAGACACAGGCTCCTGGCCTTTCAGCTCCAGATGGAGTTACACCGGTAGTTAATAATACTTTCAGCAAAGCACTTGCATCAACAGCGATGGGCGAAACTGCTACAACAATTACAGATGTAGACGGTCTATCTATTGCTATGGGTAATAGAACAGGCGGCGATACAGCAACAACTGTTTCAGTAGAAGATTGGGCAGCTGGCGATAAAGTTCTTACACTTGCAGGTGGTCCTTATTCAGGTGCCGGTAGAGGTCCTGTAGTTTCTGCTGCAAATACTTTGGCATTAGCAGACGGAAAATCATCTGTAATGACATTCGCTGTTAATCTTGGCTCAAACAAGGCAGGCGGTGCCGGTAGACTTTATATTCTAAAGGATAACAGCCAAGCTGGTACTGACAAGAACGGTGCATACAACAATGTTATGGGTGTACTTACAACTGATGACACAGCCTCAAGCTACACAATCGGTAGCGGTAGCAATGTTATAACAATCGGTCAACAAGTTGAGGCTTATCAATGGTACAAAGTTGCAATTATAGTTTCAAGCGATAAATTTAGAATTTGGGTTGCAAAAGCTGATGAAGATTTCACAGAAAAACCACAAGTTGATTGCGACCACGTTGGAACAGGCAATACAGCATCATCAGTTTCAGAACTTCCATTGTTAGCAGTAACATCTGAAAAAGGTGGTTCTTACACAGGTTCAGTTGCAAGAATTGACAATATGCTAACATATTCAGGAACAGCTGATCAACCAAGAAAGCTTCTTCCAACAACACAAGCAGCTCCGACACCTGCTCCGATACCTGCAAAGGTTACAATGAGCGTTGATGAAAATGCAAATACAGTTACATTGACATCAGATAAGGATACAAATGCAGTTCTTGTTCAAGCATCATACAGAACTGATAATACATTGGATTCAGTTAAGAAAGTTGTTAATGTTGCTCTAACAGCAGGTACAGCTTATACAGTTCCTGCAACAGATTTAGATGCATTCACAACGAATGATAAGATAATGGTTTGGGATAGTCTAAAGACTATGACACCGCTTGCTAATGCTTGTACAGTAAAGAACGGTGCAGCGCAAGCAACAGCTAAGCCGGCTCCGACAGCTGAACCGACAGAAGCTCCGACAGAAGCTCCGGCAGAAACTCCTGCAACAACAGATGCTCCGACAACTGAGCCGACAGAAGCTCCTGCAGAAACAGTTGCTCCGACAGATACACCGGCTCCAACAGCAACAGCTGTTCCTACTTATGCAGTATCAGGTACTGTAGACGCAGGTGTTAAATCTGTAACTCTTACAGATAAAGCAGAAGCTGAAAATATAATTACAGGTAAAATCGAAGATACAACTGTAACGTTTACAGGTGTTAAAGCCGGTACATATACAGTATCAGCTGTAGCTAAAGATGATTACAAAGATTTAACAGTAACTCCTCAAGAAATTACAGTTAGCGGCAATCTAGCAGGTGTATTCACAGTAACAACAACTGCTAAAGTTAAGAGTGCTGTAACTACTACAGTAACAGGCGGTACTGCTACAGTAACAGGCGCAACAGATTTGAAAAGCGTTGCTGAAGGTACAGAACTTACAATAACAGCTGCAACACCTGCTTTGGGTTACCTTGCTGCTGATCCGACAATTACAGTAACAAAGACAGACGATGCCGAAACAACAGTAACTGTAGCAGAAGGCAAGTTCACAATGCCTGCATACCCTGTAACAGTAACAGTTGCATATGCAGCAGACCCAACAATGAAAGTTTTTGATGCAGAAGCATCAACATGGGTAAAAGCTGATGACACAACAGCTCATGGCAGTGATGAATTGCTAAAATTAGGTCAATGGGCAAAGGGTAAAGATGGTACACTTAGCACAAATGAAACAACACTTCTTAGATATGCAGGTCTATCAGATGTAGATAAGGATAGAGTTGTTTCAGCTAATTTGAATTTTGATGTTGCATCAACAAGCTATGATGCAAATCAAAAACGTTGGGTAGATTCTTACTTCTTTATAGGTGCACTTTCAAGCAATGATTGGGATGCGTCAACAGCAGTATATACAGATTATCAAAGTATAAGAAATGATAGTTTAACAGATACAAAGGTATGGACAGGAACAAAGGATGCAACTACAGCCTCCACTGAAGCTCACGGTGCATTTGTAACAGCAAATGTTCCTGTTACATCATTAGTAAAGTCTGCAACAACAGATAAACTTTCTTTAGAATTAGCTGTAGGAACAGCAAGAACACAGGTTGTTAAGAAAGCTCCAAAGTTAGTTCTTACAATAGGTCAAGCGGTAACTTTTAATGTTGCAAGTGGCGAAACAAAAGTTGAAAAAGCAACTGTTGAAATTAAGAATGGCGATGCAGTTGTAGCAACAGAAACAACTGATACTGATGGTGTAGCAAAAGTTGCTCTACCATCAGGTGATTACACATATACAGTAACAAGTGCTGATTATGCAATTAAAACAGGTTCTATAAAAGTTGCAGATTCAGCTGTAGCAGAAAATGTTGCTGTAGTTGCAAATGAAGCAAAGAAAGTTGAAATTACGTCTCCTGAAAATAACATTGTTGTAGTTGGAAGCCCTATTACATTTACAGCAACAGTTAAAGACCAAGATGGTCGTGTAATGACAGGCAAGACTGTAAATTGGACTGTTGTTGATACACCGGCTAATATTGCAGTAGAAAATGGTGTTGTATCAGTAACAAACGGAGTTATAGGCGGAAAATACAAAGTACAGGCTACAATCGCTGATACAGAAATATCTGCAACAGCAGACTTTGAAGTTGTTGCAAAGAGCAAAGGTACTTTAAAGGCAATATATACAACAGGTGATGAAACAACAGGTGTAGTTGAAACTGTTGACGTATATACTGAAGACGATAACAAATTTGAAGCAGATGAAGTTACTGTTCCTGAATCATATCTTTCAGAAAGAGTAGTAACAAATTCAGACACAGGACTATATGATGTATATAGTTATGTATCAGGTGGTACTGATAAAATTACTTTGGCAGCAGGAGAAAATAAAGTTGTAATTGTTGTCAAGAAAGACGCATCATATAATGTATATGAAAAGTTTGAAGATGAAAAGCCATTATTCAAAGCAGATTCAAGAATTACAGTAAAAATTGAAGATGATGCTACATTAAATTCAAAAGTTGTCGGATTCACTTGTGCAGGTAATGCAGGTAATGGATATTCATTTGCACATTATGCATTACCAGATACAGTAACAAAAGATATAGTAACATTTGATTTTGATTATTATAATACAAACGGTGGTAGAGCAATATTGAGCATTGGTGATGCAACAACAAGAGGAACTACTGGTGGTAGTACAAAAGTTACTTACAATTCAACAGGTGCTATATTTAATTTAGGATCGAATAAAACTAATGCATTAGTTCAAGGTGACAGCTCTAAAGCTATAGGTGACTATACAAATAAATGGATGCATGTCAATGTAGTTGTTAATCAATCAACAAAGAAAGTAAGCTATACTATCACAAATAAAGCAGATGGTGCAGAAATAGCAAAAGCAACAGATGTGGCTTTTGTTGATGCAACAACAGAAAACTTAAAAGCAACACAAATTGATATTTTTGTTTATATAAACAACAGCCATTGTGCAATGCTTGATAATATCAAGGTATCAGAAAGTGATGCAACAACATCTGCAACTGAATAATTTATAAAGCAATAAAAGAACGGTCGTATGACCGTTCTTTTTGCTTGACAAATTTAGCGTTGTGTGATAATATAATAAAAGAAATGGTAAACAAACCATGCTGCAGTTGATATGTTGTAGGAAGAAATACTTTCTACGGAATAGTTACCTATTTGGTCGATAGGTAACTATTTTTTTATTATCACTATACAAAGCAGTAAAACCAAAGTTAAATAAACAATAGCTTCACTCATATGCACACCCCCTTCAAGGTGGTGTCAGCATGGTTTGCAACCATTTCAGAATGTTATTATATCATATAGGAAAGAATTTATCGATAAATGTAAATGCTATGATAATTTCTTATAATAAAAATATGGAATTTTGCGCTTAAATAACAAATATTTCAAAAATATTTCGTATTTTGCGTTTAATGTGTAATCTATATGTAACAAAATTACGAAAATTACTTGCATTTATATACAATATATAGTATAATAGTTTAGATAGCAAAAAAGTAATTTCGGAGGGGTTTTATGTACTGCAAAAATTGTGGCAGACAACTGAAAGAGGGAACGCGTTTTTGTGACAGATGCGGTCAATCAGTAAGAAAAAACAACCAGAACAGCCAAACTACAAAACGCAAAGAAATCGAGGAACTGAAGGCTGAACGTCTTAATCGTAAACGTCGTTTACAGGAAAAAGAGGCAAAACAAGCCCGTAATAAAAAACGTAGAAAAAGTAAGGGAAGTGTTATGATTTTCATAATCGTAGCACTGCTTATCGCAATAGTAAGCGTGATTATCGGCTATAATATGATGGCTCCGAACGATAACGGATTAGGCACTGCTCCTACTTCAACAAATTCGCCTGCAAGTGCAACGAATATGCCAACAGATACAGCAAACAACGTATCATCAACATCATCGCCGTCAAATTCAGCAAGCAAAAACGGTTATTCAAAAATGACAATAAGCGGTGTGACGTGCGTTTATCCATCTACTTTTAATTCAAATCCGACAACAGGAAATCAAAAACTTAACTTGACTGACGCACTTGGCGGTGCAACTATGACTGTTTCGCAAGAGGGGAAGAGCGGTGCTCCGTCTGACCTTATGCGTGACTATGCACGTCAAACGGGCGGCGAAGTTTCATATTCTCGTGCCGGTGACGATTGGTATGCAGTCACTGTGACAACAGATGATACTGTTTACCACAGAAAATGCGTATTGAAAAACGGAATTGCGGTATATTATGATTTCTCATATTCTTCAATGACATCAACAGCTCAAAAATATACTGAATATATTGACTATATGGACAGCAATTTCAAATAATTTAAGAAAGATATTTGATTGCAAAACATATTGACGCAATCAAAATTAAGCAAATCAATATTTTTAATATTTTAGATTTCGAGCGGACAGCCTTTGTTGGTTGTCCGTTTTTTTGTATTCGTTCGATGTAGCGACTGACTATTGTTTCCGCGTCCGCTATTGCTCTGCTTTCAAGTTTTGGATTATAGTCTTTGAGAATTATTATTGCTTGGCTCACATACGGTGATGAAAAATTATTTAAAATAACTACTTTCTTTGTCAATTCTTTCATTACTAATCTCCAATCATTTCAATTTGTTTTATTTCCATTATTTCCGACTATGAAAAAGTATATACCTGCTTTATTTTTGTAACATTAATCAAAAATAAATGTAATAATATGTAAATATCGTGCATATAAATAGTAATATATGGGAAAAGTCAAGTAATATATTTATTCATATTGCAATATTTGAAATTATTTTGTAATAAAAATGTAATAAAAAGCTTGACAATGTAATAATTTTGTAGTATACTATGGGACAAGTAATGAAAGGGGTTTAACTTTTATGACTACACAAGAGATGACAAAACAAGAAATGATAATGAATTTGCGTGAAAAACGCGAAGAAAAGAAAAAAGCAAAATTGAAAGCAAAACACAGAAGATGTACGATTGCAATTATTACGCTTGTGGCAATGATGACGGTAATATTCGGTAGTGTATACAGCGCATCGGCGAAGGAAATCACAATTACGGAAATAAACGAATTTGCGGGAACAAATGAAACAAAAACTGTAAAGACAAGAAGTGAAAGCGTTGAGGGTGCTCTTGAAGAACATGGCGTGAATGTTTCGGATACCGATAAGATTAATGTTTCAACAGAAAAGCCTGTTGAGGATAATGAAAATATTGTTATCAAGCGTGGTAAGCGTGTTACAATTAAAGTCGGTGAATCGGAAGAAGTTGTAACAGTAACAAAGGCAGACGTTAAGGACGCACTTGTTGAGGCAGGATATATTCCGGGCGAATATGACCAAATTTCTTCTAACGGCGATAATGTCGCGAGCAGTGATACAATCGAGCTTGTATCGGTAAGCCATACCGATGAAACAGAAACGGAAGTAATTCCTAAGGGTGTTGAATATGTTGATGATTCAACTTTGATTAAAGGTCAGGAAAAGGTTGTTGACGAAGGACAAGACGGTGTGAAAACAATCACTTACAAGGTTACATACCAAGACGGTCAAGAGGCGACAAGAGAGGTGATAGACGAACAAGTTACAACTGAAATGCGTAACAAGGTTATTGCAAACGGTACAATGGAGCCGACTCCTGCACCTAAAAATACAACGGTTAAAGATACTTTTGCGGCGAAATCAACAGTAAGCGATGACGGCGGTACTGTAAACGGATATAAATATAAGAAGAAAATCACAATGACTGCTACAGCTTATTCGACTTCACCGTCAGAAAACGGCGGTTATACGGTTTCTGCAATGGGTAATCCGCTTGGATACGGTATAGTTGCGGTTGACCCGAATGTAGTTCCGCTTGGCTCAAAAGTGTATGTAACATCAGCCGACGGCTCATGGTCATACGGCGTTGCAAGTGCCGAAGATACCGGCGGTGCAATTAAGGGCAACAAAATTGATTTGTGCTACGGCTCAAATGCCAACGACTTCGGCAGAAGAAGTTGTGTAGTGTATATATTGGAATAATCAAAAAAGCGTTTTGACGGTGTATGTCAAAACGCTTTTTTTAAATTTTTAGAGAGTGTGAGATTATTTCTGTAAATTTAATTTTTCTATCTTGAATTTACAATATAAGTGCAACAAGTAAAAAAATAATGACTCAAAGGGTAAAATCCAGTATAATAGAATTG
>ERZ809146.1073-NODE-1073-length-12447-cov-6.040349_pt1 | contig 12447 bp, 8 predicted proteins | sample MGYA00520794_ERZ809146 | MGnify/ENA primary metagenome ERZ809146 (study PRJEB31570, sample SAMEA3212995) | Homo sapiens | biome: human-gut; feature: human gut; material: fecal | place: Sweden | collected 2011 ... | reverse complement strand
GGCCGCTGCCCGCTGCGGTGCCGCCGCCCCGGCAGTGCCGGTGAAGGACACCATCAAGCAGGCGAAGGGCGGAAACGGCAAGACTGTGCCGGAAGGCTGCATGGTGGAGAACACCCCCGACCGCAGCACCCTTTATGCGGTGCAGACGCCCCAGTGCTTCGACCGCGCAGCCTATCTGGCGGCGCTGGATGAACTGGACGAGGCCAGCGCCCGCCTCGTCACCGACGACTGCAGCCTGTTCGAGCTGACGGGCCGTCCGGTGGAGCTGGTACAGGGCGACTACGCAAACATCAAGATAACCACCCGGGAGGACCTGCCCCGGACCGAGAACGGAGGAAAGAAAATGCGCATTGGTCATGGTTACGACGTCCACCGTCTGGTGGAGGGCCGCAAGCTCATCCTGGGCGGCGTGGAAGTGCCGTATGAAAAGGGCCTGCTGGGCCACTCGGACGCCGATGTGCTGGCCCACGCGGTCATGGACGCCGTGCTGGGCGCAGCGGCGCTGGGCGACATCGGCCAGCACTTCCCCGATACGGCGGAAGAGTACGCCGGGGCCGACAGTCTCATGCTGGCCCGCCGTGTGGCAGAAATCATGACCGAGCACGGCTGGCGCATCGAGAACATCGACGCCACCATCCTCTGCCAGCGCCCGAAGCTGGCCCCCCACATCCCGGCCATGCGGGCAAAGCTGGCCGAGGCTTTCGGGATGCCGGTGGACGCCGTGAGCGTCAAAGCCACCACCGAGGAGCATCTGGGCTTTACCGGCGAGGGGCTGGGCATCGCGGCCCACGCCGTCGCCCTCATCGAAGCAGTGTGAACGGGAGAATGTGACCCATGACTCTGAACTCTATCGTAGCAAACTTCCAGACCTTCAAGCTGGTAGACCTGCTGGACATCCTCATCATCGCGTTCCTCATCTACCAGCTGCTGGGCTTCGTCAACCGCACCCGCGCCGGCCAGCTGGCCAAGGGCGCGCTCATCGTCATGGCGGTCTATCTGGTGGCGAACATCCTGAATATGCGCACCGTCACCTGGCTGCTCAACTCGCTGCTGCAAGTCGGTCTGCTGACGCTGGTGGTGCTGTTCCAGCCCGAGATACGGCGTGCGCTGGAGCGGATGGGCCAGACCGACCAGTGGGCCTATCGCTTCTTCAATAAAAACCGCTACAACGACACCAGCCTCAAGGGCGCGTGGCGCAGCGCCATCATCGCCATCTGCGACGCGGCAGAGCGCTTTTCGGAGACCAAGACCGGCGCGCTCATCGTGCTGGAACGGAACACCAACCTTTCTGAGATCGTCCGCACCGGCACGCCCGTGAACAGCGCAGTCAACCTCGAGGTGCTGGGTACCATCTTCTACGAGGGTACCCCCCTCCACGACGGCGCAGCCATCATCGAGGATGGCCGCATCAAGGCCGCAGGCTGTGTGCTGCCCCTTTCCAACAACCTGGACTTGGGCAAGGACATGGGGACCCGCCACCGCGCCTGCCTCGGCATCGCCGAGAACTCCGACGCCATCGCCATCGTGGTCAGCGAGGAGACGGGCATCATCTCGATGGCGAAAAACGGTGTACTCATGCGCCACTTTGACCGTCAGACCCTTTACACCCGGCTGGTGGATGAGATGATACCCAAGGAGACCGCCAGCGAGAAGAGCGCTGCCGAGGGCTGGAAGGCCCGGGGCAAGCGCCTGCTGAACTGGGTGAACAACAAGGAGGAGGATGAGCAGCAATGAGCACTGAGCAGAACAACGGCAAGCCTGCCGTACCCCCCAAGCGCAATCTGCTGAACGACCGCCGCATCCGGCTCCTGCTTTCTTTGCTGGGTGCAGTCATCGCGTGGATGGCTGTCACCATCGTCGTGCAGCCCGGCACCACCACCACCATCTATAATGTTCCGGTGGACTTTACCTATGATTCGGCTGCCTACACTTCCCGGGGCCTGAGCATCGTCAATACAGAGGAAAAAACGGTCAACCTGAAACTTTCCGGCGACGGCTACACCATCGGCAGCCTGTCGGCCAACGACTTTGTCGTCTACCCCGACTGGTCCAGCGTCCGCGACAGCGGCGAAAAGAGCCTGCGCCTTCAGGTGCGGAGCCAGAGCACCCTGCTCACCGGGGTGTCCGTCTCCATCGACGGCGACAACACCGTGGACGTGGTGTTCGATGTGGTGGAAGAAAAGACCCTGCCCATCCAGGTGACGACGAATTACCTGAAGATAGCAGACGGCTATATCCTCTACGGCACCGACATCTCGAAGGAGACGGTGACGCTCTCCGGACCCAGCACCGAGCTGAGCAAGGTGGAGACCTGCACCGCCGAGGTGACCTACAACGGCGAGCTGACCAGCCCCGTCACTCTGGACACCAGCCTGCGTTTTTACACCCGCAGCGGCAGGGAGGTGGAATTTGAGTATACTACTCTGGAAACGGACAGCGTCGAGGTCACGCTGCAGGTGTATAAGCTGGCCACCCTGCCGGTGGAAGTCAGCTTTATCAACGCGCCCCGCGACTTTGACCCCTCGGTGCTGGTCTACTCCCTGAGCAAAAAGACCCTCAATGTGGCCGGCCCGGAGTCCCAGATCGACCGTCTGTCTACCCTGTCGGTGGGTACCATCGACCTTTCCACCTTTGCACTGGATAAGGTGTACGAAATGCCCATCGAGCTGCCCAGCGGCATCCGCCTGCTGGACAACATCTCCAGCATCACGGTCAGCTTCGACAGCTCCCGTCTGGAAACCAAGACCATGAACCTGCCCGCCAGCTGTGTGCAGGTCATCAACCTGCCCTCCACCTACACCCTGACCGTGGAGACGGAGCGGCTGATGAACGTCACCCTCTGCGGCCCGGCCGGTTCGCTGGAAGCACTGAATCCGGAACAGGTGGTCATTGAGATCGACGCCGACGACTTCTATGTCGCCATCGGCCAGCAGAACATCGCCTGCCGCCTCTATGTGCCGGCCAACGACAAAATTTTTGCGCTGGGCAGCTATGTGGTGCAGTGCAAGATAGAAAGTAACTGAGTATATGATCCTGATCCATGATATTCGCCTGCCCCTCTCTGCCGGGGAGCCGCAGGCCTACGAAAAAGCCCTCCGCCTCGCCCGCATCCCCCGGGGAAAGGTGAGCCATCTGGGCATCGCCCGGCTCTCGGTGGACGCCCGCCACGGCCAGCCCAAGCTGGTGTACACCGTGGCCGTGACCCTGAAAGAGGAGAGGGAAGAGGCCGCCTGTGCGGGTGCTTCCCGCAGCGTTACCGTCCGGGGCAAGACCGATCTCTCGGTGCAGAACGGCACTCTGCCGCTGACGCACCGGCCTGTGGTCTGCGGCCTCGGCCCGGCGGGCCTCTTTGCGGCGCTGCTGCTGGCCCGTCAGGGCTACCGGCCCATCGTGCTGGAACGCGGCCCGGCGCTGGATGAGCGCGTCAAGGCCGTGGAGCATTTCTCCACCACCGGTGAGCTGGACGAAAACGCCAACATCCAGTTCGGCGAGGGCGGCGCCGGAACCTTCTCGGACGGTAAGCTCACCACCCGCATCGGCGACGAGCTCTGCGGCTTCGTGACCGAAGTGTTCCTCGAGCACGGCGCGCCGAAGGAAATTGCCTGGCAGCAGAAGCCCCATGTCGGCACCGACCTGCTGCGGGGCGTCATCACTTCGATTCGAAAAGAGATCGAGTCGCTGGGCGGCGAAGTCCACTTCAACACAGCCCTCACCGGCTTTGAGCGGCGGGACGGCCAGCTCGTCGGCATCCAGACCACGGACGGTGCGTTCCCCTGTGAGGCGCTGGTGTTCGCGGTGGGCCACTCGGCCCGTGACACCTTCGGGATGCTGATGGACAGCGGCCTCGTGCTGGAGTGCAAGCCCTTCAGCGTCGGCTTCCGGGCAGAGCATCTCCAATCGGAAATCGAAAAGAGCCTCTACCACGAGGCGGCGGGCCATCCGGCCCTGCCGCGCGGCGAATATCAGCTTTCGCAGCACGTTGAAAAACGGTGCGTTTATACGTTCTGTATGTGTCCGGGCGGCCAGGTGGTGGCTTCGGCCAGCGAAAAGGGACGCGTCGTGACCAACGGCATGAGCTACCACGCCCGCAGCGGCAGGAATGCCAACGCGGCCGTGGTGGTCAGTGTGGGCGGTGAAGACTTCGGCAACGACCCCCGGAAGGCCATCGCCTTCCAGCGGGAGCTGGAAGCCCGGGCCTATGCGGCAGGCCGTCCCGGCGGAGAGTATGCTGCCCCGGCGGAGAACATCCAGAGCTTTTTGGAGGGCAGGGGCCGGCTGAACATTGGCCGCGTCCAGCCCACCTATGACCGGGGCGTCGTCGCTGCGGACCTCGGCGCACTGCTGCCGACCGAACTGGCCGACACCCTGCGGGCCGGTCTGCGGGCTTACGAGCGGAAAATTGCGGGTTACACCGCCCCTGAGGCCATTCTGACCGGCCTCGAGACCCGCACCAGCAGCCCGGTGCGGCTGAAACGGGAAGAAAATTTTGAATGCGCCCAGCTGGCAGGATTGTATCCCTGCGGCGAGGGTGCCGGATATGCGGGCGGCATCATGAGTGCCGCCGTCGATGGCCTGCGGGTGGCCCGCGCCATCATCAGCCGGTACAGCCCGGCAGAAGGGTGAGAAGTTGAATGACTGATCGTGAAAACGATTTTAACCGCACGGCGCAGGACGGCGAGGGCCGTCAGGTGCAGCAGGAGCTGGAACGCCAGCTCCGCGAGCTGGGCGACACCATGTCCGACTCCTTCCGCCACGGCTTTGAGGGCCGGGGCGAGGAGATCGGCGACCGTGTGTGGGATGTGGGCCGCGCCGCGGTGAACGCCGCCGGTTATGGCATCTCGGAGGCAGGCCGGGCCTTTCAGGCCGGAAAACAGGAGTACCAGAAGCGGGCTGAGGAGGCCAGAAGCAGTGCCAGCGCCAGCGGGATGACCGACTGGGCGCGCAATTTCTTTGCGAAGAAGCCGGAACCGACGGCCATCGAGAATATTCGCACCAGCGCCAAAAAGCGCCACAGTGCAGGCGTCGCCATGCTGGCGACCGGCATCACCTTCGCCGTCATCTTCGGCATCACGGCCATCGCCTGCTTCGGCACGGCGGGGGCGTTCACGTCCGGCGGCGTGATAGTGGCGGCTGATATGACGGTCCTCAGTGCCATCGGTGATCTCGCACTGGGTGCTATCGCGGTGACGGGGTGGTGCTCTGCCGCTGTGACCGCTGTGTTCGGCTGGCTGACCGCAGCGGGTGCGTCCCGTATGAAGGCTGCCAAGACCCTGGAGCTCTACGCCGATACCGCCGAGGGCTTCGACTGGCACAAGGGCCTCTCCCTCTCCATGCTGGCCGACCTGACGCATAAAAAGAAGACCAAGGCGCTCAAGGTGCTGCGGAAATTCATCCACAAGGGCTGGCTCAGTGCCTGGCTGGACGAGAAAAACGACAAGCTCTACCTGACGGCAGAGGACTACCGCGCTGCACAGGAAAATCAGCCCCAGCCCGAACCGGAAAAAGCGCCGGAACAGGCCGGAGAAGTCCCCCTGAACCTCGAGACGACCCGCCGCTTTGCGCAGGTGCTCGAGAAGGAGCAGGAGCTCATGGAGGATGAGCGGGCTGTGGAGGAGCTGCAGCATATGCAGAAGACCACCGAGTCCATCTGTGCCTGGCTGGAAGCCCACCCCGAGAGCCTGCCCAAGGCCCGCCGCTTTGCGGAATACTATATCCCCACCACCCTCAAGCTCCTGCACACCTACAACGACGTGCAGAGCCAGCAGGGCGAGAACGCGGAGGCCATCCGCCGGGATATTGCGGGCATCCTGCACACCCTGAATCAGGCTTATGATAACCTCTACGATAAGCTTTTGTCGGACGTGGCGCTGGACGTTTCCAGCGAGATCGCTGCGCTGCAGGGGATGCTGGCGAACGATGGTCTGGCCGGGGAGGGATTGCGATGACCTACCGGGCCTGGAACACCAAGACCGTTGACCGCGCCGCCCTGAAAGAGCTGACAGCGGCCATCGCCCAGCAGAACACCGAAGAGCTGGAATACCAGAACATGGACGAAGAGTGGAGCGAGGAAAAATACCGCTCTGTCCTCGCGGCCCAGCAGAAAGAAGCCGGCCTGCTGGCCGGCATCCTCGCTGCCCGGGGCATCACCGACCCCGCCGAGGCGCTGACCCTTCTGGCGGGCGAAGAAGAGCTGAGCGACCCCATGCTCCTGACCGACATGGACAAAGCCTGTGAGCGCATCCTGCGGGCCATCGACGAAGGGGAGACGATCGTCGTCTTCGGCGACTACGACGTGGACGGTGTGACCGCCACGGCCCTGCTCTATCAGCACCTGAAAGGGATGGGCGCCGCCGTCAAGTGTATGCTGCCCAGCCGGGAGGGCGACGGCTACGGCCTCTCGAAGAACGCTATCCAGTCGATTTATGATAAGGGCTGCCGCCTCATCGTCACGGTGGACAACGGCATCTCTGCCGTAGAGGAAGCCGCATTCGCGGCCAGCCTCGGCATCGACCTCATCATCACAGACCACCATCTGCCCCACGACACCCTGCCCCAGGCAGTGGCCATCGTGGACCCCCGCCGTGCCGACGACCACAGCCCCTTCAAGGGCCTGTGCGGCGCGGGCGTGGCCTTCAAGCTCTGCGCTGCGCTGGATGGCTGCCCGCCGGAAGAGATGCTGGAATACTGCGGCGACCTCGCCGCTGTTGGCACCGTGGCCGACGTCATGCCCCTGACAGGGGAGAACCGCACCATCGTCAAAGCAGGTCTGCGCCAGCTGCAAAATACGGACAGACCCGGCTTCTGCGCCCTTTTGGAAGAAGTGGGCCTTGCAGGCAAGCCGGTGACGGCAGAGAACATCAGCTACGCCATCGCGCCCCGCCTTAATGCGGCGGGCCGGATGGACAGCGCCGTGACCGCTTTGCAGCTGGTGCTCTGTGAAGACGAAGACCGGGCGGTCGAATTGGCTCATAAGCTGAGTGACATCAACATCCAGCGGCAGGAGACGGAAATGGAGATCGTCAAAGCCGCGCAGGAGCTGCTGGACGCTGAGCCGGAACGCCTCGAAGACCGGGTCATCCTGCTCTGGGGCAGAGACTGGCACCCCGGCGTCATCGGCATCGTGGCCTCCCGCCTTGTGGAAAAGACCGGGCGCCCGGTCATCGTGGTGTCGGTAGATGAGCACGGCGAGGGCAAGGGCAGTGGCCGCAGCGTGCAGGGCTTCAACCTGCACGCCTGCATTGCCTCCTGTGCCGACATCCTGCTTCGCTTCGGCGGCCACGCCATGGCAGCGGGCCTCTCGGTGCGGGAAGAGGATCTGCAGACGCTCCGCCAGCGGCTCAACGACTGGGCGGCCCGGGAGTGTCCCGTGCTGCGCACCCCGCCGCTGGAATGTGATCTATCCGTCCACCTCGACCGTCTGACGGTGGAGAGCGTCCGCCGCCTCGACCAGCTGGCACCCTACGGTGCCGACAACCCCAGCCCGGTCTTCGTGCTGGAAATGGCTGTCGTGGAGGGCGTCTACGCCGTCTCGGAGGGCAAGCACTGCCGCCTGCGTCTGCGGCAGGGCAATTCCAGCATCTACGCCGTCTGGTTCGGGATGCACCCGGAACAGGTGCCTTACTCGACGGGCGATGTCGTGGACGCAGCCATCAGCCTTTCGGTCTACGATTCGCCCCGGGGCGCACAGCTGTCGGGCCGCATCATCGAGCTGCACCCGGCGGGCCTCGGCAACACAGCTGCAGAGCAGGCCGCGCTGGTGCAGGCGCTGCGCCGGGGTACGCCCCTGACGCCGGAGCAGAAGGAGAGCATCGCCCCGGAGCGCAGCCATATCATCACCGTTTATCGGGAGCTGCAGGCGCGGCGCTGGCACGCCGAAGACCTGCAGCCCCTGTTTGCAAAACTCGGCGAGGAGAACACCGGTCGGACGCTGGTGGCCGTCGCCGCGCTGGAACAGGTCGGCCTCATCACAGCGGCTGACCGGGGCGGGGCAAAGTTCTGGGAACTCGTGCCTGCCACCGGAAAGAAGAACCTTGCCGATGCGCCCATCCTGAAATGTCTGGAGGAACGATAAAGATGCCTGAGGGAAAGAAACCTATCCTCCCCTCGCCCGCAGCACCGGCTGCGGCGAAAGAGGACAGCTACTCTGCAAAGACCCATCTCCACCAGCCCGTGCCGGTGACGGAGATGGCTACTGTGGCCGCAACGGCTCTGCCGGCCAACGCCCCTGAAGGGACCCTTCCCTCGGAGGTGCGGCCCGAGATCGTGACCTGGGAGAAGCTGGTGGAGGCCATCAAAGCCAGCGGCAAAGCCTACAATATGGCCATGATAGAAAAGGCTTACGACCTGGCCAACGACGCCCACAAGGGGGTCTGCCGCCGCAGCGGTGAGCCCTATATCTGCCACCCGCTGGCTGTGGCCCGCCTCGTGCTGGACCTCGGCATGGACAGCGAAAGCATCGCCGCCGCCCTGCTCCATGATGTGGTGGAGGACACCCCCACCACGCTGACCGACCTGACCGCCGCTTTCGGCGAAGAGGTGGCCGCGCTGGTGGACGGCGTCACCAAGCTGACCAAGATCCAATTTTCCAATATCGAAGAGCTGCAGGCCGAGAACCTGCGCAAGATGCTGCTGGCCATGAGCCGTGACGTCCGCGTCATGATCATCAAGCTCTGTGACCGCCTGCACAATATGCGCACCGGCGACGCATGGCCGGAGCAGAAGCGCCGCGACAAGGCCCGGGAAACCATGGAGGTCTACGCTCCCATCGCCAACCGTCTGGGCATCCTGAACGTCAAGGAGGAGCTGGAAGACCGCAGCCTCCACTACCTTGACCCCGTGGGTTACGAGGAGATCAACAAGATGCTCAGCGAGCGCGCGGGCGATGAGTTTCTGGCCAGCGTGTCGGGCGTCATCAAGAGCCGCCTCGAGGAGAGCGGCATCGAGGGCGCGACCATCAAGCGGAGAGTCAAGAGCATCTACGGCATCTACCGCAAGACCATCATGCAGAACAAGTCCTTTGATGAAATTTACGACATCTACGCGGTGCGCATCATCCTGGACACCCTGGCTGAGTGCTACAGCACCCTGGGTCTCATCCACGATATGTACCACCCGCTGCCCAACCGCTTCAAGGACTATATCTCCACCCCCAAGCCCAACGGCTACCAGAGCCTCCACACCACCGTCATCGGCCATGAGGGCATCCCCTTTGAGGTGCAGATACGCACCCGCACCATGGACGAGCAGGCCGAGTACGGCGTTGCCGCCCACTGGAAGTATAAAGAGGGCCTCGAGGGCCACGATAAACTGGATGAGCGGCTGGCATGGGTCAGCCAGCTGCTGGAAAACCAGCGCGTCAGCGAGGATTCTGGCAACCTGCTCCACGATTTGAAGAGTGACCTGCTGCCGGAGGAGGTCTTTGCCTTCACCCCGAAGGGCGACGTCATCAACCTGCCTGCGGGCGCAAACTGCATCGACTTTGCCTACGCCATCCACTCTGCCGTCGGCAACCGGATGGTGGGCTGTAAGGTCAACAACCGCATCGTCCCCATCGACCACGTTGTGGCGACGGGCGAGATCATTGAAGTCATCCTCGGCCCGGCGGACAAAGGCCCCAGCCGCGACTGGCTCAAGATCGTGCGCACCAGCGAGGCCAAGAGCAAGATACGCAACTGGTTCAAGAAGATGCGCCGCGAAGAGAACATCCAGCAGGGCCGCGACGCGCTGGCCAAAGAGCTGCGCCGGGAGATGATCTTCATCCCTGACGACCAGCTGGATGATTTCGTGGGCAGCTGCAGCCGTCGTCTGCGCCAGAACAACGCGGAGGAAATTTACGCTGCCATCGGCTACGGCGGCATGACCATCGCCAACTGCCTGCCTAAGCTCAAAGAGGAGTGGCAGAAGCTCAAGGCCGCCGAGGCTGCTGAGAACAAGTCGGTGGAGGATCTGCCGAAGGTCGATTTGAGCCGCGTCCACGCCACTGACGGCGTAGTGGTGGAGGGCTTCGATAACACCCCCATCAAGTTTGCAAAGTGCTGCTCGCCCCTGCCCGGCGACCCCATCGTGGGCTTCATCACCCGGGGCTTCGGCGTCTCCATCCACAAGCAGAGCTGCGCCAACGCGGTGTCCAGCATGAAAGACCCCTCCAACGCCCCCCGCTGGGTCAAGGCTTACTGGGCCGACAGCGTCAAGGACAGCTACAAGGCCGGTCTGGAGATCATCGCTCTCAACCGCAACGAGCTGCTGTCCGATGTGCTGGCCGCGCTGGCTGACATCCGCGTCCCCATCTACGCCATGAACGCCCGTCAGGTGGAGAACAACTGTGCCGTCATCAGCCTGACCATCGGCATCAACAATACAGAGCACCTCAACCGGGTCGTGGCCCGTCTGTCCAAAGTCAAGGATGTGCTCAAGGTAACAAGGAGCTAATATGCGTGCAGTCATTCAGGCCGTATCCTCGGCCAGCGTCCGGGTCAACGGCGGCGAGCCGCGCCCCATCGGCCCTGGCCTCGTTATCCTGCTGGGCGTCAAGGACACCGATACTCTCGACATCGTGCCGAAACTGGCTGAAAAATGCGCGGGCCTGCGCATTTTCAAGGACGAAAACGACAAGCTGAACCTCAGTGCAAAGGACCTCGGGTACTCTGCACTGGTGGTGAGTCAGTTCACCCTCTACGGCGACACGAAGAAGGGCTTCCGTCCCAGCTTCATCAAGGCGGCAAGACCGCCGCTGGCTGTGGACGCTTACGAGCTGTTCCTCGCCGAGATGAACAGACAGGGCCTCAAGGATGTCCAGCACGGCGAGTTCGGCGCGGATATGCAGGTGTCGCTGGTCAACGAAGGCCCCTGCACCATTGTCATCGACACCGACGAGTGGCATAAAGGAGAAAAATAAACCATGAAGGCATTTCATCTGGTCGGCCCTGCGCCGTTTTACACCAACAGTTTCCTGCTCATCTCGGACGCAGGCAACGCGGTGGTCATCGACCCCGCCGCCGAGGTGCAGGAGTACGATAAGATCTTAAAGGAGCACGGCGGCAAGCTGAGCCTTATCCTCTGCACCCACGGCCACTACGACCATGTGGGCAGTGCGGGGGTCCTGAGCCGTGAGTGGGGCGCAAAGCTCTACTGTGAGCCTGCCGACTGTCGGGGGACCCAGCTGCTGCCCCTCAAGGGTTCGGACAGCGGCTACGAAGAGGGCGAGGTCATCCCCCTCGACGAGCTGAGCTTCACTGTCTGGCACACCCCCGGTCACACTGAGGGCAGCGTGGTGCTGCTGTGCGAAAACTATCTCTTCGTGGGCGACACGGTCTTTCAGGGCAGCATCGGCCGCACCGACCTCGAGGGCGGCGACAGCCGGAAGATGGACGAGAGCCTGCGCAAGTTCGCGGCCCTGCCCGTCCCGGCCGAGGCGCAAGTGCTGCCCGGCCACGGCGATTTCTCCACCTTCGGGCAGGAGGCCGCCACCAACTTCTATATCAAAAATGCGCTGAGAAACGCATAAAAAGGCGGGATTTCACATGAATATCTATATCACGGGCCTCGGCTCGGGCTACGAGGTGGAACACCTCCGCCTGTTCTACCCAATGGCCCCGCTCACCCTCACCCCGCCCGAGGACGGCGCAGACTGCGTCTGGGCCGAGAAGCGGCCTGACAAGCTCTGGGCCATGGTGCGGCAGGGCGGCAAGAGCCAGACCGCCGAAGCACCTCTGCCCATTCCCGTGGAAGAGGGCGGCGAGACGCCGGAATTTGCGCTGGCCAGCCTGACCTATGACCTGCTGCGCAGCTGGACGGGTATCCGCCCGCCCTGGGGCAAGATGACCGGCGTCCGCCCGGTGCGCCTTGTCCACGACAAGCGGGCCGCAGGCTGGACGGAAGAGGAAATCGACGATTTCTTCCTCAAGCGCTTCGACTGCTCGCCCGAAAAATACGGCATGGCCAAGGCCATCGCAGACTTGCAGGAGCCTATCCTGAAAGTAGGCAGTGCGCCCAAGACCTACAGCCTCTATATCGGCATCCCGTTCTGCCCCTCCCGGTGCAGCTATTGCAGCTTCGTCAGCTGCAACCTCGACCGTGACCGCAAGCTGGTGCAGCCCTATGTGGACTGCCTGTGCAAAGAGGTCGAGGCCATCCGGGACGAGGCTGACAAGGCCGGGCTGATGCTCTGCAGCATCTATATCGGCGGCGGCACCCCCACCAGCGTCAACGCGCAGCAGCTACGCCAGCTGATGGGCACCATGGCTGAGCAGTTTGACCTGCCCGCCCTGGAAGAGTTTACCGTGGAAGCGGGCCGCCCTGACTGTACCGACGAAGAAAAACTGCGCATCATCAAAGAATACGGCGCAACCCGCATTTCCATCAACCCGCAGTCCATGAATGATGCCGTGCTCGAAGGCATCGGACGCCATCACAGCGCACAGGATGTGCTGGATCGGTATCAAACAGCGC
>ERZ809146.1071-NODE-1071-length-12451-cov-7.337609_pt1 | contig 12451 bp, 12 predicted proteins | sample MGYA00520794_ERZ809146 | MGnify/ENA primary metagenome ERZ809146 (study PRJEB31570, sample SAMEA3212995) | Homo sapiens | biome: human-gut; feature: human gut; material: fecal | place: Sweden | collected 2011 ... | reverse complement strand
GACTCAATTTTGTTGATCTTCCTCAGCTTGTTCCTTAACTAAGTAGCATTGCCCCAAAGGGGGGCGGGCCCTTCGGGCCCGAAGGTTGCAGCCACCTTCGGCGGCAGGTTGTGTAGAAGGGTTATGATTTAAAAAGATTCTTAAGGTTCTTAGGTTTAACAGCGTCCTTTGGACGCTGAGGGTTGTGGATTGCCCTGCCGGGCAATAAATTATATAGGCCGCCTTCGGCTGACCCCTTCCGGCTCGCTGCGCTCGCCACCCACCCCTTTCAGGGGTGGGCAAGGACGTTACGGGATTGGCTTTTGTGTCTCCAGGGGAAGCGCCTCCAGAGAAAAACCATAGCCTGTCTCATCAGCCTTCAAAAATCCCTTTGTTTTCTCTCCCGATTATATCACGTTACGCAGACACTAAAAGAAGTCTCCTGCCTACGTCCTTTGTATACGGCAGGAGACCTCTTTTATTCCGATTTCCTTTTTATCCTAAAAATCCTCTGGTATTCTGTGCTTCCACTACCCGCTGCAGGGCCAGCATATAGGCGGCCAGGCGGTAGGTGACGTGGTATTTTTCCTTTAATGCGTATACGTCTTCATAGGCTTCGCGCATTTTCTTTGCCAGTCTTTCGTTATATTCCGCCTCAGTCCAGTAGTAGCCGGTGCGGTTCTGCACCCATTCGAAATAGGAGCCCACTACGCCGCCTACGTTGCTCATCACGTCCGGCAGGACTTCGATGCCCTTCTTTTCGAAATAGGTATCCGCCTCTTCTGTGGTGGGTCCGTTGGCGCCTTCCAGAATGAGGGGTGCCTTTACTCTTTCCATGGTGTTTGCATTGAGCTGGTTTTCCAGAGCCGCCATGAAGAGCACATCCACGTCCTGGCTGAAGAGCTCACTGTCCGGAATGATTTCCGCGCCGCTTTCGGTATAGCCCTTCAGGGAACGGCCGTGGGAGTTGGCGTATACGTACATGGCTTCGATGTCCAGGCCCTTGGGGTTGTGCCAGGTGCCGTTGATGTCGCCGATGGTGGTAATCTTTACCCCTTCCTGGTGCATGAGGAGGGCACCTACGGAGCCTACGTTGCCGAAGCCCTGCACTGCCATGGTGAGGCTGCCGATGTCCTTATGATTTTTTTCACACCAGGTCTTCAATGTGAAAAGGAGTCCCCGGCCGGTAGCTTCATTTCTTCCCAGGGAACCGCCGGTGGAAAGGGGCTTGCCTGTCACCACGCCGGGCTGCCAGCTGCCGGAAAGGGCGGCGTATTCATCGGCAATCCATGCCATGATCTGGCCATTGGTATTCACATCCGGCGCCGGCACATCCTTATCCGGCCCGATGATGGGATAAATCTTCCTTACATAGCCTCTGGTAAGGCGCTCCAGTTCCCGCGAGGACAGCTTGTGAGGATCCACCCGGATGCCCCCTTTGGCACCGCCGTAGGGAATATTGCCGATGGCATTCTTAATGGTCATCCAGGCAGCCAGGGCCTTCACTTCGTTTTCATCGGACTGGGGATGGAAACGGATGCCTCCCTTGGCAGCGCCCCGGGCAGTGGAATGCTGCACCCGGTAGCCGGAGAAAACCTCTACATGCCCGTCATCCATGCGGATAGGAATGCTGACCGTAAGCTCCCGTTCCGGGTACCGTACAAAAGCATAGTCTTCTTTTTTGTAACCCAGCACTTCGGCCGCCCTGTCCAGCACGTCCAGCATGTTTTCGTAAGGATTGTAATTCGCCATTTTTCTGCCTCCTCAATGAAATGATAAGCCCGGAAAGCCTCCAGGCCCGCTTCCTCTACTATAACACCGCCTGCCTGATTTGGAAACCAAGTCATGTTAGTATGAGTATTCCGTATAATTACACCATTCAGTGTTTCATAGATGGCATATAAGGAAGGTGATACCTGTGGGAAGCGCCGCAAATTGTACCCACAAAAAAGACGCCCGCAGAGGAGCGTCTTTTTCATTCGATTTCCTGTCAGTAAAACACGAGTACACTATACCGCCATGTCACATGAGACCTTTGACCAGGATAATGAAAATCAGCAGAGGCAGAACGTACTTGAAGTAGGGACAAATCCAGCGGGGCATTTTCATGCCTTCCCCGGTATTGACTTCCTTCAGGTAGTTATCAAATCCCCAGCCGTATTTTGTTACGCAGAAAAGGGCGAAAACGATGGAGCCGCCGGGGAGGATGAGGCTGCTGACCAGGAAGTCCTCCATATCCAGGATGCCCCGCCCGCCCAGGAGGTGGACGTCGGACCAGAGGTTGAAGCCCAGCACACAGGGGATGCTGCCGAAGAAGACCAAGGGCAGCAGCACCAGCACCGCCTTTTTACGGCTCCAGTGGAAGTTGTCCATGCAGTTTCCGATGAGGGATTCAAACACCGCCGTCACGGTGGAGAAGCTGGCAAACGTCATGAATACGAAGAAAAGGGCGCCCCAGAGCTGACCCATAGGCATATGGATGAAAATATTGGGCAGTGTCACAAAAATAAGGGACGGCCCTTCCGACGGCTCTACGCCGAAGGCGAAGCAGGCAGGAAATATAATCATGCCTGCCAGAAGGGCTACGAATGTATCCAGCGCCGTGATACGCACCGCTTCCCCGGTAAGGGAATGGTCACGGCTCATGTAGCTGGCAAAGATTTCCATAGAGCCCTGGCCTACAGAAAGGGTGAAGAAAGCCTGGTTCATGGCAGCGGCTGCCACATTGCCAAGGCCCGCCTCCACCGCTCTGTTCCAGTCGGGAAGGAGGTAGAACTCCAGCCCCTTGCCGGCCCCGGGCAGCAGAATGCTGTTCACCGCCAGGATCACGATGAGCCCCAGAAGCCCCAGCATCATACACTTCGTTACCTTTTCCAGACTTTTGGCTACTCCTCCGGCGCACACCAGAAATCCCACCAGCACATTAATGCCCATGAAAATCATCATTTCAAAGGGATTGGCCACCATGGCATCAAAGGAAGCGGCCACCGCCTTCGGCGAAAGGCCATTGAAGGAGCCGTCCAGGAAACGGACGAAATAGTCCACCATCCAGCCGGAAATGGTGGTGTAGTACACCATGAGGATAAAGCTCCCCAGAAGGCACACCCAGCCGTGGATATGCCACCGGCTGCCCTTCGGCTCCAGAGCCTCGAAGCCCCGCATGGCGCTTTTATGGCTGGCCCGGCCCACCGCCAGTTCCATGGTCACCACCGGTATCCCCAGCAGCACCAGAAAAATCAAATAAAAAAGCACAAAAACCGCGCCGCCGTATTCGCCGGTAACGTAAGGAAATTTCCACACATTGCCGATACCGATGGCGCAGCCTGCGCTGACAAGGATAAATCCCAGGCGGGATTTAAAGCTGTCTCTCTCTTCCATTCTTCTTTCCTCCGATTTCCCATTATAGCGGCAGGCTGACACCCGTTTCCTGCCGGATTATGAATTCCACACATGAAAAAACGCCCTGCCGGAATTTCCTATATTCCGGCAGAAAAAGCGCCGACCCTCATGGCCTTTGTGAAATTCACACAACTTTTATATTATACTACATGTTCGGGAAAAGGGAAAGGTGGCGGAAAAGGGAGCCGCAGAGCGGCTCCGAGTTCAAAAGGTTCAAAGGGTGGTTGCGCCCTGTACAGGCGCAAATTTTAAAGAAGGGGCGCGGCTCCGCCGCAGGTTGTGCAGAAAAGCTGCATAACCTGCCGCCCATGACCCATTCGGCAGAAAAACTACTCAGCGGCAAGCGGTAAGCAGACAGCGGTCTATCGTCTCTCTTCTACGGTCTCCCGTCTTTCCCCCCTTTCCTCTTTCCGAAAGGAGGAGAAGAGGGCGGCAAACTGGAGAGCCCCCAGCACGAGGAGCAGCAGGAAGGCCTCGGCGATGCCTGAAGCGGTGGCGTGGACGAAATCGGAAGGAAGCGCCAGCTGGGCGGCGGAAACCAGGGCCGCCGCCACGGCAGTGCCTACGGCGCCGGAAAGCTGCTGCAGCGTATTGCAGATGGCATTCCCGTCCGGTTTCATGGATTTATCCAGCACGGACAGACTGTAGGTGAGGATATTTCCTACGGACAGCCCCTGGCCGGCGGCGAAGAAGAGGTAGCACCCCATAAGCACCCCGGTGGAAGCGAAGGAAAGGGTACTGTTGAACAGGACAAGGGAGAAAATCAGGAAGACACTTCCCAGAAGCACCGGCTTTTTGGCGCCGAAGCGGTCATAAATCCGACCTGACACCGGCGCAAAGAGGGCGCCCAGAACACAGCCGGGCAGAAGGATACAGCCGGCGGCAAAGGCATTTTCCCCTGTGACAATCTGGGAGAAATTGGGGATAAGGAAGCCCAGAGCCAGACAGATGAACTGGAGGAGCGAGAGCCCCAGAGCCCCCAGCACGAAGGGCCGGTTTCCAAAGGCGCGGATATTGAGAAGAGGCCGGCCGCCCCGCTCCATGCACCTGATTTCATGGTTCCTGAAAAGGAAGAGGGCCAGCAGAAATCCTGCAAAGAGAATGGCCGCCATCACCGTGATTTTCCCCTTTCCCAGATCCGTGAGTCCCAGAAGAAGGCAGGTGAAGGAAATGGCCAGGTACAGAAGGCCGCCCGTATCAAAGGGGCGGATGCGGATTTCCGAAGACTGGCGCACCGACAGGCCGCCTGCCATAAAGGAAATCAGAAGCAGCGGAAGCACCGCCCAGAATATCATGCGCCAGCCGAAAAGGCTCACAATATACCCGCCGATGGAAGGTCCCACCGCCGGTGCCAGGGCGCACACCAGCATGCCTGCCCCCACCATGACACCCAGCCGGTTAAGCGGTGCCTGCTCCATAATGATATTAAACATGAGGGGCAGGGCGATGCCCGTACCGGCCCCCTGGAGAAGCCGTCCCAGAAGGAGAAGAAGGAAATCCGGCGACCAGGCGCCAAGAAGCGTTCCCAGAATGAAAAGCCCTGCCGCCGTTAAGAAGAGCCCCTTCATGGGGAACCGCTCCTTCAAGTACCCGGAGGTGGGAATCACCACCGCCAGCACCAGCAGGTACCCGGTGGTAATCCACTGTACCAGGGAAGTGGAAATTCCAAACTCCTTCATAAGAGAAGGGAAAGTCACATTCATAGCCGTCTCGATAACCACGCCTGTAAAAGACAGTATCCCTGCCACAATGATAGAAAAAATCAGCCGCCTGTCCAGGCGCCGTTCAAACTGCATACAATCGCTTCCTTTCAAATAGGGTTTTGGGACACGCCTTGGGCGTGAGGGTTGACGGGGCTTCGCCCCGAGGGTTGTGGCCGCCTGTCGGCGGCGGGTTGTGTAGAAGGGTTGTGGAAAAAGGTTGTGGAAAAAGTTCTAAAGTTTGACGCCCGCTTTGCGGGCGAAGGTTCTTAGGTTTGACAGCGTCCTTTGGACGCTGAGGGTTGTGGATTGCCCTGCCGGGCAATGAATTATATAGGCCGCTTTGCGGCTGACCCCTTCCGGCTCGCTGCGCTCGCCACCCACCCCTTTCAGGGGTGGGCAAGGACGTTACGGGATTTGCCTTTGTGCCTCCGGTGCTGCCAGGCAGAAAAAAGGGAGGACGGGCCCGCAGGGCCCGTAGGTTATGTAGAAGGGCTGCGTTTGCTGCGCGCAAGGGCTTTCCCGCCTCCCACCGGTCATCCTGAACGTAGTGAAGGATCTCGGTACATGGAGATAGTGGCTCCTCTGCCGATACATACCGGTCGGCGGGAAAGATTCAGGGAAAATGACTTCTTAAGATGTTCAGGTTGGATGGGCCCTGCGGACAATGAGTATATATGCCGCCTTCGGCTGACCCCTTCCGGCTCACTGCGCTCGCCACCCACCCCTTTCAGGGGTGGGCAAGGACGTTACGGGATTTGCCTTTGTGCCTCCGGTGCTGCCAGGCAGAAAAAAGGGAGGACGGGCCCGCAGGGCCCGTAGGTTATGTAGAAGGGCTGCGTTTGCTGCGCGCAAGGGCTTTCCCGCCTCCCACCGGTCATCCTGAACGTAGTGAAGGATCTCGGTACATGGAGATAGTGGCTCCTCTGCCGATACATACCGGTCGGCGGGAAAGATTCAGGGAAAATGACTTCTTAAGATGTTCAGGTTGGATGGGCCCTGCGGGCGCAGAAATAAAAAATAGTACCACAGGGGCAAAGAGGAAATGCACCGTGAGGATACCAAGTGCGCTGCCTCCGCCTGCTTATGATTATCTCAGGTAATTAACTTGCCTCTGTAGTATACCACAATTCCCTTATTTCGTAAATTTTCACGAAATCACTGATTAAATCATTTTCTGCTTATATTCCTGATTTTTTATGCAGTGCAAAGTATAACCCCCCAGACTGCGGGCCCTTCCGACATACAGGCCGCAGAAAATGGGATAAAAGCCCATTCCCTGAATCAATATTTCCTTAAAGTCACATAAAAAAAAACACGGCATGCCGCCGTGTTTTCATTTCCTATTTCAAAGGGCCATACTCCGCCCTTGCTTTCAGCAGAATGTTCTTTACCTTCCCTACCATGGCAACCATGGCCTTTATATCATCTTCCGGTATATCCTGCATTTCTTGGCAGAGCCAGCCCTGGAAGCCGGTCACATACACATCATAGTAATGCTTCCCCAGATCCGTGAGGGTCAGCGTAAAGACCCGGCGGTCACTGCGCCCCTGCCTTTTCCGCACCACCTCCATGGCACAGAGCTCATTCACCAGCTTCGTAATAGACGGCATGGTGCTGTTCATGGCCTCCGCCACATCACTGACCCGAACCGTCCCTCCTTTCTGATGAAGCCGATAAATGCATTCAATAATACGAATGTGCCGCGGCTTTATGCGGGGCGGCAGATCCGGCAGCAGCTCACAGATCCGGCGCGATTCATGACAGGCATTGAGGAACTGCCTGGTCAATTCTTCGTTCATTCCTATCCCTCTTTTTCTGAAAAATTTGAAATATGTAACATCCCATATGTAAAAGTATACCACAGCTCGCATTTTTATGTAATGGGTTTTAGCTTTTTATTATTTTTCAAAAAAAGAGGAAAGCCATCCCTGCTGCCCGGGAAAATAGTGATTCAATGATTATCTTTTTTCAATTCCCTGACATATATTATGCCGGTAAGGAAATGGCGCGAATACCCGGCCATGTAAGGAGTCCCTTGACGGAGATTCTATGAATGAACCGGTGCTTCCAGGCAAGTCCCGAACCATCCGGGCTGGGAAATCAGAATGAAGCCATAGGAAAAGTATTTCGCAAGAAGCGACTCAAATCAGGAAAATGAAATTTCATTTCTCTCCCGTTATGTCTTGACCGTAAACCATTAAAATGGCACAATTCATTTATAGCTTGTCAAAGTTCAAATAACAAGAAAAGAGGATACTTATTTGAAAGATAAATTGACCCCATTTGTTAAATGGGCGGGTGGAAAAACACAATTATTACCGCGCCTTGAGGAGCGGCTCCCAGAATCATACCAAACATATTATGAGCCATTCATAGGCGGCGGTGCACTTTTCTTAAATTTACAACCTGCCAAAGCTGTAATCGGCGATGTCAATGAACAGCTTATAAATATCTACAAGCAGATTCAGTTAAATGTGGATGACGTAATTCATGAAGTTAATAAACTGGATAAAATCCAATGTTCCTTAGAACGTTACTTATCCATCCGCCAGTATTATAATGAAGAAAAGATTGCGCCGCATATATTAGATGCAGAAACTGCAGCTTTAATGATTTGGTTAAACAAGCATTGCTTTAATGGCTTATATAGAGTGAACTCAAAAGGCTTCTTCAATGTCCCCTGGAATCATAAAGAGGTTGGCAATTCTATTGTTGAGGAAAACCTTCGCAATATAGCCGAATATTTAAACACTGCAGATATAACCATTCAAGCCAAAGATTTTGAAGAAACCTGTAAATCAGCTAAGCAGGGAGACTTCATTTATTTTGATTCTCCCTATATTCCTGTCAGTGCAACCGCATCTTTTACCGACTATACAAAGGACGGTTTTACGGGGAAGGACCACGCAAGATTGGCCCAGTTATTTAAAGACATCAGTAAGAAAGGCATCCTGTCCATGCTCAGCAATCACAATGTGCCCCTGATTTATGAACTCTATGAAGGATTTTATATAGAAGCCGTTTCCGTTCATCGTATGATCAACAGAGATGCTTCCAAGCGAACAGGGAAAGAAGTTATTATTGCAAATTATTAGAAAGAAGATGGTTCAAATGACAGATGAAATTACCCATTTTGTTCAAAAAATCAATCAAGTTACTGACTTTGGAAAAAACTGTCAGCATATAGAAACAGCTCGTCTTTTCATAAAGTTACTGAACCAGTTTCTCTATAATAGTTATCCAGATATTGGATTTGTGCAGGCGCAGCTAAAAGAAAAACTTCCTTATTTTTCAGACTTTCATAAATATTGGGAACATCATTATAAAGAAATACTGAATCTAACTATCGATGAAAAAATTTGTGATGAAATTGCTGAGGCATTTCATTCAATTTATTTGTTATCTCCTTCGACTTTCCTGAATATCTACGATACGCAAGACTTATCTTCTCATGATATATGCAGAATCCGTATACTTACAGCGAATCAAGATTTCAAAGGTTCTCTGAAATTTAATAAACTTGCTGATATTTTTAAAACAGATCCCCAAATATATGATATTTCCCATATTTTAAGCAATCCTCACCGTTTTCTAGAAGAAATAAAAGTCATTAAGAAAGGGCAATTAGATAAGCGCGAAACATTTGCTAGAAATATTTGCTTATTTATACAGAAATATGGAAATAATGAGCCCTATAATGTGATTAAATTCTTTGATAACGACGTGATCAAATTCCGTACAGCTTTAGAAAACACACAGGGAACCGGATATAAAGCTAAAAAGTCTAATATGCTGATTCGCGACATGGTTGTTCTTAACGTATGGAAGAATGTCAAAAATTTTGACAAGATAGATGTAGCCAGTGATGTTAACACTATGAAAATTGCCTTACGTTCAGGACTTGTGCGGAGTTCAATCCCATTAATTTCAAGCTTCTTAGATATTTTCTCATATCAATACTCATATGTTGATGAAACTACGGCTAAAGCATGGCGTCTTGTATGGAATGCATGGAAAAGAAAATACCCTAATGAAGTAGTCGGAAGTCCTTGCCTGCTTGATTACTTTATTTACAACATACTAGGTAAACAATTCTGCAGTAAAAACATATATTTTTATCATTGTCCAAACGGCCATAAGCTGAAATGGTACTCCAGCAAAAAATACTGTGATGAATGCACAGCTGCTGGTCAAAAGAATGTAGAACTTATCCTTGATAACAAAGTATTAGCCTGTACAGATCCTAGTTACTGCAAGGAAGCATATAAACAGTTAAAATTGAATAAAGAAAATACTTTAGGATTTAAAATCTCTGACTGTCCACTTAGACCTATTTGCAATAAAAACTCATTCCAGAAGCTTTCCCCACCAAATTCTATTAGTATCTATGGACAGACCGGTTGGAAAAATGCATATACAGATAAAGAGTCCGGTGGTGGCGGTTTAAAGGCATAACAGTATGGAAAAATTATTCAGCTCTACAATTACACCCGTGTACATCAGAGAAAATGAACTACTCTTCCAGGGTGACTGCTTGAACATTCTCAGCAAACTGAAAAAAGAATGCGTAGATGTTATCTTTGCGGATCCTCCCTACTTTCTGAGTAATGACGGTATAAGCTGCCGCGGTGGAAAAATGGTCTCCGTAAACAAGGGAAGTTGGGATAAGGTTTCTTCATTTCAAGAAAAACATGAGTTCAATCGCAAATGGATACGAAGGTGCCGCCGTGTTCTCAAACCTGATGGAAGCATATGGATAAGCGGTACCCTTCATAACATTTACAGTATTGGTATGGCCTTGGAACAGGAAGGTTTCAAAATCATCAACAATATCACCTGGCAAAAAACTAATCCACCGCCCAATCTTGCCTGCCGCTGTTTCACCCATAGCACAGAAACTATTCTCTGGGCACAAAAGAATGATAAAAAAGCCCATCATCTCTTCAACTATGAACTCATGAAAGCAGAAAATGGCGGCAAACAGATGAAAGACGTTTGGACTGGTTCTCTTACGAAACCATCAGAAAAAACGTTCGGCCATCATCCAACCCAAAAGCCTCTATATCTTTTAGAAAGAATCATAAAGGCTTCCTCTAAGGAAGGCGATCTCATTCTGGATCCCTTCTGCGGCAGCTCAACCACCGGCGCTGCGGCCAAATTACTCAACCGAAAATACATCGGCATTGACAACAATGATGAATTTATTCAGTTATCCATTAAAAGACTGGAGGGAACACAAATCTAAATGAGAGATTTTAACGAATGGCTCTCTACTATGAGAGACGGCATTAACGGCTATGATTACTACGTTGACTTTCCTAAAGTTTTCGCCAATGTAGATAGAATCAATGTTGAATTGAATATCCTTAACTCTCTGATCGGCAAAGAGGATATTGAAGAAAGATTTCGCCAGATTGCAGAAAAATATCCTGAAATTATCCAGTGCATTCCTATTCTGCTGGCTGTCAGAACCAATGAGATTTACGCACAGGACGACGATGGAGCTTTCAACTATAATTTCAAAAAGCCCAATTATACATTAGACCAATATATCATCTTCATGAAAAAGACCGGCCTCTTTGACCTCATTTCTCATCATATCATCAATAACCTTGTTGATTACGTAACAGGGGTTGAGACAGGACTGGACAGCAATGGCAGGAAAAACAGGGGCGGAGATAAGATGGCAAACCTGGTTCTTCGCTTTATTAAGAAAACGGGAGCTGAACGGCATAAAGAAATGTGGCTTTCCGATGTAGAAAAGAAATGGAACGTTGACTTGTCTGCAATTTCTGCACAGGGAACTTCTGAAAAACGTTGGGATTATGTAGTCAAGACTCCTGCAACCATTTTCCTGATTGAAACCAATTTTTATAACAGCGGTGGTTCAAAGCTCAATGAAGTGGCCCGCTCCTACAAAATGATTGCGGAAGAAGCACGGACCATTCCCCATGTGCAATTTGTATGGATCACCGATGGAAAGAAAGGCTGGGACAAAGCCCGACATAATCTGGAAGAAACATTCAATGTACTCCCCAACCTTTACAACATAGCCGATATGGAAAACGGTGTACTTGATAAACTGTTTAAGGAATAAAAGAAAAGTGCCTCTCTTTTCAGGAGAAGCACTTTTCTTTTATTTTCTGAAAATCATCAAATGCTCATGTGCCAAAAGCAAGAAATTAAACTTTTTGCTCCGTTCAACCCATTCTGCCGTATGTCGGCAGTTGTACTGCTCTTTAATAATCAATTCTTTAAGGGTAAATCCACATCTTTCAAATGTAGTCATAACTCTGAATCCCAATGGTATGACACATCCATGCTGCCTTAAATCACCCATCAGAATAGCACAGAATTTTCCTTTTTTTAGTACCCTATAACATTCATGGGCAACCTTTTCCATTTCCTTCAAAAAAGGCCGAACCCCCAAAAGCGATATGTCTGCCGGTATACCTTTGCTGTATTTAATAATGTTGGCATAAGGCGGGTGGGTGCAGATGAAATCTATTTTCTCATTAGGAATATAAGCAAGATTTCGTGCATCCGATTCGTGTAAGTAAACTTTACCGCATCCTGGCCTATCAAAATTGCATTTTTTAGCGGTCAACTTTAAGGCATTTACATTGACATCTGAACCCACTCCGATTCGATTCAAAAGTCTGCATTCCACCATCGTTGTTCCACCGCCGCAAAACTGGTCAAGAACTATATCTCCTTCCCCGCTGTACCGTAAAAGTAAATTACGGGGCACATATGGCGACCAATTGCCGCGGTATGAAGAATCATGAGTTGCCCAATCTCCGTGCTCCGGGAATCTCCATACCGTAGAAGTTTCCAAATGAAAGTTGTCCGGTTCCCACCTTTTGATAGCCATTTCCATCGTTCCTTTTCTTACTTACACAATAAAAAATCCCTGCTTTCTTTGATAAAATATGCTATAATAATATTAGCACAAACGTTCATGTCTTGAAAAGGAGAAAATGCCATGCTGGACCAATTTGCAGTAAAAATTCCGCAAGAAGACATTATCAATGACACAAAGCTGAAATCCGACGCGAAAGCAGAAGATGTGTGCCTCTGGTGCAACGAAGACGATTTAAACAACTATATGGACAATCTCTATGCTAAACGAAACGGACAAGCCTTTCTCCAGGAGGGCGAATATGTACGTATCCAGCAAAAAGATGTAGAGGACCTGATTCAGTCCTTCAAAAGTGGAAAGCTCCATGTAGTAGACAAGGAAAACATGAAAAAAGCCCTGTACTTCATTAAAGAGCGGCTCACCCTTGGGGATTCTATTTTCTACAGTTGTTCTTTCTAGGGAAGCGCTGATTAAATCGTTATCGGATTTCATTCTTGCATTTTTATTC
>ERZ809146.1047-NODE-1047-length-12690-cov-4.193194_pt1 | contig 12690 bp, 19 predicted proteins | sample MGYA00520794_ERZ809146 | MGnify/ENA primary metagenome ERZ809146 (study PRJEB31570, sample SAMEA3212995) | Homo sapiens | biome: human-gut; feature: human gut; material: fecal | place: Sweden | collected 2011 ... | reverse complement strand
TATATTTTGTAAAATCTTTATTATCGCAATCATAAAAAACCGCATCATCTGAATTTGCCCGGTCTAATTCAATCATATAATTGAGTTTTTCGAGCTGTTTTGCTTCTTCTGTTTTTATGAATTTGTCGCTTCCAACTCCTCCAATTTCTTCATCTTCGCCGAAAAGAATTGAAGGACGAAATCCCATTTTTATAATCTCGAGAATCATGTATATTCCGCAACGGTCGTCACCTCCGATTCCATCTTGAGATGTTAGAATATGGTTTCCTTTTGCGTCCGTATATTCCATATATTCATACATCTGTACTTTATGTACTGTGTCCATATGAGCGGTTAAGAGAATTGGTATCTCTCCTTTTGCATACACCCAGCCATCTCCGTTTAAAGGCTTATATTTAGCGAGCTGTAAAGCTTCTAAGAGAAATCCTTTGAGTTCATCTTGGGTCATTCGGCAAATATCTATAAAATCAGCATATTTTACGTCGCTTACTTCATTGAATTTTATGTGATTCATAATTGGCGCTTTTCGCTTGATTTTCTTAAATTTCTTTTTAGTCATGTCTTTTCTCCTTTGTTAAGCTATATCTTCAAGTCTTATCGGTTCATTCGATAAAATAAGAGGTTGAGTGTCTTCTCTTTCGCTTACACATCTACAGCATATGCCTTCTTCAAAGTCGAAATTATCGTCCAATACATATTCTCCGCATTCTTCGCATTGAGAACAATCTTCCTTACATTCGTATTCTCCTGTTTCCGATACGAACACATATCCTCCTCTTCTTGCACATTCTCCGCAACAAAATGTGGTTCCGTCACTTGTTGTAACTGCATCTTCTGTTCCGATTCTAACCCATTCATCACACCAGTAACACTGTTCAAATTCATCTCTATTTTCTAAGCAGCTATCGCATACACTCCCAAATCCGGATATATATTCAAGCTCACCATTAGGGCACAAGTCTCCGCATTCTTCGCATCTTGAGCAACAATCTTCGCAATAATAGTCGTCTCCGATTAAATACATGTCGTTTTCATTAAAAGAATATCCGCAATCTGCACATGTTCTTCTTTCATTGAAGCACTCTGCACAAGTCATGGTTTCCCTTTCATCATGTTCATCTCCACAGCACGGGCAAATTCCGCTATGTCCTACATCTATTCTTTTCACTTCGTTGATATCTTTTCCAGCAAGTAAAGATACGTTACAGTTCCCGTAGTGAAAATAATCAGCATAATTAGCTCCGCAATGGCAAATAACTTTCTGGCAGTTACTGCTTCCCTTTAATGGTTTTTGCCAAAGATTTGCAACGCCCCAAGAATCGGAAATGATTTTTTGCATAATATTTCTGATAGAACGATAAATCGAATTTTCCCCATCATTATCCTGTGGATATACTCTCCCTTGCACAAAATACTCTTTTCTTGGGTCAATATGGAACATGCAGCGATTAATTTTATCTTGCAATTCAAATTCTTCGCCGTCATACTGCTTATCAACCGTATAAAATACAACGCTAACTTCATCGAGCATGTAGCTGATTGTTCCGCCGCTATAGCAGCCGGAATAATTTTCGTTTCCACGTCTAATATTCTTTTTGTCTATTGTGTGACAAGAAGCCCATGAATTTCCAAAGCTCATAGTATAATAATCGACGGGGTTCCAAGAAATGATTGTATGTCTCACAATATTTAAAGGATTTACCGCATCGCACAGCTTTGCGTATTCTCTGTTGTAATCAGGGTATTTATCAATGCCTAATTTTTTGCACATTTTCCCGATTGCTCTCGACTTCTTTTGCCCTTCCCTTGCTCGAATGTCTGGGAACTCATCATTAATTTCTTGTGAGGCTTGCTCAGTTAAGATGTGAGTTTTACCTAATTCTAACGCGCGGCGAAAAACTGAATAAAATCCATGTACTTTATTAAAAGCTTCTGTTTTGAGATATACCACTTCTCCGCTTTTTCTTTTATGTATACTGTCATAACCCGAAAATAATCCCATACCAAACCACCCTTTATAAGTTGCTACTTCTTCAGGATAACTTTCTTCATTGTCTATTAATCTATCAAAACCCAAGCGAGAAATTCTGAGACAATACTCATATCAATTTCTCTATTGTAGTCAGAATCAAAAACTATCTGGAATTTTCCTGGCACATAATTCGGATGGTTTCCGAAAAGCTGAGTCATTGCTCTTCCCTTGTTTTCCCACCAAGCATCTACGACTTTTTCAACTCCATATGTCGTAGATTTGTATTCATACTCATGATGAAGATCTAAGATTTCATCAATCAATGCCGCTCTTACTTCCGGCGCAAGCTCCATTTTATCCGGGTTCGTCAACCGTGCGTTTTCTTCTACTGAAATTTCTTCATTTACTTTCTGTAAAAAATCATTATTCATAGTAATTTCCCTTTCTTTTTATTTATTTCGTTTACATCTATTACTTCTGGAAATGAATCAAATTTTTGTATAAAAAAAGAGCTACTTTCGTAGCTCTAATGGTTTCTCTTATTCAGATTCCGAAGTAATATTTTTTGATTCGCTCTTTGCCAATAGTTTCAATCATATCATCTATAATTTTCATAGAAGAAGAGTAGAATTCTTTTTGCGTTGCCATAACCTCCTCAGTCGTGCCATAAGATACGCGACCATGTTCTGCGTCGTAATACAAACTGTATTTTTTCGTATATCCGTTTGTCCAATCAATCTCTTTATCATCATTTTTTGCAATAAACTCTTTGATTTCATGAAGCACTTTAAGTCGCTCTACTGCAAATTCCGCGGCTTCTCTTGTTGGAAAAGCATTTCCGATAACAAACCTGTTGGTTGCTATTGATGTTGAACTAGAAAATCTGCTTTCCCATACTTCTCCATCAGTGTCTATAAAGAAATAACTTTCGCCGGAGATTATATTGTTCAAGCAAAATCTTTTAGGCTTATTTGCCTTTTTAACCAACGATAAAAGCTGCTTTCTCTCTGCTTCCGACAAATTTCCCATATTTAAAGTAATCGTATCCATATTATTCTCCCTCGCTTCTATTGACTGCTTTACTAATAAGCTCTTTTCCATGTTCAATCATTTTTGCGTATTTTGGGTTTTCTTCCAATACTTCATAAGTCTCCTCTACTCCGTAATACCACGATCTGCAAAGAATAATTTTATGTTCTAACGCCGCCCCGGATACTCCCATAGGAGGTAAGATAGAGTTTTCTGAGTCCCAGAGAGCAGAGTATTCGCCATAAAACCCATCCAGCTCTGGTTCAATATCCAAAACATAACCCAGGCTTTGCAATACATCATCTATAATAATTGCATTAATCGGTGGAATATTCGAAAAATCCACTCCGAAATCCTCCGCTTTCTCAGAATCTGAATCGCTAAATTTTGTTGCCTCATTAATTGCAACCAAAATCATATCTCTTACGTCTTCCTTTTCTCCTTCTCTTAATTCCTGAAAATAATCTTGCTTATGCAATAACATCTTACTTACCTCCTAATCCGAAATATTTTCTAAACTTATCTATCGAACATACTCCGAAGAAAATATCCTCCATTTTTTGCTCGCAAATTTCGTCAAATTCTGCAAATTCCTCATACATCTGTTCAGCTATTTTGCAAACAATATCTTCCGGAGGTTTCTTCATTCCTAATTTAACGCTCAAAAAGCTTTCTGCCTCATGTATCGCTGATAACTGCTCTGGATAATCTAGGTAATGCTTAATCTGTTCCAGCATCTCCCTTTCCTGCTCGTTCTCGCATTTCGTCACTCTATCCAGAAAAACTTTCATCTCTTCGGAATTATCGTACCTAAACATAAAGCCCCTCCTTTAAGCCGCTTTTGTAACTTTCTCATCGTACTGCTCAATCTGCTGAATTATTCGCGGCAATAACTTCTGATAGCCGATATCGTAGCAATAATCAGATTTTCGGCTACTCCCTTTATAATAGGAAGGAACTCTTTTCTTCGAAACTTCCGCCTCTAATTCCTCAATGAATTTGTTGCCATCAATTTTCAGTCTAAAATCGAAAATTAAACTTCTTAAATCTTCTTCCGCTGTTCCGCTCAGGATTTTTCGCTGCATCTCGCTTTCCTCCTTGCTCGAATCTCTCTCTTAATCGAAAGATCGTTTTCCCTTTTTCTACGATGACTTCTCTTGTGAGTCACAAAATCACTCCCCTGAGATTCCTTCGGGATAAAATTCATAATTGTCATGCAAGCACCTCCAGTTCGCTTAATGCGTTTTCAATTAAGTTAATCGCTTCATTATCATCGACTCTGTATTTTTCCCACCAAGAAGAGACATCTTCTCTATCGAATACAATGTCTCTTACTAAAGCCGACAAATATACGCCAAAATCCTTATATCTCGCCGTTTTCTTGAGAATTTTTGCATATTCCCTTAGATTGTCGAGACCGGACTGCTCCAGCCGCATTTTTATCGTAGATTTTAACTCCGCTTTTTTCTCTGCCAATGTTCCCACCTCCCTTTTTACGCATATTTTTTAGCAAAATAATCGTCGTAATCCTCGTATCCGTCAGACATCATGATTTTATCGAGCTCTTTTCTTGCTTCTATCACAATGAACTGGCGTGAAAGAATATCTGCCGCCAATTTTTCTGCTTCATATTCATCTTCTGTATTTGACAGAATATTTTTTAAGTTTCTGATTTCGCTTTTATTTCGGCGAATTCTATCTTCTAAGCGTTCGATTTTATTCATCATAAAACCCCCTTTCTCTTAAATTATTGCAACAAAAAAGCACCCCACATAATCGCAGGATGCTTGATTGTTTGTATTCACTTTAAAGAAATATCGTCAATGGCGATTACCTTTTTTATATAATTGCCATTTCTTAATTTTTCTAGGTTGATTTCTATTTTTACCTTTTCACCTTTCATATCTTTTAGTTCATTATATACCAGTTCATCATCAACAGTGTACTCAGCACCGTCATAGGTGACTGTAACTTTGTATTCCGGTGGATACCGCAACAAGCTTATAGCTTTTTTCAGCGGCTCTTCCGGCCTTCTTTTACTCAGGTGATAAACGTCCGTAATAACACCTTCGCCGTTTATTCTTTCCCAATAAACACACTGAGTCGAATATGTTCTAAACGCAACTACAGCAACAACGACAAGACAAATAATAGCAATGATTTTCTTCTTACTCATCTTCTTACTCCTCCTTTTTTGTTTATCTTATCATTTAATTTGCCGCCTGTCTATTTTCCCTTTTCGCTTCTTCAAGCGCCGTAACAACTAATGTATGAGACTGAGCAATAGCACAATTCGAACAGTTAATATGCAAACCTCTTGAGCAACAAATATGACAAGAATTTTCGAAACTCCATTTTGCATAATCTATGTCGTATGCCTGCATTTGGTATTTCTGACCGATTTCTTCAAACTTCGTCATCTTCTCTCGCCTCCTTATAGTCTCTGATTGTGTCTGCAATAATGATTCCGACCGTCGAAATAAAAAACACCATCGCCGGAATTAAATATTTTGTTTTATATGTATTGGCAAACGCTACACCAAAGTAAATCATGAGAATCATACTGAGCAGCGATAAAATTTCCTTTTTCATGTTTTCCTCCTGATTTTGAGCATAAAAATAGCGCCGCTTTCCGTTGCGTCGCAATCAATTAAAATGTCAATGTCTGAGAAAGGTCAGCAAGAAGCAATGAAACCACAATTCCACATAGAAGTCCCATCAGCACTAAGAGATACATTCCCACATCAAACTCTTCATACTCTTTGCGTAGTTTAACAAAGTAATATATTACATATCCTATTGCATATACAGCAAAAAAGACAGCTTGCAAATACGTTATCAATATCATTAATAAAAAAAGTATTTTCATTTTTCTTCACATCCAATTTCCCTCTGTAACGAAACTAATAAATTGTTATTTTATTTGGAAATCGCTTTCAGCTAATCCATCTAATCCTGCCATGTCTTCCAACATTCTAACGGTAGCCTCCGTTTCCATTTTATCGTTTTCTTTTTGCGGAGAATACATATTTCTAAGAAGCATTTTCATAACGGACATTAGCCTATCTTCTATTTCCGGAGTAAGATTTCCTGATTCATATAACTCTAATACTGTCTTTTTATAGGTATTTTCGTATTTTGATTTTTTTATGCACCTGAATTCCATCCCGTTTTGGATATTCTCGTCTATTTCATAGATTATATTAAGAAGCGTGTTTTTCTCTTTAAGATTAGCTCCTGAATTGCTCATTTCTTTTTTGTCTTGAGTAATTAGTTCCCAATAATTCACTGGCTTCCAATGCTCAACCGATTCAAAACTAGAAAACTTAAATCGAATAAATGCCCTAGAAGAGTCCGAAAATCTATAATAGAAAAAATCGTCTGCATCATAATCTCTGTACTGACACATTTCTTTATAAATTAAAACAAGTTTTTCAAATTCAGATAATATAATTCCTATTTCGGCGTATTCATTCTCATACACAGAGCATATCTGAAGTTCAAATCTCCCTATCGACTCATCAATCACTCTTCCCCTAATGCAAGTAATTGCGCTATGAACTTCTCTTATTGCAAAAAGAGGGGGTTCATCTTCGAAAAGGGGAGTGAAACAAACTCGAACGCGATTTGTACGCTCGTTATACTCACCTCTGAAAAAGTCCGTCTCTATTGTTTCCGCTAGGATTAAATCATTTAACTTACGTTCTAATCCTGTTTTTGATCTCTGCATTTTGTATTCTTCTCTTAATGCCCATGAAAACATTTTTATTCCCCCTTTAATTATTGTTTTTCCTATTAGAATACCGAGACATAACAGTATGAAATGCAAAACAAAACTCAATTCTTTTCTCCCTTCTCTTCTGCAAAAACTATTGTAACGCTATCAATTTTTCTACTTGAAGAAATTTTAATCCCAGTTTCGTTTTCCGCTGAATTCTCCAATATAACTGATGGAGTATTTTCCGAATCTGCTTTGCCTTCTATTCTTACTTTGGTGTCTGTTTTCTCATCTTTTCCATGATTCTGCACGTTTTCCAGTGCTTTTTTGTAAACTTTTCCAATATAGTAATCAGAGATATCTGGCCTATCGAGCTCAATACTGCGGTCGCATATATTATTCGCACCACAACTAACACAGCTACGTTTTTTGCAATGCTCTAAGAGTTCTTTTCGCTTTTTCATTACTATGTCCAAGTTTCTATGAATAATTTCTTCTTTATCAAAGCAGGAACAGTCTTCGATATCAACAAGAGCACAAGTTTCACACACGTTATTGCAATGTTGTTTAAGCCATTGCATCTCATAAATCAGATTCTTTTTATCTTCTCTCTTCATTTCGTCTGTCTCAAAAATTAACGCATAGTATATTCCAATTTCTTCTTCATCTATGCGGTTAAAATTGCAGTACAACCATTTAAAAAGACATCCTCCACATGAAGTTGCTTTGCAATATGAAATCAACTCCTGTCTCATGTCTTCAATTCCAAGAAGATTATTTGTTGCCTTTAATCCCATTTCTCTTCCTCCTTTACCGAATTGAGCTTATTCCCCTTGCTAAATTGCGGTACCACCCTATTTCTCGTTTGCCTTCCGATTTAGCGCATAGACCCGTTGTCCACTACCGCAACTACGTCATCCGTGTAATTGCTATTCGGATTCCAGATGCAATAACTCTTAACCCGTTTTCCCTTTTTAACCCGCCGGTTATATGTGATATACGAGCCTTTTGTCGTGATTCCCCAACTTCGCCGTTTGCCTTGCAGGTTTCCCTTTGCGTTCGACTTCAAAACTTCAACGTAGACAATCCGCTTTCCCTTGCGAGTTCGCAGCTTCATCATGTTTGGTTTTCCTTCTGGAACGAACCGGACTTTATAGCCCGGATAATGCCGCGAAATATATGTCGTTGCAATGGATAAATCCTTGTTTGTGTTCGCTTTTACGGATACCGGATTAAGCGTAAACATCATAATAGCCGCCAGAATAAACAATGTTCTCCGCACCGAAATTCTGTTCATGTTTTCTCTTACTTCTTCTCCTGTAATTGCCTGCATAAAGGTTTCATTCATTTGTCTTACCTACCTTTCCCATTCATATGCACTGCCGTCATTTGTGTATATTATTAATGTGTTTCCATCTACTTCAAAATCTGTTACAGTATTCATATTGATTGTGTCTTTTGTATTTCCGTTGCTAAATACTTCTTCTGTATTTGCTTCGGATTTTTCGGCAGTTGTAGCTCCCGAATTTTCGCTTGTTGATTCCTTCATGTTTTCCGTTGTATCTTTTTCTACACTTTTGCTTTTGCTTTCGGTTGTTGCAGTAGTTGTTTCCGTCGCCGCTTTGACTTCCTGCCTTTTGGTGTTCGCAGTTCCAAATCCTGCGATAACTAATAATGCTACTAATCCAATTCCGCAAAATAATGATAATAACTTCTCTAACATTTCTCTTATCTCCCTTCTGAAAAGGCGGAGTATTCCCCCGCCCCGATTGTTGCGATTACTCCTCTTCGCTTTCATCGTCATTTTCAACGATTTCAAGTCCAAATCCGAGTTCTTCAATTTTTGCTTTATCCATATAGATACCTACCTTTCCGGCTATTCCTGCCGGAGTTTATGGAGTCTTATAATCTCACTTCCTTTCTATCGGATTCCGTTTGCTACCATTGAACCAACAACTCCAGTCCAATAAGCTTCGTCCGTATAGCCGCGGAAATTCAGAGTTTCTGTTGTTGTTCCCGGAAGGTCACGCTGTCCGCCAGTTCCCTTTTTAGCCTTTCGCTCGTGCTTCATCCAGTTTGCGTAGTTTTCCCTTGATGGGTCATACGCACGTTTTGTCCGCTTTCGTCCGGTAAACTCAATAGCATCATACACACTCAATGACAAAGAATTTTTGCCGATAATCGTATCAGCCCATTCCTCTAAATCCGGGTCATAACACGCCAGCCGCATATACTGGAGATTCTTCTTCTTGCCAATATAGCTGGAAAGTCGAGTGTAAGCCCAGATATAGCCATTCCTGTCGAATACTACCAAGCTATTTTCCGGCAACTGTACATCTTTGAATTTAATCGCCGCTAAAAGCTGAATGATTTGCCACTTTCTTCCGGCTGTGTACTCTAATACGTCGCAGCGTGAAAGCACTTCTTTCAAGAACTGACACTGAAATGGCGTAAGAACAAAATTATAAAGTTGTTGCGTAGAAACGCTTCGCATGTAAAAGTTATTGTATTTCATACTATTAGCCCTCTTTCGTGTATGATTGTATGTGTTTATAACGCTACTTCCTGCAAGATAAAGCCGTATGACTTAGGATTGGAATAGCAAAGAGTTACTCTTGGAACGCCTTTTTCTCGGCAGACATTCAGGACTGTGATTAGTTCGGGTGTCGGATGCTCAAGTAAGATTCTTAAATGAACGCACTCATCAAATGTCTTGCTATTGCTGAGATAATCTTTTTTGCGGCAAATGTCCATAAGGCGGAAAAATGTCAGCTTTTCGATGGATCTAGTGTCAAAATCGTCGCGTGGATTAGCGAAGAAAAAGCCGTCTGTAAACGGAAACTTGTCTTTGTTGTCGTAAAGTGATATTGTTAACTGTTTTTCGTGCATACTATTAGCCCCCTTCGTGGATTTTGTTTTCGCGTTAAAACGTGACGCACAGGAATTTTTTGTAATAAAAAAAGAGCGTATACGCTCCTGTGATTGCACGCTAAAAAGAGCTGGACAAACCAGCTCTCGTGTGTTATTATTTTGGCGTGATGTTGAATCAGTGGCGTGGTTTAATCCCAAAGCTGTTTCTTGGTACCACATCACATTATTTTGAGATATTCCCGCAGCACTTCAATGCTCTCTGGGCTTTTTGTGATGTTAAAGCCTTTGTTGCACCGTTGTCAGGAATATCCATTCTGAAGAATGAAGCACAAAGTGCCTGTAAAGCTTTTTCTGAAGCCGCATTTTGTAGCTTCATTTTTTTGGTTAAAGTTTCTCTAAGGACATTAATTGAAGCTTCTGTCAATCTCCAATTAGTTTTAAACCGGAAATTTTTAAAAATGCCGTTCTCATCTTTTGAACTGTCGAATAAGTGACCTACTTCTGTAATTTTCCCGCGATATGCTTTAATTGCGTCATCATAATCCGGACTTTTGTAGTAGCCTTTTTTGGCTGCATCTAAGCATAATGTGAGTAACTCTTTCTCATGAGGGATATGGAACGCCCATAATTTACCGTCAACAATAGACTCTGCTCGTCCCGTACCTGTCGCAATACAGTACATGAAACACTGGTAATACATGCAATCAGGAATTTCCTCTAAGGCTTTATAGGAATGTACAAAAACCCCGTCTACAGCGTATGAACCATCGGATAAGAATGCGTCTAATTTTTCTAATTTTTCAGCGTCAGAAATAGTCTTTGAATCCCATTCTTTCGCGTCATTGAGTGCAGTAAGGTCATAGTTAGCCCCTCTTAACTGCTCTAAATCATAACCAGTTTTCGAAAAAGACAGTTCAATGTTAAAAATTTCATTGATTACTCTAATCGTGTTTACTGATTTCGCAAACATTTCAATATTTGCAATATTCATAGTATAATCTTCTACTTCTGTAATTTTCATATTTCTAGCATTAATTAATAACATAGTTTTTACCTCTTTCTTTCTTTCGTTGTTATTTTTTTGCAGACTACGCCTATAAATTTTTGAAATTCAAATATGAGACACTTTCAAACTGTCCGTTTTCTACTATTATCCCCAAGCTCTAGGAACATCGGGGAACATTAGTCTTTTCTTCTTTGCCCTGTAATTTTTTGTAAATTTTTTCTGACACTTGAAAAGCTGTTCTGCTTAGAAAGTTATACTATTCTAGCAGGAAAAAACTTCCAGTCCTACTTGTGTACTTGTCAATGTCCACCACACTCCAACGTGTGAAGTGCAACCCTGTTTTACTAGAGGCTTTCTAGTTGCTTGTTAACTTGTTACTTGCTGTTATACCTGCTGTGCAGGTCTTTTGTGTTTTGTTGACTTGTTACTTTTGATTCACCTCTTTTCTTTCTTTGAAAAAATCTATTAAATTTATTGCTTTTGTCTTTCGACACTGCTACTATCTCATAGGCAAACAATATATCAACCCTTTTTTTCAAAAATTTTTCACGGTTCTCAAATATGGCTTATTTATGCGGTATTTTAAAGGTTTTAAACATAGAAGAACCAGCACAAATTTAGATTTGTCACAGTTTTTATAGGGGGTGGCAAAAACCTTTGATAGAGCTTTATTTTTAGCGGCTCTAGGTGGTTAGTCCCCATAAACACTGACCTAAATTTTTGACCAAAAATACTCCACCTACCACCTGCTCTTCCCTCCCATAATCACTATTCCAACTCCCGCTCCAGACTCAAAATTTTTCAAAAATACCCCATCGACCATGCTATCGTTTTTTCTTTGTTATTGCGATGAAAAATCTACCTACCCTACCTCAAAATTCGACTTATCCACAAGTTATCAACAACATTTCAACCGTATATTTTCTGAATTTTCTTAAGTTTTTCAATTTTGCTGAAAAGTTATCCACAATTTGCGATTTTTCAGAAAAATGAATTTTTGCCGCTACATCATTGCATAATCTCTGGCTCAGAGCATTGTCCAGTTCTTTATCTGCAATAACCTTTCAGCTTGCTGAACTCCTTTTCAAGAATCATCCTGTTAGGGTGTGTTTTCATAAATAAGCTTTCTTCCGTGAATTAGTATCTATATTCAGATTACGTCTGGATGTATTCGCAGAAAAAAGATAATTACATTTGTATTCTATAGACCACCTATGAGTGTAGTCTTTTTTATTTTGTTATTGCGCGGATAATGTGCACAGTAATTGTCTAATATCTCACCGTAGCCGTCAGATCACAGAAAAAATCTGTCCGCTTTCAGAAGTATATAGTGCGACGCTCGTGGCTCGGCATTTTCTAGCCGAAAACACGAAAGTCCACTTGGCGAAACAATGTCTTATCTTATTAAGTCTTATATTAATAGGTCACATTCTGGCGACAAAAACATGACATCTCGACTGTGCTTATCGAGGGGTCATGTCACAAAATTGTCGTTCCAGACTGAATCACTCATGTTTGCTGGCCAAGGTACGTCCGGCACGAAAAGAAAGGAGAATTCTATGGAGTATTTCGTAAAAATTCCGAACAATTTTATAAAATGCGATATTGAAAAAGACTTTGACGTAACACCTTCGTTCTATGTCGTATATTACCTGCTAAATAACAATAGAAACATAAGAAATCAAAGTTTTATGTCAATTAAAGAAATCATGGATATCTATTCGGCGGAATGTACGCCTAGAAAACCTAAGATTTTCAACGATATTGTCAAATCCATAAATAAAATGGAAGAATTGAATCTTATACATCCACTTAATACACCATCTGTCTTAAGATATGAGTCGTTTTTAAAATATCAGATTTGCGATACATTTGATTCATCGTGTGATTTTACCATTTTTACTGAAAAAGAGCTTCTAAATATCATGAACATTGATTCTGCAATAACTAAAGACATTCTTCTTCGTGTTTATCTGTATATAAAAGCAAATATTATAAAAAGATTGTCTTATCAAGAGAAAACGCCAGAAAATCCAGAGGCATTTTTTAAAAATATAAAAACATCCGCAGAGGAGATTGGCATTCACTACAATA
>ERZ809146.1042-NODE-1042-length-12718-cov-8.644002_pt1 | contig 12718 bp, 8 predicted proteins | sample MGYA00520794_ERZ809146 | MGnify/ENA primary metagenome ERZ809146 (study PRJEB31570, sample SAMEA3212995) | Homo sapiens | biome: human-gut; feature: human gut; material: fecal | place: Sweden | collected 2011 ... | reverse complement strand
CCGGCTGCGCCGGACTTCCCCCTATGCAGGGGGCAGAATAAAACACCGCGAAACACTCTCTTCATAAATAGCACTACAATAAGCACGAGTTATAGTGCCACTGTGGAGGTCCTGCATAGGACCTCCAAGTGGGGCGAAGTAAGGCGCCTAGCCTGCCCATTAAGGCGCTTTCCTTTTGCCGCCCCACCGAACTGCGGGCGGAAAGGTGGTACGCAGTACCAAAGGGGGCCGAGGGTTATGGTAGCGGCTGGCGCCGCAGGTTGTGTAGAAGGGTTGTGTTTCGCTTCGCTCAGGGGGCGACAGCGGCTTCGCCGCTGAGGGTTGCGGATTGCCGCTTTGCAGCAATGTTTATAAAGTCAGCGTTACGAGATTAATCTGTTTCCCTCAGTTTTCTTTAAACAGCATGAGGTTTAATTTGTAATAGTTTGTTTTTCCCGCTTTGGTTACGATTAAATGATTTCCAGGTATCTCATCGATTCGTTTCTGAATGGTTCCCCTGTTTTTGCCGGTCACTTTCATAAGGTCTGCCATGGAGATGCCTTCTCCATAAAAGAGGGCCGCCTGCAGGAGGGTGATATATATTTCTTTAAGCAGTTTATCTTTAAGCTGAAAGGCATCAATTCTGGATTCATACTTACGCATCTGCTCATTTTTTCTTGACAAAACGCCTATGGTGTCTTCTGTGGAACCGATCAGGATTTCCAGAAAGCCCATGACAAAGGGAGTCATATCTCCGCGATTTCTTTCACTGTCTGCTTCTTCCAACATATGATAGTACCTGCTTTGGTTTCTCTTTATGTAAATAGATAGCCTCACCGCCAAAAGGCGATGAAATTTGCGACTCAGAAAGTAGGAGGTAATGAATCTGTCGGTTCTGCCATTTCCATCATAAAAGGGGTGAATGTATACAAAGAAATAATGGAAGAGTGCCAGCCTGATGAGAAGAGGATATTCTTCCGAATGAAGGATGCGGAGTGCCTGGTCCAGGGCCTCAATAATCCGGCTTTCAGGATACAGTCCCTGGTGGATTGTTTTTCCTGTAGTTGCTTGTATCTGCACCGGTTCCTTTCTAAACAGACTCCCATCCAGTCTGTTTTGCGGATTTTCCCGAGTAATTTCCTGATGGGTAAAATCATCATAGAAATTTCTAATATCCTGACAGGTGTCAAATTTGATTTCTTCTTCGCCAAGCAGTTCCAGATACTGATGGACTACACTTTGCAGCCGGTGATAGTGCGTCCCCTTTTTTTCTATAATTTCTCTGATTTCTTTTTTTGTGCTGTGTACTCCTTCTATATCATTGGTAGATTTGACTTCTTCCACTATGCTGAGCCGGGTAAACTGATAGAGAACAACAGGAGGCACGGTGTTCACTGTATAAAGAAATTGTTCATAGGTTTTATAAAACTTTTCAACAAGCCTGAGGATTTCCCCGGTATAGCAGAGAAACGCAGGATATGCGCTTTTTCTATTATATTGATGTATGGGGATGTTGAAATGAACAGTAAAGGGAGCTTCCAATCTTCTGATATACTCTATTTCATATTCTTCCTGTGTGTGTTGGTAGAAATATTTGGTCAGGGAAATAAATTTCACAGGCCTGCACCTCCTTTATGGTCTTTATTTATAAAATCGGTGTTTTTCTGATCGGATACACTGTTCATTTATAAAAACAGGCATTTTTGTAAATGAAAGCAGCTTCGTTTATAAAAATAGCATTTTTTATAAATAAGAGCAAGAGAGATTTGGGGGTTGAGGTTTGTTGTGCCACCGAACTGCGGGCGGAAAGGTGGTACGCAGTACCAAAGGGGGAGACGGCGCAAGCCGTCAGACGATAGATGATAGACGAGGAAGAGATTTGAGGTTTGAGGTTTGAGGTTTGAGGATGTAGAGACAATCAGACGGGAGCCGTCAGACGGTCAGACAATCAGACTTCAGACGGGCCCTTCGGGCCTTTCGTGGGCGGCCTTTACAATCATAGAGGGCCGCCTCTTTTGGTAAAATCATACAACCGCGCCTTTGGCGCGAAAGGAAAACATGCCGACCAGGCTGCGCCTGTAGGAAATGCACCCCTATCCCCGCTGCGCGGTACTTCCACCCGGAGGGGGAAGTTTGCTCTCCACTCAGTATTTGCCCTCATAAGCAACGCAAGGCATAGCGCCGGTAAAAGTGCCCCCTCCGGGGGAAAGGTGGTGCGTTAGCACCAAAAGGGGTGTATTTCCAGCGGACGAAGTCCGGTTTTGCGGTTTTCCCCTCGCCCCTTGAGGCGGTTTTAATGGTTTTTACCATAAGTGGCTCGTCTTTATTGACTATTTATACTCTCGTAGCCGAATGAGCCGTGGAAGCATAAGGCCAGATTGGAGTGGCGTTCCAGTGAATGTTTCCCGCTTTCTATATAGTCCCAGCTTTCCTTATACGAGCCGTCTATGAAAACAGTTTGGGATGTCATTAATTGGATAAAGTATTCCGGCTTATCTGTGCAGATTTCTGCAAATTCATAGGATAATTGTTCTTTTTCATCATCTGACAGATTGATGCGATTATGAAGGACATGTTCAAGGTTTGATGACATGTAGTATAGGCTGTAGGATAATCCACCTATATTATGCGTATCAAGCAGTTTTTGGACATTTTGTTGCTTTATATGGTTTCTTCGGCAGAGGTTTTGTTTTGAGCTGCATCTGATGTTATCTTCTGAATAAACAATCTGACTGCAGTCAGGGGCTTCTTGAACTAAATCGTCAGGAATAAAGGCTCCATCCGTATCAATAATATGGACGATTCTAAGGATGTTGCTTTTCGTAAGAAATTTTTTGTTACAAAATGCTCTGATTTCTTCATGAAGCCTTTTGATTATATTCCTGTTTGTGATGGTCCTATCCGATGTGATATCTCCATGCATAACCAGGGGTTCTATCCGGCTGGATGAAAAAATATATTTTAAGGAGCCGGCAAGTGATGTATCGTCTGAAGGGCCTTCCAAAATGAAAATCATGGCTTTTTTACGCATTGGGTTTGCCCCCTTTGGGATTTAACCTGCGTTCTTCTTCCTGCATTCCGGCCTTGCGGAATGCTGCTGCAATTTTATAATTTTCTGTTTCATCATATAATGTGTAATGATCGTTTCCTAAAATAATATTTCTGTAATAGCTGCTGCGCAGGTTATTGGAGCGTTTCATATTTCTGATTCGAATATATCGCTCATCGGGATCTGTTGTGGTAAAAGCGGTGCACAGAGTCGGCAGGGTTTCCAGAGGCCTCAGGTTATGGGATGTAAAAATCAGCTGGCCTTTTCCTCTTTCCTGAATGATGGACAGGAGCTCCCCCAAAAGGTATTCAAAGATACCGGAATCCAATTCATCCACTGCCACGGTCATAGACGGTCTATTATAAATTTCTATAAAGAGCTGCAGGACGGAGACGATTTTCTTAATACCATCCGATTCATAAACCAACGGAATTTCTCGGTCATTGCGGCAGGAGGTCAGCCCTATCCTGATTCCTTCCATATGCGTTTTACCCACAAAGGCAGTACCCAAATCGTGAACTCCTATGGTCAATCCAGGGATGAGCGTCTGGAGGACGATGTTCATATAACCAATCATTTCAGATAGGACACGAAACATATCTTTTGGAATGACCGGCGGTTTATTTATCGGAAGCAGTGTTTGCCCAATGACGCTTCCTTCCAGATGGAATGCAAAAGGAAGCCCGGATAAACTGATGATCCCGTTCATATCTGTTTTCATGACAAATAACTCGAAGTTTCCAAATCGCACCAGGGAGTCAAGCAATAACCGATAAATTTCGGCATTTTTATTTTTACGTATGAAGGAAAGAAGTTCTGAAGAGAAAAGGAAGGATTTCCCCAGCTTCAATGCCATCCCTTTATCCCCCATGAGCTGTATATAGGCAGTTTTATCGTCAATGAGAAGGTCATATTTAGCTTTGGGCAGAAATACGGCTTTATTTGATTTTGTATTCATGACGGTGGTCATAGGACATTTTAAAGATTCCGTTTCTACCGCGCATTTCAATTCTTCATCAAAAATCACAGGGCGATACTGTACTGTGTCTTCCTCGGTCTCACTAAAAGCCTCTACATTGGAATCCGGCAGTGCGGCCTCTTTTCTTAATTTAAATGTATATTTTACCCTGTAATGTATATTGCCTGCTGATACTATGAAATGAAATGACAGGACAGCACACTCAGCACCATACATAATGTATCCTGCATATTGATTGTCTAAGATTCTCCCAGACAGCGCCTGTTTCAAAATATTCAGTGAATCTATGAATGCTGTCTTTCCGGAACCATTTTGTCCAAAAATGCCCAGCACAGAGGACTTAAAGCCTTCGGGCTGCAATAATAAGTTAATGCTTCCATGTCTGACATTTTTAAAATTCCATAGTTCCACATAAGTAATGCGCACCATATCTCCCTTTGCCATCTTTGCATTTCCTCCTATATACCGGTACTTGCTGGTATCATCATAAATAATTTTACATTTTTCGTCAATATATTTAACAAAAAAGAATAAAAAATATCTATTTTAAAAAGTTTACATCTAAGGGGTGAAGTAGAAATTTGAAATCCTTATTGTGCCACTGTGGAGGTCCTGCATAGGACCTCCACAGTGAGGCGAAGTAAGGCTGAGGAGAACGATGGTGAGTTTCATTGGTATGTTTACCCTCGTACACCCTTTTGCCACTACGTGGCATTTCCCCTCAAGGGGAAACGAGAAATTCAGAGGCGCTTTCCTTTTGCCGCCCCACCGAACTGCGGGCGGAAAGGTGGTACGCAGTACCAAAGGGGGATGTTTGAGATTTGAGGTTTGAGATTTGAGGAGGTAGAGACAAGCAGGCAATTTGACAGTCAGACTGTCAGCTCTCAGGCTTCAGATTTCAGGCCTATCCTCAGGGCTTCGCCCAGCTCCTTCCTGCAGGTGGCAATCCTGCATAGGATTGCCAAGTCAAGCGACATTGGCCCTTAGCCTGCCCATTAAAGGGCCTTCCTTTTAATCGCTTGACCGTAAGGAGCCTGCGTTACGTGCTTGCCATTATTATCACCAGTGCTGCATGGATTGTGTCCGCCTGACGGCTAACCCCTTCCGGCTCGCTGCGCTCGCCACCCACCCCTTGTATAGGGGTGGGCAAGTGGCGTAGTGGCACGGTTCCCTTTTCTTCCAAAAACTTGCTGTCCACTGCTTGCAAGGAGCGGGGACAGCGATACCTTAAAACTTGCCCACCCCCACAAGGGGGTGGGGAGACCACGAAGTGGTGGAAGGGGGAGGCCGGTGCAGGCGGCGGGGCAAAAAATAAAGGCGCCTTTCGGATCGTAAGGGCGCCTCTTTTGATCAGGCCGGACAAACACGCCTTGGGACGGCTCCCGGTTTTTATCATAAGTGACGCCCTTTTGCGATTTATGGGCGTCCTCCTTCCGGCAGTTAGCCTACTTTGGTGTTTTACACTCCCCCGCTTGCGGGCAGGGTATAATTTTATATATCCCGATATTTATCCTTCAGCAAATGGTATATGCTATATTCTCCTTTATGTCCGGCATCCAGGGAGTACAGGTGGATGGCATGAAGCAGTTTGTCCACATCTGAATAGTATGTTTCTAAGAAGCTTCTGGCTTTGATGTGACTATGAGGCAAAAATCTGGCCATGAAGTCGCTGGGTTTCTTTTTAGATTTCCTGAATGCCTGATACTGGTTTTCCGCCAGCACCATGAGCATTTCTATTTCCGGTCTCGTATATATGGGATAAATGGAGAATCGCTGCTGGTAGAGCTTGCCCAGTCTGAACCTTTCGCTTCTGGAGTCTAAAATCCGTATAATGGATACCGGTTTACTGAATTCCCTATTCAGAAAGCGGCTTTGGATTTTGTCTGCGGTCCGAATTCTGGTAATATCCCTGTCCACAAGATTGCTTCGGTCAAAAATCAGGCAGTGATTATCAAGCAGTGTTTCCATAATGACTTCTTCTGCGGTTCCTTCGCATATGCAGATGACATATTGGTCTGCCAGAAAATCAAGGGGATTCATTTTTTCTGACATAATGCATCCTCCAGAGCAATCATGTTTTCATAGGAGGGGGCCGTGCCGCCTATATAGTTGGATAGAAAGACTTCGCTTTTCTTTACGTCATTTCGTTTCACTACGTCCTTGTAGTTGATAATTTCCAGCAGTTTCTGTTCATCTCTGGATCGTCTGGTAATATAGATATCGTCTTTCCTGTCAACTAAATCAAGGATTTCTACATAATGGGTGGTGAATATAAGGCAGGCGCCTTTGGGATTCATTCGGGGGCGTTTGAAGATGTCAAGGATCATCTGCACAAGCATTTTATTCATATGGTTTTCCAATTCGTCCACCAGAAGATATCCGCCGGTCTGGAGCACGTCTCTCATCATGGAGAGTAGATTCTGGCCTTTGATGGTACCGGAGGAAATCAGATTTCCAAGGCTATAGGTGTTATGCAGCTGATACGGCCGGTTCCTGTTTTGGAATTTCACTGTGTAAGATACGTCGGATCCATGGACTTCCGTCACTAGCTCATCCAGCATGGGATCGAATACATGCAGGATTTCCTGCGGGACTTTTCCCACTGTGGCCCAAAGATTCATATTCGTAAGTGAAATGGACTGCCGCAGGCTGATGCCATTATTTCTAGCCGCCACAATGGCAATGCTGTCATCATCCTGAAGAACGGCCTGTATTTCTTCCTGAAGATTTGATCTTTGAATCCATACTTCAGTTTCGTCAAAAGAGTAAATATCCTTTTTGGTTTTTACCGACTGAATCGGTTTTCTACGGATAAATTCTTCCCGGTATGTCAGGCGTTCCGTACTGTCTCTCTGAAAGATGGATTCCAGTTCATAAATCATGCCATTTCTGTAGAAATCGACTGTCATCCTGGACTGATCTTCAAGATAAGATGTTCCCAAAAGGTCGGCTTCATTCAGGCTGGAATGGTTTAAAACAACAGCCATGGCCAAATCAATCAGCTTTAGAGCAATGGTCTTCCCAGTTGCATTGATTCCGGCCAGAGCAATCAATTTCTGTGTATAAATCGGTTTTTTTAGTTCAAAGACTTCGCTAAAGTCAGAAACGCGATCAGCTGCTGCAAAATCAATAGTGAGGCCTTTTTCATTATATAGAGAGATATGGTCAAAATGGATTTTCAGTATCTTTAAGTCACTCATGCCATGACCTCCTTTCAGCCCTATTATATCACCGGATGTTAAATTTATAAACATAATATATGGTTTTAATTTTTATTTCTTCTGTTGTGCCACCTCGTGTGGGGGGAAGCAGGAGATTTGAGGAAAGAGGTTTGAGATTTGAGGTCCTTATCCTTATTGTGCTACCGCACGCGGGGGAAAGGTGGTACGCAGTACCAAAGGGGGAAGACAGAGATTTGAGATTTGAGATTTGAGGAGGTAGAGACAAGCAGTCAGGAGATGTCAGACGGTCAGACGGTCAGATTTCAGACTTTAGTTTTCGGACCTACCCTCAGGGCTTCGCCCAGCTCCTTCCAGTGGAAGGAGCCTTACGTTACGTGCTGGTCTGTAGAGTCATAAACGATGGGCAGCATGGTACGGGGAGATTTCTCGACTGCGCTCGAAATGACAGGGATGGGAGAGATTTGAGATAATCAGACGGTCAGACTTCAGATTTCAGATTTCGGACCTATCCTCAGGGCTCCGCCCAGCTCCTTCCTGAGAAAGGAGCCTGCGTTACGCGCTTGCCATTATTGTCACCGGTGCTGCATGCCTGAGAACGTTAGGGGGCTGTGAAAAAATGTTCAATCATTTCTTCACAGCCTCATTTTTATGCATTTCATTATGGCTGCATTCCAATGAAGAGGAAAAATGGTTATACTCCCCCTTACCCCCACAAGATGCGACTATTTCTATTTATGCAATTTTTTGTTGTCGTGTCCGCTTATGGTAGTATTTATTTAGGTTTTGGCCAATGGCAATCAAATAAATCTCCAGTTTCACTCTTTTCATGCTCCGGCATCGAATACGTTTGTAGCCGTGGTCATTTTTTACGATTCAAAAGGTCCCTTCTGACTGGATAGATCGGTTCATCCTTAAAAAGGCGCCTCTGATGCTTCCCAGATTCTCCAGAACTTCCTCGTGCATAGCTGTCAGTTTCTTGTTTATGCGAACCGTACGATTGCCTTTGCCTCTTTTGCATTTCTCGGCATAGGGACATCCCGTGCAGTCTTCACACTGGTAGATTTCTTCTTCTCTTCCGTATTTATTTCCCTGTATTGGCTTTCTGTATTTAAGATGGAATGCCTTATGGTTCGGACACCATTAAGCGGTCGAATACAAATACCTTGTCTGTTATGGGAAGAAGATCTGAAGGAAACATTGGCAAAATCCCTTGTTTAGGGATAGAATGAGATGTGATAATTTGTTTTTTTTTTCGTCATATATACATTTTACCACTGAAAAAGGACTTTGTACCCGTTAGGGCCAAAGTCCTTTTTCTGGTTTTCATAGGGCTGTATATTTATGAATTCATTCACAGCCCTTTTTTATATGCTTTGCATTTGTGTTGTAATTATTCCCATTCAATGGTGCTCGGCGGTTTGGAGGTAATGTCGTAGACTACCCTGTTCACTCCTGCCACTTCGTTGCAGATGCGGCGGCTCATTTCATCAAGTACTTCCCAGGGGAAGCGGAAATAGTCGGCGGTCATGCCGTCGGAGGAGGTCACGGCGCGGATACCTACGGTGTAGTCGTAGGTTCTTTCGTCACCCTGTACGCCTACGGAGCGGATAGCTGCAGGGAGGATGGCGAAGGACTGCCAGATATCGTTGTAAAGACCATGCTTTTTGATGACATCTCTGACGATGAAATCGGCACGGCGGAGGATATCCAGTCTTTCCGGTGTGATTTCGCCGATAATGCGGATAGCCAGGCCCGGTCCCGGGAAGGGCTGGCGGTTAACCACTTCTTCCGGAAGGCCCAGCTGGCGGCCCAGTTCGCGGACTTCATCCTTGAAGAGTTCGCGGAGCGGTTCGATGAGCTGAAACTTCATATCCTTCGGAAGTCCGCCTACATTGTGGTGGGATTTGATGGTGGAGGCAGTAGCAGTGCCCGATTCCACCACGTCAGGATACAGGGTGCCCTGTACCAGGAATTTCACATCTTCCAGCTTGTTTGCTTCTTCCTGGAAGGTATGGATAAATTCAGCGCCAATGGTTTTGCGCTTCTTTTCCGGTTCCGTCACGCCCTTCAGAAGGGACATGAAATGTTTGGATGCATCGATGTGGACCAGTTTCATGTTGAATTTATTTTTGAAGGTGTCCACTACCTGTTCTGCTTCGCCGAGGCGGAGGAAACCGTGGTCTACGAAGACACAGGTGAGCTGTTCGCCGATGGCCTTATGCACCAGCACGGCAGCTACGGAAGAGTCTACGCCGCCGGAAAGGGCGCAGATGACGTTGTGCTTTCCTACCTTTTCGCGGATGTTTTCCACAGCAATGTCGATGTAGTTGCCCATGGACCAGCCGCCTTCGCATTCGCAGATCTTAAAGAGGAAATTCTTCAGCATGGTGGTGCCTTCGGGTGTATGAACCACTTCCGGATGGAACTGTACACCGAAGAAACGGCGGGCTTCATCAGCCATGGCAGCGGTGGGGGTAAGGTCTGTGTGACCGGTGAGGCCGAAGCCTGCAGGCATATCAGTCACTGCATCGCCGTGGCTCATCCATACAGCCGTCTTTTCAGAAACCCCTTCAAAGAGGGCGGAGCTGCCGTCTCTGTAGAATTCCGTGTGGCCGTATTCATGCTTGGCGGGCTTGGATACTTCGCCGCCCAGGGACTTGGCCATGAGCTGCATGCCATAGCAGATACCGAGAATCGGCACTCCTGCCTTGAACACTCCCGGATCTACCTGGGGAGCATTTTCTGCATTCACGCTGGAAGGGCCGCCGGAGAAAATAATGCCCTTCGGATTCTGGGCAAGGATTTCCTCAGCACTCTTGTTGTATGGCAGGATTTCGCAGTACACGCCGCATTCACGGACGCGCCGTGCAATGAGCTGGGCGTACTGGCCGCCAAAGTCAACAATCATAACAATTTCCTGATGTTTCATCTGTTTCCTCCTGTGGAGACAATATCAGTAACGTAAACATTGTATTCCTTATTATATCATATTTGGGAAGCGGCTGACGCCGCCTTTCAAAAAGGGGCGCGGCTGGCGCCGCAGGTTAGGGCCGCCTGACGGCGGCGGGTTGTGTAGCAGGGTTGCGTTCGCTTTCGCTCAGGGGAAAGGTATCGCCTTTGGCGATGAAATTTATATGCTGCCAGAGGCAGCGAAAACCGTAAAACCGGGCTTCGCCCGATGGAAATGCACCCCTTTGGGTGCTGCGCCCCACTTCCCCCGGAGGGGGAAGTTTATTCACTGCTCAGCCTTGAGCTAACTTAAGTAACTCTATGTTTTTCATAGAGCAAATCTCCCCCTCCGGGGGAGACGCCGCCGCAGGCGGCAGAAGGGGTGCATTTCCAATGTGGAGACCCTGCAGAGGGTCTCCAAGTCGGGCAAAGTTGGTCCTTTGCCTGCACATAAAAGGACCTTCCTATGAATTGCCCGACCGATGCCAAAGGCGCGGTTGTATGGTTTTCCAACGCCCGTCAGGGCGGTTTGTCTGTTTTTTCCGGGCGAAAGCCCGGTTGTCTGGTTTTTACCAGCTCACTAAAGCTGTTTTCTACAAACCGGCGGCGAAGCCGCCCACCACAACCCTCGCGCCAGCGGCGCGTCAATCTTCAGAACCCTGAGAACCTTCGGCCCACAGGGCCGTCAACCCTCACGCCCGCCAGGGCGTGTCACAGCGGCCCTGCTTCATTCCGCTTTAAACAGGGGCAGCGGTTCCAGGTAAATAATATCCTTTCTCTTCGCCGCATCCCCTTCTGCCAGGATGGCTGCCTCGCCGATGACGTGGGCGCCGGCCTTTTCAGCCAGCTCCTTCATGGCCTTCATGGAGCCGCCGGTGCTGATGACATCGTCCACCAGGAGCACATTCCTGCCTTTCATCAGTTCCACATCCGAATCCATAAGATAGAGCCGCTGCTTGCCGGCGGTAGTAATGGATTCATCCTCCACCCAGATCGGGTTTTCCATGTAAGCCTTCACCGATTTCCGGGCCACGATATACCGCTTCATGCCCAGCGCGCTGGCCAGTTCATGGGCCAGGGGGATGCCCTTGGTCTCCGCCGTCATGATGATGTCCGTATCCCCGGGCACCTTGGCCGCCAGCTCTTTGGCGCAGTTCTCCACGATTTCCGTATCCCCCAGGATTACAAAGCCTGCAATCGCCAGAGTATCGGAAATATTGATTACAGGAAGCTGCCTTGTGCAGCCTGCCACATGAAGCTCGTAATGTCTTTTTGCCATCATACACCTCGAAAAAATTTATGTAATATCTACCTGCGGCGGCGGGGTGGAAGTGATTTCCACCTTCGGTGCCTCGGTAATGGTAACCGTGACCTGGTCTGCATCAGGATTTCCCTTCTGCACATTTCCAGTTTTCTTCACAGCCTGCCCCTCTTTAGGAGGCGCTGCATCAATCAGGGGAACCGCATCAGGAGGTACCGTCTTACCCAGCTTGTCCTTCCTGGCTCCCATAATGGCAGCGATTTCAGAAGACAGCCTGTCACGAGTACCATCTTCCGCCATGGCCTGACGCATGAAATAAACCACCAGCGCCGCCGGGTCTTCCGTGCCTGGCGGGATTTCCCGCCACCGGCCATCCTGCCCCAGGGCCCAGGCCTTACCATCTACACTGTAACGTACATGGATTACGCTTTCCGTAAAGGCTTTTGAAGACTTCACGTCCAGGGTCTTCACCTTCGCCTGCAGCCCGTCCTCAAACACATCCTCCACTGTCAGGGAGGACAGGTCAAGAAAAAGCCCGGTTGCGCCGTCATTATAAATACCGCCGGTATTCTGTATCATGGGATAGGTTTTATCGCCATTCAGGTAATAAGGCTCAAAAGCCCCTGCCGTCACTCCCCAGGAAAAAGCCAGAGAGACCCCCAGCAAAAGCGCCCATTTTTGAAATCTCTTCAACCTTATCATCTCCTGCAAAAATACTTGATACCTTATATATTTTACACTAAATCAGGGGGATTGAGTACTGATTTTGAAGGGAAATAGGATGAAAAGTTGCCAGCCCCTGCGGGGCTGGAGGTTATGGCCGCCTGTCGGCGGCAGGTTGTGTAGAAAGGTTGTGTCCCCAGAGGGGAAACGACTCACTACATTTTATGCGTCGCTATCGCTCCTATAAAATGTGTTCGCTGTGCATCGCTGGCGTTCAGGAGGAAGGTGGTGGCTCCGCCGCAGTTTTAAGCCTTCTTCCTCTGGAAGACAGAAGCCCTGCAGAGGACTTCTGAGTCGGGCTATTATTCGAGTATAGACTGCCCCACAGGGGAAACGACTCACTGGATTCTCAGGTCGCTACGCTCCCTACAGCACGGCTATCACCGACTCACAATAATTTGTGCGTCGCTTTGCTCCTGCAAATTATGTTCGCTGGTGTGACTCCAGTTCGCTGTGCACACACTAAGGAAGCACCTTAATGCCCGACGGTGGCGCCGTAGGCGACGGAGGATAGCAGGCCTTTCAAAGAAAGGCCGAGGGGGCTGTGAAGAAATGATTGAACATTTTTTTCACAGCCCCGGCCGCCTGCGGCGGGG
>ERZ809146.1023-NODE-1023-length-12856-cov-6.600266_pt1 | contig 12856 bp, 8 predicted proteins | sample MGYA00520794_ERZ809146 | MGnify/ENA primary metagenome ERZ809146 (study PRJEB31570, sample SAMEA3212995) | Homo sapiens | biome: human-gut; feature: human gut; material: fecal | place: Sweden | collected 2011 ... | reverse complement strand
CCGATACAAGCCAATATCATCAAAATACCAAACGCCAGTGCCCGGATTGCCGTTCTGTCCGGTATAAATCGAGAACTCTGAAACGCCCTGCAAAGTTGGGGTTTCTGCAGCAGTGCCCCACTGCTGGACATGGAAATCGGAAAACGGAATCTTGACTTCCTGCCAGCCCGTTTCTGCGGTTACTTTCTGAATGCTCTCCCAGTAAGCACCTGCTCCGTCTACAAATTGGAACGTGGTTTCCCGATTGCTGCCGTCTGACAGAATCCAGAAGCGAACCCCGTCAAAGCCTGTCCAATTTGCATTGCTCAGCTTTTTGGTTGCTCCGCAGTAACCTGCTCCGCCGTCTGCAACAGAATAATCATATTTCATCGCATAGCTGCCGTTCTTGGTATGTTCGGCATCCAAAGAAATCTTTAAAGTATCACCATTCACATTTGTTGTATAAGCAGCTGCAAGGGCTGTATCTTCTCCATAGGATTCAAAGTCATCAATCACGCTGCGTTTCTGTGCTTCTTCTGCAGCACTGTAAACCCGAATTTTTACTTTTGGCTGGTTGCCCTCTGAGGTCAGCAACTGAATCGTATGTTCTCCCGTTGCAACATCAGAAAAGACAGAAGCAGAAACGGTAATCGTATCTTCTGTTTGTTCGTAATCTGTTCCAGCAGTCAGGATGGTATCATCCAGCTGCAAACCAGTCACTGTTCCGCTCTGCATCTCATAAGAAAGCAGAACATCTATCGGGTTATCCTTATCCACAACCGTATTCTTTGTGTAAAGGCTGTTCATCGGGGTTTTGTCTTCCATGCGAGCAGCATGCTGCTGGAAGTAGGTCAGAATCGGGTCACCATCCATGACCGTGAATTCACTCAGCTTGCGGTCATTGAATTCCCAGAACAAACCGCCTGCTGCATCGTATTCTTCAATCGTATCGAAAACCGCTTTCCAATAGTCTTCATATTCTGCCTCCGGCAAAGAACTATGCACATTAAATTCTGTGACTACAAACGGCTTTCCCACTTCCTGATGGGCATCTTCAATCCACTGCACCATGGTGTTTTTGGTGTCTTCCGGTGTCATGTTTGCCCAATGTTCATCCGGATATGGATGAGCCGAACAAAAGTCAATATACGGGGACTGCTGGATATAGACGAATGGATTTCCTTCATCTCCGCCAAATCCATAGTCTACACCGTGTCCTTCCAGCCCTGCATAAACCATGTGGTTCGGGTCAACTTCCTTGATATACGCACCCATTTCATCGACCCAAGCCCGCAGTGTCAAACCTGTGCTGTCCTCGCCTGCGTCCTGATACCGTGGCTCGTTCATCAAATCCCATGCAAAGACGGTCGGGTCATCTTTATACTGCACACCTGTAAAATAGTTGGTACGTTCTGCAAAGTGTTTTGCATAATCCTTGTACCACTGCTTACAAGTTTCGTTAGTAAAGTATGCTGCACGGCTCTTGTGGTTGCCGCCGCTGCCAGCACCTGCCCAACTCAGCTTCTTGTCAATTCCACCATAGGCTTCCCAGTAATTTTCCAGCGTGATAATCACACGGATATTGTGCTGCTGGGCAGAATACATGATATAGTCGAACAGCATAAATTCTGCTTCATTGTATTCGCCCGGTGCGAGTTCAAAACCATGCCATGTTTCATTGGAAAAGCCCCATGTTCGCAAAACCCGAACGCCATTGTCTTCCATCTGCTGCATTCTGGCATCAATGGCTTCCTTGTTCATAAACTTCGTTTCAATTGCCTCGGTCGAATCGTTGCTTGAACCATCACCCAGTGTAAACATATCATAGGAATTACAGCCGGCAAAATAGAACGGTTCTCCATCACACATGAAATGTGTTCCATCGACATAGACAAAGCCCTCTGGAACGGTGGATTCTGTTGCTGCATCGGCCGTCAGCGGCTGTGCCAGAACAGAACCCATTCCGCATACACCCAGTACCACACTGGTGCAAAGTGCTGCAAATTTCTGCAAACCCTTCATATCAAAAATACCTCTCCGTTTTCACGCTTATGCTGGCAGATTCGGAATCATCATCAGAACAAACTGCATCAGAGTCGTGCTGTCACCATCGCCAAGCGAACCATCTGCATTGACATCTGCATTCTTTGTTGCCTGTTCAGACAGTGTAATCTGTCCTGCAAGATACTTGTTTATCGTGATTGCATCCACTAAGTCTACCTTACCATCCAAGTTGACATCGCCATAATTGGTGTCTGTATCTGCATCAGTTGTTGTGGTGGTTGTTTCGGATTCAGAACCAGTTGTAACTTCTGTTTCGGTGCTTGTGGTTTCTGTGGTTGTTGTGGTTGTGGTTGTTTCACTCGGCTCTGTCGTGGTTTCCGTCGTGGTAACGGTGCTTCCAGTGACGGTAATCGTCAGTACCAAATCCGGACAAGTTGCAAAGCCCACATGATAAGTGTGAACACCCTCGGACAGGGTTTCCAGATAGGATTGATTGAACCGGAACTGACTGCCGTTGATGGCAAAATCTACACCCTGCTGCAATGCTTCGCCCTCTTCTGAAATGCCAGTCACTGCATGCCCATTGGTAATGATGGTGAAAATCACATCTGCCGGAGCTTGCTTCGAGAAGGTTGCACTGCTTTCTACAACTTCTGCATCCGGAACAGTTGCACCATCCTGATACAAACCGATGTCATCGAAATACCAAACACCTGTACCCGGATTGCCGTTCTGTCCGGTATAAATGGAATATTCAGAAACACCATTCAATGTCGGTGTTTCAGCGGCAGTACCCCACTGCTGCAAACGGAAATCGGAGAACGGAATCTTGACTTCCTGCCAGCCTGTTTCCGCAGTCACATGCTGAATGCTCTCCCAGTAAGCACCTGCTCCATCAATGAACTGAATAGTGGTATCCCGATTGCTGCCATCGGATAGAATCCAGAAGTGAATGCCGTCAAAGCCTGTCCAATCTGCACCGTTCAGCTTCTTGGTCGTTCCGCAGTAACCTGCTCCGCCATCTGCAACAGAATATTCGTACTTCATTGCATAGCTGCCATTCTTGGCATGTTCCGCATCCAGAGAAACCGTGAGGGAATCGCCGCTGCTGTTCCGGTGGTAAGCAGCTGCCAATTCTGCATTATCTGCATAGGATTCAAAGTTGTCAATCACACTTTTTTTCTGCGTTTCTGCGTTGGAGTCAATCACGCTCACTAAAACAGTTGGCTGATTGCCGTCGGTGGTCAAAATGGTAATCTTATAGTTGCCCAGTTCCAGACCCTCCAGAACCTTTGCAGAAATCGTAATCACATTGTCTTCCACCGTATAATCTGTGCCCTCTGTCAACATCTTGTCACCAAACTGTACACCAGAAACGCTGCCCAGTTCCATCGTTGTCCGCAGCTGGATGTCTGCCGGCTTTACAATATCAAAATTTGCTTTCTTCGGGGAAACGCTGTTCTGTGTATTCTTGGCATCCATCCGCTGTGCGTGTGCCATGATGGCATCGCAAGCATCCTGTGTCGGGTTGCCCTTTGCATCGCCCTTATAATAAACAGTATAGCCGTCATAATCCTGATACAGTGTTCCATCTCCGGTCAGAGATGCCAGCATCCAGTAATTCGTTCCGGCATATTCAACGCCCTCATAGGTGTTCCCCTCGAAGATGTCAAACCATTCATTGTAAACGTCTGCTCGTTCACTCTTGTCTTTCCATCCAAATTCTTCTACGATAACAGGTTTATTCATTGCTGCTGCATCTTCGCCATGCTTCTTGAACCAGAAGTTTCCCTGTTCCTTGGTCAAGCCCCATTGATCGCAGTAAACATGAATCGTTCCGTAGTCGATATTCGGCAAATTTGTCAGGCTCAACCAGTCCATACCGGAACTGCCATGATAAACATACTTGTGGTCGCCCTCCGGAAAATCATTGTAACCGTAGTTGTAAAATCCTTCATCGCCGACTGCCAACATATGATTGGAGTCAATGGACTTTACATAGGCACTCATTTCAGATGCCCAATTTTCTACAACATGATTTTCACATCCGGCATCCGATTCACAACGTGGTTCGTTTGCCAGTTCCCAGGAGAAGATGGTCGGGTCATCTTTATATTTGACTCCGGTATACACATTTTCATGATTCAGCAATGTTTTAATGTAATCCTTATACCAACCCTTGATGGTTTCATTGGTATAGAAATCATCGTGCCCTGTGACGTTCTCTCCAGCAAGCTTTGCCCACTTTACATACTGGTTCATCCCGCCGAATGCTTCCCAGTTGTTGGTGAACGTAATCAGCAGCCGGACACCTTCCTGCTCTGCCTTATAGATGGCGTAGTCCAACTTCTGCAAGCCGTCTTTTCCCTCATTGACCACTGGTCTTCCAAGGTCAGCATCAAAGTACTGGTAGTAAACGCCTTCCTTTTCCCCAGAACCGTCTACGCTGTCCGTGAAAACGGTGTATCCATCTTTGTTCACCTTGTCGGTCTTGACACCGGCATCCAGATTGCCCCAGGTACGAATGACTTTCAAGCCCATTGCTGCGGCATCTTCCATAACCTGATCGACTTCATATTGTGGCTTGAAGTTCAGGTAATAGTTGTTCGTTCCGGCATAATAGAAGGTAGAACCATCTAACAAAAACTGTGTGCCGTCGGTCTGTACAAAGCCTGTTCGGTCGGCAGCCTGTACCTTGCTGGGCTGGAAGCCAGCTGCTGCAAATCCGCTGAGTACCAGCGATAATCCTGTTGCGAGTGCGATCCATTTTTTCATGAGAAACCATTCCTTTCTGTACTGGTGTTTCGTGTTTACTTAATCTGTGCTTTTATTTTAGCTTATTTTTCTGCAAATGTCAACTATTTTTTAGCTAAAATCATGCTTTTCTCTTTTCTGAACAAATTTCACATGGCTGTTTTGCACATATTCAACAATTATCAGCCACATTTTTTGTGATTCGTTGCAAATACCGATTCTTTTTTAGCTAATTTTTTTGATTTTCACAACTAATTTCCTCGCTATTCGCCTGTGGAATTGTAAAATTTCTAAAATTGCAGGCGGCTGCCCTTGACAAATTGGACAGGTTTGATATAATTTAGTTAAAATTAAATTTAAAAAGATGCGGATGCAGGGGTAATTTCTCCGCTTGCATTCCAAAAGGATGTGACTTACTTGGCAAAAGCCGTTCGGATGTCCGATATCGCAGAACAACTACAAATCAGTACTGTAACCGTTTCCAAAGCACTGGCGGGAAAAGATGGCGTCAGCGAAGAATTGCGGAAAAAAATACAGAAACTTGCGGTAGAAATGGGCTATCAGTTTCAAAAAAATAAGCAGGAACAGACGCCCTGCTATACCATTGGTATCATTACCTCCTACCGCTATATTGAAAAAGGACAGTCTTTTTACTGGGCAATGTATGAGCGTGTGCTGTTTCATCTTTCACAAGGCAATCACATCGGCATTTTGGAAGTCATTTCAGAATCCGCTGAACAAACCTGTACAATGCCCCGTTTGATTGCAGAAAATCGGATTCAAGGCTGCATCGTCATAGGAAAATTTTCACTCTCCTACTATAAGATGCTGGAACAAGCTTCTGTTCCATGCTTAGTTTTAGATGCGTTTCAAGCAGAATTGCAGCAGGATTCCGTCATTTCAGACGGCTATTATGGCATGTATCTCATGACCAAACATCTCCTGCAAGCTGGCCACAGAGAAATTGCCTTTGTCGGCTCTATCGAAGAAACCAGCAGCATTTTAGACCGCTACTATGGCTACTGCCGTGCCATGCGGGAAGCTGGCATTCTCGTGACAGAAAAACAAGTGCTGCCTGACCGAGATGCTGAGGGAAAAATTGCAATCTCTCTCGAAAAACTCTCTAAAATGCCAACTGCATTTGCCTGCAACTGCGATTCGACTGCTTATATCTTGATCAGTCTCCTGCAAAAGGCTGGCTTTTCCATTCCAAATGATATTTCTGTTGTTGGATTTGATGATTTTATTTTTGCGGAATTGTCAAATCCGCCAATCACTACATATGCAGTTGATATCAATTTAATGTCAAAAAAAGGCGTGCGACAGCTATTAGCTCGCATTAAAAACCCTGCAATACCCATCCGGCATATTGTTGTCAGCGGAACGATGATTCATCGAAAGAGCGTCCGGAATCTGCCACTCGCAGAGCCTGCATCACTTACATCAAAAGAAGGGAATCCAGCATGATTTTATTATCTGCACAAAATCTTTCAAAAACTTATCTGGAACGAACCGTCTTGAATGACGTTTCGTTTTTTCTCAACGAAGGCGATCGGGTCGGCATTGTCGGCATCAACGGGACGGGAAAATCTACCTTGCTGCGGATTCTTGCCGGTGTGGAAGAACCGGACAGCGGAACAGTCATCCGCACCAAAGGCATCCGGATTTCTTACCTACCGCAAATTCCAGATTTTGCAGAACATGGCAGCATCTTGGAACAAGTCATGGCACATTTGCCAGCAGACTTGAAATCGGCAAAAGAATTTGAAGCCAAATCCATTTTGCAGCAACTTGGTATCTCCAACGTGGACAGCGACATCAGCACACTTTCCGGCGGAGAACGGCGAAGAGCTGGCATTGCGGCGGCATGGATTCAGCCCAGTGATGTCTTGCTTTTAGACGAACCAACCAACCACATCGACTATGAAACGGTACAATTCTTGGAAGACCAGTTGAAAAAATATCGGGGTGCGATTGTCATGGTGACACATGACCGTTATTTTTTGAATCGCATTACAAACCAGATTGTGGAAGTTGACCGTGGAAACCTGTTCGTTTCCCGTGGAAATTATTCCGAATACTTAGAGCAGAAAGCTCAGCGGGAAGCCGATGCGGAAGCACGAGAACGGAAAAACCGCACTCTTTACCGCCAGGAACTGGAATGGATGCGGCGAGGCGTTCGGGCAAGAGGAACAAAGTCCAAAGACCGCATGGAGCGGTTCTATGCCTTGGAAAATCGGGAAAAGCCCGTGGAAACAGAATCCTTACAGCTGCAATCGGTTTCTTCCCGACTGGGAAAGAAAACCATCGAACTGGAACACCTCACAAAATCCATACAAGGGAATGTACTCTTGCAGGACTTCTCCTATCAGCTGCCCCGTGCGGCTCGAATCGGTATCATTGGACGAAATGGTGCTGGAAAATCCACGCTGCTGAAACTGCTTGCCGGCATTCTGCAACCGGACAGCGGTACAATTACATGGGGCGACACCGTACAAATCGGCTATTTCGCACAGGAATGCGAAACGATGAATCCCACGCAAAAAGTCATTGACTACATTCGGGAAACTGCCGAACGCATTCAGACACCAGAGGGAACAGTTACGGCTGCAACCATGCTGGAACGGTTTTTGTTTACGCCGGAATTGCAGTGGAATCGCATTGAAAAATTATCCGGCGGAGAACGGAAACGGCTCTATCTGCTAAAAATTTTGATGACTGCCCCGAATATTCTATTACTGGACGAACCAACCAACGATTTGGATATTGTCACCCTGACTATCTTAGAAGACTATCTGAAAAGTTTCTCTGGTGCAGTGATTGCCATTTCTCATGACCGCTATTTCCTGGATAAGATGGCTTCCGAAATCTGGGAGTTGCCGGGGGATGGCAGCGTCCGCCGTTATAACGGCAATTACAGCGACTATGCAGCAAATGCCTTACCGACTGCTCCGGCAGAGTCTGAGAAAAAATCCACCGAAAAGAAAGAAAAAACCTTTGTCGGAAAAAAGAAGCTGAAATTCTCCTACAAAGAACAACGAGAATATGAAACGATTGAATCTGTGATTGCAGACTTGGAAGAACAAATTCAGGAAACTGAAACGAAAATTGCAGCTGCAGTTTCTGATTACGTCTTATTGCAGGAGCTATCCGACCAGAAAGATGCACTGGAAGAACAGCTTGCAGAAAAAATGGATCGCTGGGTCTATCTCAGCGACTTGGCAGAACGAATTGAAAAGGGAGAAACTGTATAACGATACATTATAATAAATAAAGGAGGCATCTTCATGAAAATGACATCCGCACAGGCAGCAAAGCTGCTGCGGCAATGGAATGAATCACTAAAAGCCCTGCAAAGACGAGAAGAAAATACAAAAACCTTTCTCGCTTCTCTGGGGGAGGATCTCGAATCCGTTCGACCGGAATATGATTATGCTGCGATGCAGGCGGAACAGGCTGCCATTGAAGCCAACATCCGCAAGCTGAAACATACGTTAAATGTATTCAACACAACCACAGTCATTCCGGAATTTGAGATGACCATTGACCAGATGTTGATCTATCTGCCGCAGCTGACCAATCGGCTGGAAAAGCTGTCCCGCATGAAAGAACTGCTGCCCAAACAGCGAGAAAATGCACTATACAATCGAAACGCTGCCATCATTGACTATCGGTATGCCAATTATGATATCCAAACCGTCGAGAAAGATTATGAAATCCTTGCGGAAACGCTTGCAAAGGCACAAACTGCTTTGGACTATATCAATAACACGGTGTTGCTGGAGGTTGACTTGCCGGAATAATCCCGTTCTTCCGTCTGTCTGAATCTTGCCCTTTGAATTTTTTTGGTTCTACGTTTGCGTTTTCCGTTATCCGTTGATAGAATGGGTTGCCCCGATTGGTTTTTGTTCAAGGAAGATGCGAGGGCAACCATTCGGAAAACTCATGATTTTTTGCAGGTTCAGACAGAGAAAACTTTTGGCAGTGGAAGTTCGGTTTTAAGCTGCTCCCATTTTGTAAACTTTCTAAAAACGAAACCGCCCGATTGCGATACAATTTTTGCAATTAGGGCGGTTGATTCTTTTTGAAGAGAAATAAAAAAAGTCTTATCAGAATCTGATAAGACTTTTTCCTTGGCAGGGGCACCAAGAATCGAACTCGGGACACGCGGTTTTGGAGACCGCTGCTCTACCTGCTGAGCTATACCCCTATTTCTTTTTGACATCCCTCATGGGGAGGGACGCAAGATGTGTATTTGGTACGCCTGATGCGATTCGAACGCACGACCTTCAGAGTCGGAGTCTGACACTCTATCCAGCTGAGCTACAGGCGCATATTTTACATTCATCTCACGAACCTTTTATATTATAGCACACCCTCTTGCATTTGTCAAGGGATTGTGCTATAATAATATCGGATATTTTGTAAACATTTTTTTAGGAGTGAGAGAAATGCAGGATCATATCTTCGTTCTGCTGATGCAAACCGGAACATCCGTTGCAAAAGTACTGCAATTTTTTACCAGAAAGCCTTACAACCATGCCTCGGTGGCATTGGATTTGACGCTGGAGGAAATGTATAGCTTTTGCAGAAACCACATTCATTTTCCATTGCCCGCCGGATTCAATCAGGAAATTGTCGGCGAGGGCACGTTAGGGCGATTTTTGGTCATCCCCTGCGAAATCTATGCAATCCCCGTGACCAAAGAGAAAAAGCAGGAATTTGAACAAAACCTCGCATACTTCAAAAATCACCGCTCGATGTTTTCTTACAATGTGCTGGGGCTCGGCACAACCTTCCTGCGGATTCGCTGGTCGAGAAAACACAAACTGCACTGTTCCCAGTTCGTGGCAACCCTGCTTGCACAGTCCGGTGTCCGCCTGAACAAACCGCTTTCCCTGCACACACCGGACGACTTGCGGTATATTTCAGATGCTCATCTTGTCTATCGGGGCGAATTGAACCGCTTTTATCATACTTATGCAAAGTCGATTCAGCAGCTGGAAGATTCTATGCCCGCATATTCAAATTTTGCCTGATTGCAGTAGTTCCCAGAACAGATACAGCAGACAGCCGTCCTCCGGTGCAAAAACTGGAATAGGTAGCGTTGTTTCTTGTATTGTGTGGGAATGGTATCAGTGTTCTGCAAGAGTGAACCTTGCAAGGCTTCGGCGTTCTGCTCGGTAATCGCCACCCGAACGCTCGGCTCTCGCTGCAAGGCGTTCTCTGCCTGATAAGCAATGTGCACCGTACTGAAATAGGCGGTGCATTTCTTCTGTTTTTCAAATTTCGCCTGATTGCAGCAGCTCCCAGAACAGATACAGCAGACAGCCGTCCTCCGGTGCAAAAACCGGAACGGGCAACGTTGTTTCTTGTATTGTGTGGGAATGGTATCAGTGTTCTGCAAGAGTGAACCTTGCAAGGCTTCGGCGTTCTGCTCGGTAATCGCCACCCGAACGCTCGGCTCTCGCTGCAAGGCGTTCTCTGCCTGATAAGCAATGTGCACCGTACTGAAATAGGCGGTGCATTTCTTCTGTTTTTCAAATTTCGCCGGATTGCAGCAACTCCCAGAACAGATACAGCAGACAACCATCCTCCGGTGCAAAAACTGGAATAGGTAGCGTTGTTTCCTGTATTTGTGTGGGAATGGTATAGGTATTCTGCAAGAGCAATACTTGTAAGGATTCCGCATTCTGCTCGGTAATCGCCACCCGAACGCTCGGCTCTCGCTGCAAGGCGTTCTCTGACTGGCAAGCAACCTGCAAATATGCCAGCAAAAAGAATTGCAATAACAAGTAGAGTGCACCGTACTGGCATAGACGGTGCCATTTTTTTGTCCGTTTTTTCAAGTTTCCTGCTCCTTTCTGATTCCTGTACGTCGATTATTTCAAATCTAACAGCACCTCTGCCAAGGATTTCCCAATCAAATGCCCAGAATACACAGCTTGTTCGACTGTGTTTCCGTGAGAGCCAACTTCTATCAGCAAACTGCCCGTTGTCAAATCCTGATTATAATGCCGATAGTCAAACAAAATCGGACGGGTAAAATTTGGATACTGCTGCTCCATCTGCGATTGCAAGCGACAGGCAAACCGAAAGTTCATCAGATAATTCGGCATATTCATCGTTCCATCGTCACAGCCCGAAATAATCATAATCTGAGCAGCTTCTTTTCCGTCTATGGTGACAATTGGCTGACTCAAAGTTGTATCGCTGCAAATTGCATCCCGATGGATGTCCAAGACCACTTTAATACTCGGATACTCTGCTAAAATGCCCCGAACCGTTTCTGCACTGCGGTCATACGCTCCATTATAAGAGGGATAATCGTGCACGGCATCGCTGTGTATCACACCAATTCCAGAAGCCTGTAACTCTGCGGTAATCGCATCTCCAACCGCCACTACATTCTTGCTGCAATCGGTTGTTCGATAGCTAAATTGCGGGTCGTAATGCTCCCGCACTTCCGGTTCATAGGTTTCCGTCGTATGTGTATGCATGATTAAAACCTGCGGCTGGTCGTTGACTGCAATCCGAAACGCTGGCGGTAGTTCGCTTTCTGCAAGCAACTCTGCATTGGAATGGTCGGTCTTATTTTTTACCATGCCTCCATTCGGCAAGGTAAAAAAGGCATCTCCCGTATAATCTTCATAGGTGGTACGAATCACATCACACGTTTCCTGAATGTTCCAGCTGGTCGGGTACGGGACAACGCTGGCATCTACGCTCGGATGTTCCACTTGCCCGCTGTCTGCCAACTGCGTTTCTGCTGCCTGCATGGTGATTTGCTCTGCTTTTTCCTGCAAAGGATTCCAGACCGGCAGCGGTACACATCCTTCACTTCGGACATTCTGCAAGGCAGTATCTGTTGCATCAGACTGCGATTCTGGTTCTTTCTGGGGGTCGGCGGAAACATGCCAAGCTGGTACACTGCAAAGAATTCCCAACAGGCAAACTGCTACACCCCAAATCCGTTTTTTTCTTCTGTGTCTGCGTTTTCTTCTCATGCCATCACCTCATGATGATACCCATTTTGCACTATTTTATGCAGCAGTCTGTAAAAATATGACGGAAACGGATTCCGTCATTTCTCTGCTTTTCCCGTATATTCCAGCCAATTGCTGCATAAAGATAAACAGAATATCCGCTAAGGAGGCACTGCGTATGCATCGTTCCCACAAAGGCATTTGGTTCTTGATTCTGGACGGCTGTTTGATTCTGCTTGCATTTTTGCTCACAAAAGGCTGTCCGCAAACCGTTCATGCAGAAACGCCCGTTTCTCTGCCCGTTCTGATGTATCACAGCATTGCCCTCGGCACAGAGAGCGATTATCGGATTCAACCGGAAACATTTGCAGCCGATTTATCCTATTTAAACAATGCAGGTTATACGAGTGTTTCGGCTGCAGAACTGATTCGCTATGTCAACGGCATGGGAGATTTGCCGGAACAGCCGATTTTGTTGACCTTTGATGATGGATTCTATAACAATTACAGCCTTGCTCTGCCTCTGCTCGAACAGTATGATATGTGTGCAATTGTTTCAGTGGTCGGGCAGTTTACAGATGAACTCGCTCCGGAATCACCGCATGAAGATTCCTATTCCTATCTGACGTGGGAGGATTTGCAAGCTCTGTTGGATTCTGGACGGGTCGAACTCGGCAGCCATACTTATCAGATGCACAGCCATACAGACCGCTGCGGTTGCCGGATTCAGGAGAACGAACCGGAAGAGCAATATCATGATACCTTGCTTTCTGATTTGGGATTGCTGCAAACCCGTTTTCAGGAGGAGTTACAGATAGAGCCTGTAGTGTTTGCCTATCCTTATGGCTTTCTCTGCTCGGAGAGCAATCCGGTTCTGCGAGAGTTGGGCATTCAAATGACATTGAACTGTCGGGAACAGGGGAACATGATTACTCGTGACCCAGAATGTCTATATGGACTGAACCGCTATAATCGCTTTGGAAACTGTGAAACGGCAGTCTGGATGCAGCGAATTTCATCGTAAACAAAAAATTGCACGAATTCATAGAATCCGTGCAATAAAACGTTTTTAATTATGAGCCGCAGGCAAACAAAAAGTTTTTTGATCCAACAATTTTTCAAAAATGTTGGCG
>ERZ809146.1018-NODE-1018-length-12896-cov-8.691846_pt1 | contig 12896 bp, 9 predicted proteins | sample MGYA00520794_ERZ809146 | MGnify/ENA primary metagenome ERZ809146 (study PRJEB31570, sample SAMEA3212995) | Homo sapiens | biome: human-gut; feature: human gut; material: fecal | place: Sweden | collected 2011 ... | reverse complement strand
GTGAAAGCGGGCTTCAGCTTTGCCAGCACTTCGGGAGCGCTCAGACGGGGGCCTTCATCGGTATCGAACACGGTGTCGCCCTTCTTGCCCTTGATGACAACAGGAACGATCTCATCCTTGAAAGCGCCGTCCTTGATGGCCTTGTCAGCCTTCAGCTGGCTGTGGTAAGCGAAATCATCCAGCATCTCGCGGGTGATGGGGCTGTAGCCGTACTTCTTCTGATAGGTCTCGTTGGTGCAGACGTTCTCAGCGGTCATGCCCATGTGCTTGTTGAAGCCGCAGGCATCCCACAGAGCATCGTTGACCATGGTATCCACGATCTCGCTCTTGCCCATGGGAGCGCCCATGCGGTAGCCGTAGCGGCCCTTCATCATTGCGAAGGGAGCCATGTCCATGTTCTCCATGCCGCCTGCGACCACGATGTCAGCATCGCCGGCCTCGATCATCTGAGCAGCCATGTTCACGCAGTTCAGGCCGGAGCCGCAGACCACGTTGACGGTGACAGCAGGAGTCTCGACGGGCAGGCCAGCCTTCAGGGAAGCCTGACGAGCGACGTTCTGGCCCAGACCAGCCTGGATGACGCAGCCCATGTAAACATGATCGACCTGCTCGGGTTTCACGTTAGCACGGTTCAGGGCCTCCTTGATGACGATGGAGCCCAGCTCTGCAGCAGGGACGTTTGCCAGGGTGCCGCCAAACTTACCAATAGCGGTACGGCAAGCAGATGCGATAACAATTTTCTTCATGTTAATAGCCTCCTGAATTTATCTGTTTCGGGGTTTCGTAAAACTATTTATCAAAAAGCCCGAGGGCCTTTCTGCATTATAAAAGGTATCAGATCGTCTTTCCTTCCGCCCGGAGCTGCTCCACTTTGGCGTGGATGGCATTCTCTACGTTGGGCGTCACGAACTTGGAGATGTTGCTGCCGTAGCGGGCAGCCTCCTTGACGATGGTGGAGGAAAGGTAGCTCCACTTGATGCTGGTGGCAAGGAACATCGTCTCGATACCGGGCATCAGTGCATGGTTCGTCTGGGCAAGCTGTATCTCGTTTTCGAAATCCGTCACCGCCCGCAGACCCCGCACCATCACCGAAGCGTGGCGCTTCTTGGCGAACTCCACGGTCAGGCCGTCGAAGCTCTCCACCGTCACATTCGGGATGTCTTTGCAGCATTCCCGCAGCAGCGCCACCCGTTCTTCTACGGTGAACAGAGGGTTCTTTGCGCTGTTGATGAGCACTGCCACAATGAGCTGGTCGTTTATCTTTGCAGCTCGCTTGATGATGTCGAGATGTCCTTTCGTGACCGGGTCAAAGGACCCGGGGTAAACTGCTGTTGCCATCGATATGGTCTCCTTTATTTGCGCGCTTTGGAAAAGCGCATTTGGTGTTGCCATGATAGCACTTTTCAGTTCCTGCTTCAAGTACCAGGCCGCATCGCCATCGCAATATCGTTAATTTTTAGTCAATCAACGTCGCACTGGGGCGTATCATCTTGGTACACCCTTAGTAAACCATATCGTCAAAATTTTATCAAGTACTTTTTCGAAAAAAATTGTTTTTTGCTATACCAAACAATCGCCACAAATACCTAAGAAATTTAGTCAAATTGTCCTGCGAGGCATTTTTTCGCGGAAGAGGGCTTGATTATAATGTTTGTTAATGTTATAACTAAGCTGTGCAGGTGTGCCGCTGCCGGAGGCTCCTGTCCTGCCGACCCCAAGGATACCGCCGGGGTGTGATAAGACAGTGTCCGGACTGGAAAGAAACGGTAAATTTCCGGCTAAGATTTTGTCCCGTAGAATTGTGAATAATAAATTTACAATTCTTTTATGTTCTTAAAGGAGAGGATGGTTTATAATGGATTTCATGGAAATGTATGCCCAGAAAAAGATGACTGCCGAACAGGCTGCTTCTCTGGTCAAGAGCGGCGACTGGGTGGATTACGGCTGGTGCGTCAACACCCCCGTGGCCGTGGACGCCGCCCTTGCCAAGCGCCTGCCCGAACTGGAGAACGTCAATTTCCGCGGCGGCATCCTGATGTGGGTGCCTGAGATCTTCCAGATCGACGACCCCGCTGCCCACATGACCTGGAACAGCTGGCACATGGGCGGCATTGAGCGCAAAGCCATCGCACAGGGCTTCTCGTTCTACTCCCCCATCCGCTATTCGGAGCTGCCCCGCTACTACCGCGAGAGTCCCGACCCGCTGGACATCGCCGTCTTCCAGGTGACTCCGATGGACGAGCACGGCTACTTCAACTTCGGCCCCAGCGCTTCCCATCTGGGTGCCGTCTGTGAGAAGGCCCGGAAGATCATCGTGGAGGTCAACACCAATATGCCCCGCTGCCTCGGTGGTATGGAAAACTGTGTCCATATCTCCCAGGTCACCGGCATCGTGGAGGGCGACAATCCGCCCATCGGCCAGATGGCCGCTGCCGGCCCCGCCTCCGAGGTCGATTTGAAGGTCGCAAACCTCGTCGTGCCGCAGATCCCCAACGGTGCCTGCCTGCAGCTGGGCATCGGCGGTATGCCCAACGCCATCGGCAGCCTCATCGCCCAGAGCGATTTGAAGGACCTGGGCGTCCACACCGAGATGTACGTTGACGCTTTCGTGGACATCGCCAAGGCCGGCAAGATCACCGGCGCACACAAGCAGCTGGACAAGGGCCGTCAGGTCTACGCCTTCGGTGCCGGCACCCAGAAGATGTACGACTACCTCAACAACAACCCCGAGTGCATGTCTGCTCCCGTCGATTACACCAACGACATCCGCAGCATCTCCGCGCTGGACAACTTCATCTCCATCAACAATGCGGTGGACATCGACCTGTTCGGCCAGGTGAATGCGGAGAGCGCCGGCGTCAAGCACATTTCCGGTGCAGGCGGCCAGCTGGACTTCGTGCTGGGCGCATACCTTTCCAAGGGTGGCAAGAGCTTCATCTGCCTGTCTTCCACCTTCTTTAATAAGAAGACCGGTCAGCTCGAGAGCCGCATCCGTCCCACGCTGGAAAACGGCAGCATCATCACCGATACCCGCGCCAATCTGCATTACCTCTGCACCGAATACGGCTGCGTCAACCTCAAGGGTCTGACCACCTGGGAGAAGGCCGAAGCCCTCATCAATGTGGCACACCCCGACTTCCGCGAGGAGCTTATCAAAGAGGCCGAGAAGATGCACATCTGGCGCCGCAGCAACAAAATCTAAACATCGCCGTACCGGCTCCTGCCGTCTGCGGCAGGAATGGAGTCACACATGATGGACAAAAAACCGCACATCAAGCCCTATATCTACGGAATGCTCGCGGGCTTTGGTGCGATAAGTCTAAGCATCCTGTTCTTCTTCTTCATCTACCGCTTCGACGGGTTCGGCGACGCGGTCTCCAAGGTGACCGGCATCCTGATGCCCTTCATCTATGGTGCCGTCATTGCCTATCTGCTCAAGCCGGTGTGCAACACCATTGAGGGCTTTCTGCACCGTATCTTCCCCGAAAAGCTCCACAGCATGGCCAATATGCTTGCCATTGCGGCGACGCTGCTGTTCGGTGTGCTGGTGGTCTACGCCCTCGTGATGATGGTGGTGCCGCAGCTCATCACAAGCGTCACCTCCCTCTACTACACCGCGCAGACCAGCATCACCCGGTTCATGCGGTGGGTGAACACACAGGAAGTCTTCTTGGATAATGAGACACTGATGGGCTATTTCAACAATGCCTACGATGCCATTGCTGACAACCTGACCACTCTGCGCACCACCCTCCTCCCCTCGCTGCAGAATATACAAGGCATCCTGAGCGGTGTGGGCGTCGGCGTCATGAGTGTGGTGACCTGGTTCAAGAATCTGCTCATCGGCCTTATCGTCGCTGTTTACCTGCTGGCCAGCCGCAAAAAGTTCGCCAAGCAGGCCAAGATGATCCTCTACAGCGTCGTCAAGCCCCACTGGGCGCAGCTCATCCAGGAGGAAGTCCTCTACGCAGACAAGATGTTCGGCGGCTTCATCAACGGCAAGATCATGGACTCCGCCATCATTGGTGTGCTCTGCTACTTCGCCTGCATCATCTTCAAGTTCCCGAGCGCACTGCTGGTGTCGGTCATCATCGGCGTCACCAATGTCATCCCCTTCTTCGGTCCCTTCATCGGTGCCGTGCCTGCAACGCTGCTCATCCTCATCCAGAGCCCCATCAAGGCCCTCTGGTTCGTGCTCTTCGTTCTGGTGCTCCAGCAGCTGGACGGCAATGTCATCGGCCCGAAGATCCTGGGCAACACCACCGGCCTTTCGAGCTTCTGGGTGCTCTTCTCCATCCTGCTGTTCGGCGGTCTGTGGGGCTTCGTGGGCATGATCGTGGGCGTGCCGCTGTTCGCCGTCATCTATGACATCATCAAGAAGCTGGTCTTCCACGGCCTGCGCCGCAACGGCCAGCTCGACCAGATGACCGTCTACCACGACGAGTTCGGCGATCCCGGCGATCCGGTTCCCGCGCCTGTAGAAGATGAAGGAACGGAAACCGAAATCGTCATTGATTCCGGCGAAGAATAAAATAACAAGATAAAGCCCCCATCCTCCCGGCTGCCTCAGCCGGTGAAGATGGGGGCTTTTCTGCGCATTTTTATGTTTGAAAGACCGATAAAGTCATTTCGCGTGAGCAGTGGAATGCGCCGGTTCCCAGTCCTTGTAATTCTCGTACCGGCTCTCCCTGAGGGTGACGTGCGACCAGATCTCGTCGGCTACAGGCTGCCAGTCGGCAGCATACGCACCGCACTTATCGCAGAGGTGGTCTACGCTCTCGGGCGACTGCAAGTCGGTGCTGTGAGCACCGGTGTCGTGCACCATCTGGCGCAGAAGCTCGGGGTTTTCCAGCATCGGGCAGGGACGCAGATGGTTTTTATTGAAGGGCTGGCCGTTGTGGTAGGCCATGAAGAGCGGGCTGCGGAGAATATCGAGGATGCTGCTGTCGTGGATGTTGGCGTTGGAATAGTGGATAAAGACGCACGGCTCTGCATCGCCCGCCGAATTGATATGAAAATAGTTGCGTCCGCCTGCGATGCATCCGCCCACAAACTCGCCATCGTTCTGGAAGTCCATCGGATAGAACGGAATATCGCTCTTTTCTGAGCGGAGATACCGGATGCGCTCAATCATGTACTTGCGCTGAGCAGGCGTGGGCATCAGCTCCGGCGCAGCCTCGTTGCCTACCGGCATATAGTGGAAGTAGAACCCGAAGTGCGCACCCTTGTCGCAGAGCATCCGCATAAAGTGGTCGCTGGTGACGGCTTCGAGATTGTCTCTGGTATAGCAGATGGAGGTGCCAAAAAGGATCCCGTGGGCCTTGAGCAAGTCCATCGCATTCATGACAGCGGCATAGTGGCCGTCGCCCCGCCGGGCATCATTGGTAGAGGGAGTTCCCTCGATCGAGAGCATGAAGGCGATATTGCCCAGTTTTACGACCTCTTCGCAGAACGGCTCATCGATGAGGGTAGAGTTCGTGTAAATCGCAAACTGCACATCGTTGTGCTTTTTTGCCAGACGGAGAATATCCGCCTTCCGCACCAGAGGCTCGCCGCCGGTGAGCATATAGAGATAGACCCCCAGCTCCTTGCCCTCGGTGATGATTTTGTCCATATCCTCAAAGCTGAGGTTGTTTTTGTGGCCGTACTCGCCCGCCCAGCATCCCACGCAGTGCATATTGCAAGCCGAAGTGGGGTCGAACAGGATCAGCCACGGAATGTTGCAGTGGTACTTTGTGCGATTCTCGCGGATGGTCTTTGTCCCCCGGAAGAACGCCTCATAGCCAAGGTTGAGCGCCGTGGTGCGTGCCACGCTGGGCGCGGTCTGGTCGAGCACACAGTTGATGAGCTTCGACCACTTGCTGTCCGCATCGGTCAGTACTGCGCGGGCGTGCTCATACGTCTCCTCGCTGAACGAGTCGCCATAGAACTGCTTGGCGACGTCCACCATCTCGGCAAACGCCTTCTGACGGTCTTTTCTGACATGAGCCAGTGCCACATCCACCATCGTTCCGACAGCGGTACGCTGTACCTTATGGCTCAACGGCTCCAACGCGATACTCATAAAAGTCTGCCTCCTTGTGTGGGTCTTTGCCAGCCCTTTGTTTTGACAATACTTTAACATTTTTCCGACAAAGGTTCTATAAACAAGCAGAGCAGGGTGATAGTTTTTCTATCATCCTGCTCTGCTTGTTCAGATTTTTATCAGTCATCGGTTTTTGATGCTCTGCCGTCAGTACTGAAACGCATCAGCGCCCGCTTCAAATCACCATGCATCATGATGTTGAGCCGTTCGGCCATGATGGCCGGTTCGGTCTTCATATCGCGGCGTATCCATTCCAGCACCATGCCCACAAAGCCATACTTATAAAAATCAATGATGAACTGCTTGTCCTCTTCCTGCACCGGGATGTTTTCACGCTCTACAAACATCCGCAGCAGAGGGTCAAGCATTTTATAGAGGTACTGCTCCACCTGTTCCCGGCTGATGGAGCGGTAGACATTCAGCACCAGCACCCGGTTGGCCTGCACCTTTTCCAGCATATCGCGGAAGGCGTCGCTCCACGTCTCAAAGTCCTGATGGCCTTCCAGTGCTTCTGTGGCATCCTCCACCAGGATCCAGTCCACCAAATCGTAAATATCCTTGAAATGGTAGTAAAAGGTCATGCGGTTCACGCCGCAGTCCTCGGTAATGTCGTTTATCGTTATCTTATTCAGCGGCTTGCGGAGCAGCAGCTTTTTGAGCGATGCTTCCAGCGCGCGTTTTGTCGTCTGTGCCACGAGAATGCCCATCCTTTCGCGTTTGCCCCGTTCTGTGCGGAGTTTTCCAACTTCTATCTATTATGATACCTCATCCGCCCGTGCAGGTGCAAGCACCTTTTTCGACTTTTTCATGAACTTTTTATGTTTTCTTAAGATTTGGACAGCAAAAAAGCTGCGCCGCCGCAGCGCGTCTATCAGGAGCTTTCCGAAAAGCTTTGACATTTTCCGGCTTTCCTCTTGATTTCTCCCCCGGCCCTGCTTACAATGGAGACGCAGAGGGGGCATCTCCCCTGTTCTTTTGATTGGGAAAGAGGTTTTTCTTATGCTGAATACCATCGGTTTCTTAGGCTGCGGCAACATGGGCGGGGCTATCGCCCGGGCCGTCTGCAAGGCGGCAGACCCGCAGAACGTCTGGCTGGCCAACCGCACCGCCGCCAAGGCAGAGGCTCTGGCCGCTGAACTGGGCTGCAACACCACCATCAACGACGAGGTGGCAGGCCGCTGCGACCTCATCTTCTTAGCCGTCAAGCCCCAGATGATGGAGGAGCTGCTGGCACCGCTCCGCTTTACGCTGGCCGAACGGCCCAGCCGCTTCGTGCTGTGCAGCATGGCGGCGGGCCTGTCCATCGCCCGCATTCAGGAGATGGCGGGCAGCGACTGCCCCGTCATCCGCATCATGCCCAACACGCCCGCTTCGGTGGGGGCCGGTATGATCCAGTACTGCACCTCCAATGTCACCGCCGAAGAAGAGGCCGAGTTCCTGAAATTGATGGCCCCCGCCGGGCGGCTGGATGCTGTGCCGGAAAGCCTCATCGACGCGGCCAGCTGCGTGTCCGGCTGCGGCCCGGCCTGGGTGTACCAGTTCATCGAGGCGCTGGCTGACGGCGGCGTGGCCTGCGGCCTGCCCCGTGCCAAGGCGCAGGAGTACGCTGCCCAGATGGTCCTGGGCAGCGCAAAGCTGGTGCTCGAGAGCGGCCAACACCCCGGCGCACTCAAGGACGCCGTGTGCAGCCCCGGCGGCAGCACCATCCAGGGCGTGCGGGTGCTGGAAGAAAAAGGCCTGCGGGGCGCGGTGATGGACGCCGTCATCGCCTCCTACAACAAGACAAAAGAGATGGGAAAGGGTTGATCTATGCGCATCGTAGTCAAAGTCGGCACCTCCACACTGGCCCACTCCACCGGGCGGCTGAACATCCGCCACACCGAAGAGCTGGTGAAAGTGCTCAGCGATTTGAAGAACGCCGGACATGAGGTCATCCTCGTGTCGTCGGGTGCTATCGGCATGGGTGTGGGCAAGCTGTCGCTTTCCGCCCGCCCTACCGATATGTCCTCCAAGCAGGCTTGTGCCGCCGTGGGTCAGTGTGAGCTGATGTACACCTACGACCGGCTGTTCAGCGCCTACGACCACACGGTGGCGCAGATTTTGCTCACCGGTGTGGACATCGAGCACGCCAGCCGCCGTGAGAACATCCAGAACACCCTCACCCGTCTGCTGGAGCTGGGCGCACTGCCCATCATCAACGAGAACGATACCGTCGCCACCGACGAGATCACCTCCATCGGCGACAATGACACCCTCGCCGCCATCGTCACCTGCTGCATCAAAGCCGATCTGCTGGTGCTGCTGAGCGACATCGACGGCCTCTACACTGCCAACCCCCACACCCACCCGGACGCAAAGCTCATCCCGCTGGTGGAGGACATCACGCCCGAGGTGATGGCGCTGGCCGACGGAGCCGGCTCGGCGCTGGGTACCGGCGGAATGTCCACCAAACTCCGGGCCGCCCGGATGGTGACCTCCAGCGGAGCTGATATGGTCATCGCGAACGGCGCCCACCCCGAGCTGCTCTATGACATCGCCGAGGGCCGTGCCGCAGGCACCCGCTTTGCGGCCCACAGACAGGAGGCATAACATGACCACACAGGAAATTCTGGAAGCCGCCCGCGGGGCCAAGACTGCCGTTGCCCTTTCGAACAGCGGCACCCGTGATTCTGCCCTTCTCGGGATGGCTGATGCCCTCTGCGCACCGGAATCCATGGACGCCATCCTCGCCGCCAACGCCGAGGACATGGCCGCCGCCAAGGGGCACATCAGCGACGTCATGCTGGACCGCCTCGCCCTGACGCCCCAACGCATCGAGGCCATGGCCAAGGGCATCCGGGACGTTGCCGCCCTGCCCGACCCGGTGGGCCGGGTGCTGAGCCACATCGAGCGTCCCAATGGCCTCGTCATCGAGAAGACTGCCATGCCGATGGGCGTCATCGCCATCATCTACGAGAGCCGCCCCAACGTCACCAGCGATGCTGCCGCCCTCGCCATCAAGAGCGGCAATGCCTGCATCCTCCGCTGCGGCAAAGAGGCGTGGCGCTCGGCCAACGCCATCGTTCAGGCCTTGCGGCAGGGTCTGCGGGCAAACGGTCTGCCTGAAACAGCAGTCTGCCTCATTGAGGACACCACCCATGCCTCGGCCAACGCCCTGATGACCGCCGTCGGCTATGTGGACCTGCTCATCCCGCGCGGCGGGGCCGGACTCATCCGTGCCTGCGTCGAGAACGCGAAAGTCCCCTGCATCCAGACCGGCACCGGCATCTGCCACATCTTCGTGGACGACACCGCCGACCAGACCAAGGCGCTGGACATCATCGAGAACGCCAAGGCCAGCCGCCCCAGCGTCTGCAACGCCGAGGAAGTCTGCCTCGTCCACAGCGCCATCGCGAGCGAGTTCCTGCCGAAGCTGGCCCAGCGCCTCGGCCCCGACCGCACCTCCAAGGGTCTGCACCCGGTGGAACTGCGGCTGGACGAGCGCGCCGCCGCCCTCATCCCCGGCACCCCTGCCGGGCCGAAGGATTTCGACACGGAGTTCCTCGACTACATCCTTGCGGTGAAAATCGTGGACAGCGTGGAGGAAGCCATCGCCCACATCGCGGCTCACTCCACCGGCCACAGCGAAGCCATCCTGACCCGGACTGACGCCCACGCTGCCCTCTTCACGGCGGCAGTGGACAGTGCCGCCGTCTACGTCAACTGCTCCACCCGCTTCACCGACGGCGGAGAGTTCGGCCTTGGCTGTGAGATGGGCATCTCCACCCAGAAGCTCCACGCCCGGGGACCCATGGGCCTCGGCGAGCTGTGCAGCTACAAGTACATCATCCACGGCAACGGCCAGACCCGATAATTTTCGGATTTTTCCGGGATAGCGCACCGCCGTGGCAAAAATTTTCTTCAATTTCCTCTACAGGCCGAGGCTGAATGCCTCAGCCTGTATTTTTGTTTCATCGAGATGGACCGTTTTTCTCTCAAGCACACTTTTGGTTGAAAAAGTTTTGCAAATACATCCGAGAATAATTCCTTGTATCCAAATTTTCTCCATTCTCCACAAAGCCATAGTCATACTTTTGCCATTTTATCTTGCAAAAATCACAACAAACCTCTTGACATACGGGCCTTCTGCGGGTTAAATTTAAAATGAGGGTGTGATTCGACACAATCGCACTGGTTTAGTCTGTTTATCGAGAATTGTTCTCCGTAAGACTTCAACTTTTCAGACCGTTTTACTGCGGAGAACACTCTTCCGAGCATATCCGCCCACTCACAACACTATACTTGGAATGAAGGAGAGAGCGTTATGACGATTGCTATTCTTGCACATGATTCCCGCAAAGAGCTGGCGCTGCAGTTCTGCACAGCTTACAGCGGCATCCTATCCCGCAACACAGTCATTGCCACCGGCACCACCGGTCGGATGCTGGCGCAGGCCACCGGCCTGCCCGTACACTGCTACCTCTCCGGGAAGCTGGGCGGCATCCAGCAGATCTCGGCCCGGGTGGCCTGCGACGAAGTAGACCTCGTGCTCTTCTTCCGCGACCCGCTCAAGGCCGAGAACGACAGCAGCAGCGAGCAGAACCTGTTGCGGCTGTGCGACATGCACAGTGTGCCGATCTCTACCAACATCGCCACCGCCGAGGTGCTGCTGCGCGGCCTCGACCAGGGCGACCTCGACTACCGTGAGGGCATCCATCCCGACATCGTGGAGCCGCTGCCCGTCCATCGGGCCGTGTGCTGAGCCTGTTTTTAAGACTTTTTCGCCATTTGTGGTTTTGTGTATAGAGGGTTTTCGACAAAGAAAGACACCGCAGAAGCTTTCACACTTCTGCGGTGTCTTTTTATCTTATGCGCTCAGGTACCACTGAGGGATAACTTATTCCAGACCGCCCATCTGCTTGATCGCCTTGATGGCGTAGGTCAGGGTGCGGCCCATAGCCACGCCTGCCATCAGGCAGGGATAGTTGTTGGCGAAGAAGGAGCCGGACATATCGCCGGTGACATACAGGCCAGGCATCGGCTTGTTATCGTTATCCAGAGCCTGACCCTTGTCGTTGATGGCGATGCCCTGCTCGGTGGTCAGCAGAGAGGCACCCAGCCAGCAGCCGTAGAAGGGAGCGGTGCGGATGGCGCTCAGACGGTAAGCGGGCTTACCGAAGTCCTCGTCGTTCTGCTTGTCGTACAGCTCGTTGTAACGCTCAACGGTAGCAAGGAAGGTGTCCTTGGCCTCACCGGTGAAGCCCAGCTTGTCGGCCAGCTCCTCGATGGTGTCGCAGACGAACAGGGTGCCAGCTGCAACAGCCTCATCGACCTTGCCCTGGAAATACTTCTCGCCGCCGTTGCGGGTCTGGGCAGAGCAGCCGATGGTGTGGAAGCGCTTTGCATCCTCCAGAACATTGGCGTCGCAGATCTGTGCGTAGACGCGGCCCGGCTGATGAGCAGCAGCGTAAACAATATCGTTGTAGGGGCTGCTCTCGTTGGCGAAACGCTCACCGTTGCGGTTGACCTTCAGGAAAGGCTGAGTGCCGGGGTTGTACTGGCGGATGGGGCCGGGGAAGGCCTTGCCGCCGAAAGCGGAGTCGCTTGCCACATAGCCGCCGTCCACGCCGGGAGCCACGATGCCGCGGTCGAACAGCATGGGAGCAGCTTCCTTGTCGAGGTTTGCACCGGCCCAGACAGCGGCACGGATGCCGTAGCCCTTATCGGCCGGAGAGTAGGAGCAGGCAGTGGTGACGGAGGTACCCAGCGGATCCAGCTGCTCCATCATGTAGGGGTTGCCGGGGAAGCCGCCGCAGGCCAGCAGAACGCCCTTGTTGGCGTTGTAGCGGATGAAGTGGTCATCCTCGGTGCTCTGGGCGATGATGCCGGTGATGCGGCCAGTGGAGTCCTTCTCCAGCTTTGCCAGAGAGGTCTTGAAGTCAACATCGTAGCCCAGCTCACGGATGTAGTCCAGCAGCAGCTCGTTACGGGGCTTGCCAGAGGCAGACTCGCTGGCCATGTAGTTGTGCTCCTGCACGGGGAAGAGGTAATCGGTGTTGTGCTCGGCGTTCTCGGCAGGCCATGCTGCCTCCGCGCCGGAAGTGAAATCGCAGGTCCAGCCGTACTTATCTTCCAGAATGCTGCGCATGAAATCGTGCATTGCAGCAGACTCATTGATCCAGGTCTTGACAACGCGCTGGTCGCACTTGCCGGAAGCGTAGCGGGAGATCTCGCTCAGCAGCTTGGCACGGTCAGCGGGCTTCTCACCTGCTTCCTTTGCGGCAGCAGAATCGATAGCGCCGTACCAGTGACGGGTATCCTGCACGTTACCGTTCTGCTCGATGATGCGGAAGTTCAGGCCGTTGGCGGCAGCATAGGCGGCAGCGAATATACCGCCGTTGCCTGCACCCACGATGAGGATGTCGGTGTCCACGGTCTCGGTGATGGCAGCCTCGTCGATGTCAGGCTCCTTGCCCAGCCAATCGTTTTCGTCACCGGTGGGCAGCTGGACGGAGGTCACAGTAGCCTCGCCCTTGGCCTGAGCGTAACAGCTCTTGGCAGCCTTCATGACAGCGTCGGAAGTGATGGTGGAACCGGAAACGCCGTCGATCTCAGCAGAGCCTGCAGCCATCAGCTGCTCACGCAGCTGGTCGGCAGCAGCGGCGCCGTAAGAAGCGGTCTCGCCGGAGGTATCGACCACAACGTCGGTCACAGCGCTGTCGGAGAAGGTCATGGTGACCTTGACGGTAGAAGAGATGCCCTCAGCAGTACCCTCATAGGTGCCGGGGATGTAGGTGCCTGTTGCACCGGAAGCAGCAGGTGCGGCGGGGGG
>ERZ809146.1013-NODE-1013-length-12933-cov-4.097997_pt1 | contig 12933 bp, 11 predicted proteins | sample MGYA00520794_ERZ809146 | MGnify/ENA primary metagenome ERZ809146 (study PRJEB31570, sample SAMEA3212995) | Homo sapiens | biome: human-gut; feature: human gut; material: fecal | place: Sweden | collected 2011 ... | reverse complement strand
TACGAGAGCGGACTGCTCCTGCTGCCGCCCGACTTTGACGGCGACCGCACGAAGCCTGCGGGGATTAATCCGCAGCCAAAACTGTTCAAGGCGTTTACCGACTATATAAAGCTCAACAAGACGGTGGGAGTGGGCAGCGTGGGCATGCTCAACAAGGCCGTCGCCGACAAGAGCAACGTGGGCATGCTGATTGCCGTGGCAGAGACCATCCACGACAAGAAAATCGGAGCCATCGCCGACCAGATTACCGAACGTTTCCGGCAGGGAGGCGCGCGCGTGGTGCTGGTGGCAGGACCGTCGTCGTCGGGCAAAACGACCACAACCAAACGCCTGTCCATCCATCTGCTTGCCAATCTGGTGCGCCCGCAGATGATTTCTCTCGACAATTATTTCGTAGACCGTGAGCACACGCCGCGTGACGAGAACGGCGACTATGACTATGAGTCGCTCTACGCTCTCGACATCGAGCAGTTCAACAAAGACCTGACCGACCTTATCGCCGGAAAGGAGGTGGCGATGCCGTCGTATGACTTCACCACAGGCAAACGCACATACAAAGGCAACAAGCTCCGTCTCGACGACAACTCGATACTGCTGATGGAAGGCATCCACGGACTTAATCCAGAGCTGACGGCAAGCATCCCTGACGAGATGAAGTACAAGGTGTATGTGTCTGCGCTCACAACGCTCAACATCGACAACCATAACTGGGTGCCGACAACCGACAACCGACTGCTGCGCCGCATTGTGCGCGACTTCAAGTATCGCGGCACGTCGGCGCTCGACACCATCCGCCGTTGGCCGAGCGTGCGCCGTGGCGAAGGAAAATGGATATTCCCGTATCAGGAGAACGCCGACGCAATGTTTAACTCATCGCTGATATTCGAGCTTGGTGTCATGAAGGACTTTGCCGAGCCGATATTGAAGCAGGTGCCGCACAACGTGCCGGAATATGCCGAGGCATACCGTCTGCTCAGTTTCCTCAGCTACTTCAACGCCATCCCCAACCGTCAAATCCCAGCCACAAGCCTTTTGCGCGAGTTCCTTGGCGGCAGCAGCTTCAAATATTAGAAAATAAAAAAGAGAGTGTTTTAAACACTCTCTTTTTTGTGGTGCCACCAGGAATCGAACTGTTAATTCAAGTGGCCGAATATCTTTGATTTATCTTTCTGCAAGTAGCGTAATCTCCCGCTATTGCTCCACCGGATTGTTGCAGCATTCTGCGTCAGGTTGCGTGGAGGTTTCCTGGCGACAAAGATACAAAAATTATTTTTGAAGCAAAATACTTTTGTCTTCTTGCGACAACTTTTGAATCTTTACCTTAACATTATCAAATCCTTTTTGTTTAAGTATATTTTCTGCTTTTAATTTAGACTCATTATTTAGCACAAGAACTTGTGACAAGGATTTCTCAGGTAAAGAAAACTCTCTGTAATAACAAACTGTATTGTCACCACGTAATCTATTCTTTTCTTGCATAATTGTATTTGCGATGTTTTTGGCATCTAAATTAGAGTGAAAAGCATGGCATAAATCTTGTATTAGTGGTATGTTGTTATAGATGAAATCTGCATATCTAGGTACTGGTACAGATAATATTATTCTTGTTTCTTCTTCCTTGCAAAATTTTTTTCTTTTGATAGCTGGGGCTGCAAAGGCTAGCATAAACATAGCCATAAATACCACAAATGCTTGAGGCCTTTTCGACAGTAAATCAAATGCGTCTTTTCCTCCATCCTTTAATAATCTTAAACCTGTATTCGTATAGTAAAGATTGATAAAATCTTGAATTTTTTGCTCTTTTGCAGAATCTACATATATACATTTTTCCAATCTATATAATGCATAATCCTTAAATTCGGTGTTTACTTGAGGTAATGCCAGTTCTAGAACAACACCGTTATTATGATTAGCATAGTTTTCCCACATATACGCATTGTCATTTCGTGAAGTAATAGATATGACATAAGGGAAAGGTAGATTTATATTTTCTACTATAAGTTCATGTTTAAAAAACGCAGCAATCTTTCTGTCTTCTTGTAAATTACCTTGCTTCTCAAGTTTTAATAAACATTCTCTTAAACAATCTATGCCAAAAAGATATTCCTCTTTGTCTTTAAAGCAATCATAACGAGTTGCCCAGAAACATAATTTCTTTTCACCAACTTCATTTCTCTGTAAAATACTGTTGAGAGCTTCTAATGATGTATAATGATAATATGACATATTAATCAGCATTTATTGATTTCCAATAACCACCTTTATTCGGACCTATATGTTTTATTATTCCTCTTTCTTGAAGTGAAGCCAACCGACGCTTTACGCTGCTTTCGTGTATACCTAAGCGATTTACCATTTCTTTTCTTTGTATATAAGGATTATCTTTTATCAATTCAAGTATGGCATCTTCTTGTTTTTGTTGGTCTGTTTCTAGCCGTTTCTGGGTCGTTTTCTGGGTCGTTTTCTGGGTCGATTCTGGGTTGCTTTGGATTGTCGCTCTTTCTGGATATTTAAACTTGAACGTTGTCCAAATCCCTGAAGCGTCATAGCGGAACTCCGGCGTAGAGAAACCGTCATTTTTGCAAGCCGTGATGATACGTTCGATGCCGCGTCCCCATGCCTCAATCTCACCTGCACGGAAGAATGTGTTGGCTATATCGGGGTTGTAAGGCATACTCCGGTGTGAAGACAATAAGGTTTCCACAGTCCACCCTTCGGGCAATACTCCACCGTTTATTATCTCCAGCTTGTTTTCATACACGCGGATTTGAATGGGAGAAGGTTCTGCATAGTCTTTGTTGATGCAAGCATTTAATAATGCCTCACGCAAAGCCTCACGAGGCATCGGCAATGTCTCTATCCGATGAATGCCCTCGTAGGTAATGATGGCTTTCATATATTTGGTACACAGCAAGTCCATTAGCTTCACAATTTGCTGGAATAGATTACCATGCACTTCATCTTGATATACTAAATCCATGCCTTCACGGAAGAAGCCTACCTTTACAAATGCTCCGGTCACATATTGTTCCGGGTCGGGATGGAACAACAAAGCTGCGGCACGTTTCAGATAATTGCCTTCATAGAGCCGCAGTTTCTCCAACAAACCGTAATTATCGTCCATCAAGTCCGCTTCATCCATGCGTCCACTCCGTTTGGCATACCTACGGAACAAATCAAATGTGGCACTATCCAAGTCCTCCGCTTTCAGATAAGGCACAGGCACACCGTCCCACGTTTTCCCCTGCTTGCGAAGCATGAAACGATCGAGTGCAGCCCCTTTCAGTTCCTGATTGGTCGCACCGCTTCGTTGGTAATACTTCCCACGAAAGCTGATAGGATAAGGATAGGCATCCGTCACAATCTCCAGATATTGCCTTTCGTCCTTTTCCCTCAAATTGACTTCCACCAAGATACCCATCATATCGCGTACCTTATTCGGGATGTCCTCCATCAACTTCTTGGCTTCCTGTACACCGCACACTTCGCCATTATCGCGCAGACCGATATACAGCGTACCGCCTTGTGCGTTGGCAAAACCACAAATCCATTTCTGGTATTCGTCGCGCCAAGATTCTTTGAATTCTATGTTTTGAGATTCGGTATTCATTCTTTTGGAAGATTCTTGATTAATTTACTAATTTCTTTCAAGTAATATGGAATTTGCCCCATATATGTTTCTGGTGGATTAGAATAGTTTGTTCCGACAATTTGATTGAATGGAAGTTGATATACCTCTCTGTAATGTTTATTATCTATATCTTGGTATAAGACTTCCAATTCAATATAGCTATTATTAGATTCATAATCAATATTCTTTACAGAGTCTATATAGAATTTCAGCTCATACTGTGGTGGAAAAATACTTGCTCCATTTTTAAAAAACATGAGATTAGAAAGAAGATATTGTTCCTTTCCAAATTGATTATAATCTTTCAAAACTCTAACTTGTACATTTCTAGCACACCCTTCTCCAATGTTTTTTATATGAACACACAGCGTCAAATGGTCTTCTGTTGTTTTTAAGTATGCTATAACTTGAGGTGTTATTTTTTGCTTTCTTGTAGCTCTACTTTCAAGCCACATCATCAGATTGATAATTGTATAGCAAACAGTAGCAAATGCTAAAACTGTGCTTAGTATTAACTCTACTTCCATAATATAGAAACATTCTTAGAAGACATGAAGTATATTCTTTAATTCGGATATTGCGCTTTTCAGCATAGTATTGCTTTATTTGAATTGTACCGCCCAATACTCACCAGAAAAGGTTTTGGCCACTAAATCAATACCTATGTCTTTTCCTCCAAACTGGTCATGGCAAGGGAACTCTGACCATAGCCAAACTTCTTCAAAGCGTCCCGCATACAAGGAAGTTGTTTTAAGGTAAGCCTGCATCAGGCGTTCAAAACGGAAACCTTTGTCACGCTCAGACCATGCTTCACGGCGGAACTTATCAATTATCTTTGTAAATGTTGTCATCATATTTCTTTATTAATTCCATCGTTAATCAATCTTCTCGCATCTACATTCAATATGGAGGCTATCTTCATTAGCATCTCCAAAGAGGGTTGACTTGTATTGGAACACCAACGTGAAATGGTCGCCTCGTTCTTTCCTAACTGTTCAGCCAGCCATTTCCCTGTCGTGTTTTGCTCGGCTAATACGATCTTTAATCTGTTTATTCTTGTTATTTCCATAAACTTTAGGGAACTATATTTAATGTATATAAGTTGATTCTATTTGCAAATATAGTGATAAAAACTGAAATGCATTAAAGATGCTGATTTTTTATTGGGTCAATGTAAAAAAGGTGGTGTTAAAACGGCGGAATAAGTCGAACTTTGCGCTATGAAGAATTGGCAATGTCGGCGGCAGCGCTCACTCGCATGCTGCGCTATCGCCGCGCCACCGCGGATGAGTCAAAAAAAAGAGAGCATCACTTTCGTGATACTCTCTTTTGCGTGGTGCCACCAGGAATCGTAATTTATTTCCAAGTGGTTGAATATCATTACTTTCTAAAAGCGACTCAACTGTAATCTCCTCCGTTTGCTCCACCGATGACTTGCTGCGTTTTGCGCAAGGTTGTGTGAAGGTTCCCAAATGCAACGGTGGTGAATTACTTTAAATCATTGTCTTTCAGTTTCTTGATTTCCTTATCAAAATCGCTTTCAAGCATATCCATTTCGCGTTTGCGATAGATGGCGAACTCCTTTTCAGCCTTCTCAATCGCTTGCTTATGCGAGATGTTACCTTTACCTATCAACACCTTCCGTTTGTGAGCGATAATCTGATTGTCCAATGCCTCTATCCAATCTTTCATCGTCATAGGATTCATTTCCAATGCTTGGAACTCGGCAAAATCCAGGAAACCGGAAACAAGCAGATTCAGACGTTGTAGCTCAATCTCCGACAGATAGTTCTTGGCTATCTTTACATCATCCTTGGTCACATAGTTGCCCTTGAAGTTGGTCATTCCGACAAAAGGCTTATCCCTGATACGTTGTAATAACTTACGGAAATCGCGATTGCCCCCTTGCTTTAAGCGTTCATCATCCATAGCAAACCCAAATGACCGATTTGGGTTAAATGAGTATTTTCAAAAAGGGCGGTCTTCTATTTTAGTGTGAAGCGAGCCTTCTGTGTTATATGGTCCGAGGCGTTGCCGATGAGAGCTTCAAATACGCCTTTCTCCGACTTCCATGAACTTGACGTTTCGTCGTAGAAAGCGAGGGCTGTATTGTCTATGGTAATGTCCACGTCCTGCTGTTCGCTGGGATTGAGCCATACCTTCTTGAATCCTTTGAGTTCCTTTACGGGACGGTCCACCGATGCTTCCACGTCCTTTACGTAGAGTTGTACGATCTCTGCGCCGCGCTTCGTGCCGGTGTTCTTGACGGTTACGGTGAATGTCAGCTTGCCGTCGCGCGTCATCTCTTTGGCAGACTGGCGCAGGTTGCTGATGCTGAAAGATGTGTAACTCAGTCCGTGTCCGAAAGCAAATGTCGGCTTGATGCGGTTTTTCTCCGTCCATCGGTAACCCACGTATATGCCTTCCTTATATTCCTCGTCTATTATCTTGTCAAAACCAGCAGCTGTGTCGTCTGTCTCGCGCCACGTGCCAGGATAGGTTTTCAGAGCGTGTGCGCCACAGTCGTTGAGGCTTCCGTACCATGTGAATGGCAGCTTGCCGCTCGGATTGGCGTCGCCCGTCAGCACATCGGCGATGGCGTTGCCTGCCTCTGAGCCTATAAACCAGCTCTGCACGATGGCCTGCACTTTGTCTTTCCAAGGCATTGCCACGGCGTTGCCAGAGACGTTTACGTAAACGAGGCGGTCAGTAACCTTGGCGAGAGCCTCGATTAAACGGTTTTGCTCGTATGGCAGATTATACTGCTTGCGGTCGTGTCCTTCGCAGTCCTGATAGTCCGATTTGTTCAGTCCGCCCACCATAATGACATAGTCGGCGTTCTTTGCCTTCTCCACAGCCTCGGCAATGAGCTGGTCAGCGGAGCGGTTATCCTTCAGATTCTGACCAGTCTCCACTCCATTATATTCGCCCGTCACGTCTCCCACGTAGCCTCGTGCATAATCAATCTCTGCCGAACCTCCGAGTTTCGCTCTCAGTCCGTCAAGAGGAAGCGTCTCACGCTGCACCTTCAACGATGACGAACCACCGCCGACGGTCATCATCTTGATGGCGTTTTCGCCCACTACGAGTATGCGCTTCGCCTTGGTGCGGTCGATGGGCAGCACGTTGTTGCGGTTCTGTAGGAGCACGATGCCCTCGTCAGCTATCTGACGGGCTGCTTCGTAGTGCGATTCAGAGCAGAGGAAGCCGTGAGGACGCTGTCTGTTCATAGTCGTGCGGAAGAACAATCGCAGCACACGGCGCACCTTGTCGTCAAGTTCCCGTGTGGTGTACTTGCCGCTCTTGATATCTTTAAGATATGGTGTGGCAAGATAATAGTTCTCGTAAGCGTTGCTTGTGCCTGCAGACAGACCATTGGTCCAGGATCCGAACTCCATGTCCAGTCCGTTCTTTACAGCCTGGTCAGTGTCGTGACATCCGCCCCAGTCGCTTACCACCACGCCGTCAAATGCCCAGTCGTCCTTCAGAATGCGGTTTAGCGTATACTGGTTATGGCAGTTATGCTCGTTCTTGTAGAGGTTGTATGCGCCCATAATTGCCCAAGCCTTTCCTTGTTCTACGGCAGCCTTGAATGTAGGCAGATAAATCTCATGCAGAGCGCGGTCGCTTACAATGACGTTCACCTGATTACGATATTCCTCGTCATTGTTCAGGCAGTAATGCTTGACGCATGCCGAAACTCCCATCGACTGTAGCCCTTGTATGTAAGGCACCACCATCGTGGAAGCCAGATAAGGGTCTTCGCCCATATACTCGAAGTTGCGTCCTCCGAGCGGAGTGCGATAGATGTTGACGCCCGGTCCGAGAATCATGTCCTTGCCACGATAGAGAGCTTCCTCGCCGAGACTCTTGCCATAGAGTGCGGCAAGGTCTGGATTCCATGTGGCGGCAAGGCATGTCAGCGCAGGAAACGCCACGCATGAGTCGTTGGTCTGTCTTGCCTGTTCCCATTCGTCCCACAGTACGTCAGGGCGTACACCGTGAGGACCGTCGTCTGTCCAGAAGTCGGGAAACCCCAAACGCGGTATTCCGGCAGACGAGAATTTGCTCTGCGCATGTATGACGCGTATCTTTTCCTGAAGAGTCATGCGTGAGAGAGCATCGTCAATGCGCCGCTCTATAGGCTGTGTCTCGTCAAGATAAACGGGAGTGTGCTGAGCAATGGCTGTCATAGCACACACTGCAATCAAGCAATATGTTATGATATGTCTCATGATAATGTGTAAGTCCTTAATTCTGCGACACTATTATAAATTAAATTTTTAAACGCCTGAGTAACAAAAAGTTCTTAGACTGGCCAAGCGGCCCAGGATTTTGCCATGTCGAAGAATTAATTTGTCTTAGTGCTGCGAAAAGAAAACAAGAAAATCCAACGATAGACATAACAAAAATACAAATTAAATCTGAGAAGCACACTCCTTTTGGAGGAATATTTTCGGGACATGGAGCAATTTGACTCTACACCTACTCATCAGCAGTGCCATTCTATCAAAAGAATGGTTTCAAATTCCTTGGTGAGTCAGAAAAAAGTCTATACTAAAAATACAAGAAAAACAATAATAGACAGGATACTATTGCGATGTATTTTTTCGTTGAAATCAATAGTATAGAGGTGTCAGTATCTGCACAAACAGCAGACTGAACACTACAATAAACCCAAATCGGTCGTACATTTGGGATAAAAAAGGCTTGGAAATGCATGTCATAAACGATTCCAAGTCTTTTTTTATTGAATCACTCGCAACGATTTTATTCGGGCTGCTCTCAATCACGACCCCAATAATGCGCCACCGCGGATGTGTCAAAAAAAAGAGAGCATCACTTTCGTGATACTCTCTTTTGCGTGGTGCCACCAGGAATCGTAATTTATTTCCAAGTGGTTGAATATCATTACTTTCTAAAAGCGACTCAACTGTAATCTCCTCCGTTTGCTCCACCGATGACTTGCTGCGTTTTGCGCAAGGTTGTGTGAAGGTTCCCAAATGCAACGGTGGTGAATTACTTTAAATCATTGTCTTTCAGTTTCTTGATTTCCTTATCAAAATCGCTTTCAAGCATATCCATTTCACGTTTGCGATAGATGGCGAACTCTTTTTCTGCCTTTTCAATCGCTTGTTTATGCGAAATGTTTCCCTTGCCAATTAAAACCTTTCGCTTGTGTGCTATAATTTGGTTGTCCAGTGCTTCTATCCAATCCTTCATTGTCATAGGATTCATTTCCAACGCTTGAAACTCAGCAAAGTCCAAGAAACCGGAAACAAGCAGATTTAGACGTTGAAGTTCAATCTCAGTCAAATAGTTCTTGGCAATCTTTACATCATCCTTAGTCACATAGTTTCCCTTGAAGTTCGTCATACCCACAAATGGCTTCTCGTTGTCCACACGATTGTATATCACTTCTGCTGCAGTATTCTCATGAACCGCATAATGCAGTTTGTTTTGTACAGTGGCGAAGAACATCTTTGTCATATTGTCACGTGGGTCATAATCCGTAGCCGTAGCATAAATATCGGTGACTTGCTGGTAGAAGTTCCGCTCACTACTGCGAATATCCCTGATGCGTTGCAGTAACTCACGGAAATAGCGGTTACCTCCTTGCTTCAACCGCTCATCATCCATCGCAAATCCCTTTTGGATATACTCATGAAGCCGCTGAGTAGCCCAGCGACGGAAACGGGTAGCCACCTGCGACTGCACACGATAGCCCAAAGCGATAACCATATCAAGGTTGTAATGGTCAATGTTGCGTCTCACCTGACGGTTGCCTTCCTGACGAACTAATAAGAATCTTTTATAAGTTCGGTTCTCATCCAGCTCGTGATCTGCATATATATTCTTAATATGCATAGAGATATTCTCTTGTGTTGTGCAATATATATTCGCCAACTGATTCTGTGTCAACCATAAATCTTCATCGGCAAAACGTACTGACACACGAGTTATCTCGTTATCATCCTGATAGAGTATTATTTTGTTTTCGTCGTTCATTGGCTTGTTTTCCTTCTCTTTTGAGTGCAAATATAGCTAATATACTTGGTTTTATGGGCGTTTATGCTACTTTTTGAGTCTCAATGTGGCGTTTCCGAGTATTATCACTATATTTGCGTTACAAATCAAAGTATTGTAATTTGTAAGCAAATAAAAACGTATGGAATCGCAAAAGATAAATAGGCTAAAAGTTGTGTTAGTTGAGAACGGCAAGACCGGGAAATGGTTGGCTGAACAGGTAGGAAAGAACGAAGCAACCGTTTCACGATGGTGTTCCAACAAGATGCAACCCTCCCTTGATATGCTTGTAAAGATTGCAAGTTTACTTAATGTTGACCCTCGCCAACTTATCAATGGCGGTAATAACGATTGATTATGGCAAAGAAAGCGACTAATAAGAAGGATAATCTTCCGATGGAAGAGGTGTTATGGAAAGCATGTGATGCGCTGCGTGGTTCTATTGAACCGAGCGAATACAAACACGTTGTCCTGTCATTGATATTTTTGAAGTATGCAGGATTTCATTTTGAGAAACGCCGTCAGGAAATTGTCAATGAGGGTTTGGAAGACTTTGTGGATAATGTGGAGTTTTATGCGGCCAAGAATGTTTTTTATTTGCCGGAAACAGCCCGTTGGCCGTATCTTAAAGAAAATTCAAAGCAACCCAACATCGCATCTATTGTAGATAAAGCTCTTTCTGACATAGAGAAGGAAAACAAGCCTTTGCGTGGCGCATTACCCAACAACTACTATAGTTCGTTGGGTATAGAAGCAGAAAAACTCGGTTCATTGCTTGATAAGATTGATGGATTTGATACGATTCTGGAATCCGCAGACGGCAATGATATTATTGGACGTGTTTATGAATATTTCCTATCCAAGTTTGCCATAAAGGAAGGAAAGGGTAAGGGGGAATTTTATACACCCAAGACGATTGTCAATCTCATAGCTGAGATGATTGAGCCCTACGAGGGGAAGATTTATGATCCTTGCTGTGGTTCGGGTGGCATGTTTGTGCAGTCGATGAAGTTTGTGGAGAGTCATCACGGCAATCGTCGCAAGGTGTCGGTGTACGGACAGGAATATACCAAGACCACTTTTAAACTGGCCAAGATGAACCTTGCTATTCGTGGTATCGCAGCCGACTTGGGCGATTATGCCGCCAACACCTTTACCGATGACCGTCACAAAGATTTGAAAGCCGATTTCATTATGGCTAATCCTCCGTTCAACCAAAAAGACTGGAGAGCGGACAATCAACTGACGGACGATCCTCGTTGGAGTGGTTATGAAACACCGCCTACCTCAAATGCCAATTATGGTTGGATTCTGAATATGGTGAGCAAACTCTCGTCCAACGGTGTGGCAGGTTTCATTTTGGCCAACGGTGCGCTGAGTGCCGATGGTACAGAAGGAGAAATCCGTCGCAAGATGATTGAACGCGGATTGGTGGAAGCAATTGTAATACTGCCTCGTAACCTCTTTTACTCTACTGATATTTCCGTTACGCTTTGGATTATCAATGCGAATAAGAAAGGTCGTTTGGTCAATCGTAACGGAGAAGACATACATTATCGTGACCGTGAAAAGGAGATACTTTTCATCGATATGCGCCAGATGGGCGAACCCTTTGAAAAGAAATATGTGCGTTTCACCGATGAGGATATTCGTAAAGTGGCCGATACCTACCACAACTGGCAGCGAGAAGGACATACAGAAACCTATGCCGATGTGCCGGAGTTCTGCAAATCGGTGAGCGTTGATGAAGAAGGTGGAATCGCAGACAAAGGTTTCTCGCTGGTGCCTTCCAAATACATCGAATTTGTCAATTGTGACGAGGCTGTGGATTATGATACACGAATGAAGGAACTTCAGACTGAACTCGCTGATATTTTACGGCAAGAAGCAGAAAGTCGGGAAGCCGTACTCAATGTCTTTAAATCACTGGGGTATGAAATCAAATTATAAGCGGCTGGGGGACTATATCCGGCAGGTGGATGTGCGCAATCGGGACTTGGCGGTGGAAAGGTTACTGGGACTAAGTGTAAACAAACAATTTATACCCTCAATAGCCAATACAATTGGCACGGACATGAGCAATTATAAAGTTGTTGCTCCTAGTCAATTTGTATACATAGCTGACACATCACGTCGAGGAGATAAAATTGCGATTGCATTATTAGGCGGTCAAGGCAAGGCGATAGTTTCTGCGATATATACAGTCTTTGAGATAACAAACGAAATGGAATTATTGCCTGAATACCTGATGATGTGGTTTCGCCGTCCTGAGTTCGATAGATATGCCCGTTTTAAATCGCATGGCTCTGCTCGTGAAATCTTTGAGTGGGACGAAATGTGCAATGTCTTATTACCTGTTCCTCCCATAGAAGAACAGCGAAAGATAGTAGCCGAGTATCTGGCCATCGAGCAACGGATAGAGAGCAACCGCCGCCTGATAGCCACATTAGAAGAAACAGCCCAAACCATCTACCGCAAGATTTTTGTGGATAATGTTGATGTAGAGAATCTTCCTGAGGGATGGCAAATAGGAACATTGGGTGATGTTGCTGCTTTTAAGAATGGGAAAGCTATACAACCAATAAATGGTGAAATTCCTGTATATGGTGGAAATGGTATTGTTGGGAGGCATAATTCCCATAATGCCGTAAATATAATAGTAATTGGTAGGGTTGGAGCTAATTGCGGAAACATTCAAATAGAACGAGAGAAATGCTGGGTTAATGATAATGCGATGATGGCTGTCGCCAAAAACGGAGCATTATATTATCTTTATTGGCTTTTGAGTACCCTTAATTTAAATAGCAAAAGTGAAGGGTCTAGCCAACCTTTGTTAACACAAACGATTCTAACCCAGCTTGATTGTGTCATACCAACACGTGACGCAATTCTGCATTTTAATAAAATAGCTGAAGTTATCGAAATAGAGAATATTCAGAAAAGAAAAGAAATAGGAGTATTAACCGAATTACAATCTTTGGTTTTATCAAAGATGGGTACAATAAATTATTAAAGTCATGTCATTTGGTTTAGTAAAAGTAATATTTATAAATCGTGCTCCATTTAAGCGTCTGGAACTTGATTTTAAAGAAAATGGTATAAATGTATTATCTGCCATTAACGGAAATGGAAAAACAACTATCCTGTCGCATATAACAGATGCTTTTTATGAATTAGCAAAAAAAGTATTTCACAATGAATTTGAAGGTAAAGAGAATAAATATTATCGGGTATCTTCTGCTTTGTATAATATCAATTCATCAAGCCCTTCATAT
>ERZ809146.996-NODE-996-length-13112-cov-4.013173_pt1 | contig 13112 bp, 9 predicted proteins | sample MGYA00520794_ERZ809146 | MGnify/ENA primary metagenome ERZ809146 (study PRJEB31570, sample SAMEA3212995) | Homo sapiens | biome: human-gut; feature: human gut; material: fecal | place: Sweden | collected 2011 ... | reverse complement strand
GCACCCGCCGACGTTGTCGCATTCTGTGCCGACAGCATCGAAGCCGACGCCAGGCACAACATAGCCAATTTATGTCCTCTCATAATCGTTTTCTTACTATTACATAAAGATAGCGCAAATCGAGCGCAGAGCATTCAAGCTTGCTTGAGCATGCTATGCCGAGATGCAGCCTATTTTATACAAAGGTACAACAAAGAAATGGAAGAAAATGCAAAATGAATAAAGAATGTTGTCAGTCAGCGCAGTCAGGTAAAATTTGACTTTATTATCCTTAAAATATGAAAATTTATTTTTTTTATTTACCTTTGCGATAGCTTGTTTGCCTATATCCGCGGATATGCTACAGGTTGTTGCCGACATTACACCGAAACCAACATTTAACTTTAAATTATATGAAACAGCTGTTACTATGCTTCATTGCCGCATTGCTGCTCATGCCGTCACCACTGATGGCCGACAATGCCAAGAAAAAAATCAAGACATTGGACATAACCATGGATATGCCCACCGCCGATATGGGCCTCGACGCCGGAGAGGAGCTCGCCCTGAAGTCGGTGCAGACAGCCTACGGCGACCTTTTCAAGAGCGGCGTCATTTCGCTCATGTCAATCTCTTGGGACGGAGAGTTTGGAGAGAACAGCGATGAGATTCCCACATTCAAAGCCGGGTTTCCATACATCGCCACCATCCAGCTGTCGATAGATCCCAGCAGCAACTATCAGACCGACTACAAGACGATAAACGGCGACTTCGTGCTCTCACCTGACAATTTCAAGGTCACAATCAACGGCAAGGCCACACGCCTCCTTAAAGATTGTGCCCCCTACTTTCCAATCGTACAGCTGTCGATCACCGTGCCAGGCGGCAAGCCCGGATCGCAGAATAGAGAGCTTCCATTCCTTGAATACAACGAATATAAGAGCGAATTTCGCTCCACACTGCCTTATGTGTCGCGCAAAGAGGCCGACGAACTGAATCCCGCGCTCCATTCGTTTGACGTGTTGGTTATGGACAGACCCTACAAATTCAAAGAGCTTATGTATGATAAATCATTCACGACATCAAGCGGCCATAGCTACAAAAAGCACAACATGCTGTTTATAAGCAAGATAATCATCGACGTAAGCAACAGGGCTGACAATTACAACATATCTGAATTCACAGATTTGCTTGGCAACATGTATTCCAATATAGTAAACCTCAAAGAAGTGTGGCTCAGTTCGAAGGTCGACATTATCAAATACATCCGCGATCTCCACAAAGCCACTGTAAACCCAGTGTTTCCCCAGTACCGCCAGTATGAAGAACAAAGCTCAAAGCTTTACACCGCCAAAGGCACACTCTTCATCCCCGAGCAAGCAGCCAAGGCCGTGCTCAGCATGCTTGCCACCGACCCAACCGAGCCATCATACACCATTCGCACCTACAGCGGCGACGTGTATGCCGCGCAGAAAGCCGGAGTTTCAGCAACAAAGGTGCTCACTTGCACCAAGCACACCTTCACCGCCAAAATCAAGACAGCCGACCGCGTGTGCCAGTACCAGACATGCAAGCGTCCGTTCAAGTGGTATTATTCATGCAGCGTATGCGGCAAATGCGAATACAACAAAGCGCACACCTTCGGTGGAGGCACCGGCGCAGAATATATCTCCGTGCATGACATGTATGAGGACATAGCCAGCGACCAAGCCTACATCGGAGTCAACGCCGCCGGCGGACACGTGTATTGGAAGAGCTGCATCTACTGCGGCATACCCCACAACTACCATATGCATCATCTCACTCCTGCCGACCAGAAGATGATGGGCATTGACGGATCGTTTGCTGAATACAAACAAGGCATGCTGGAAACGCTGAAGACGATTGAAGATCAAAGCCTGCTGCAAACCTCGCTGATGAGCGACGAGATGTTTATCCTCCCCCTCAAGTCGGAGGCGAATATGAGCGTATGGGCACAGGACGGTGTCAACCGCGCACTTTGCGACAACCTCATTGACGACAACGTGCTCGGCACCGACTACACCAAAACGGTGACCCGCGACCAGCTGCGCTCCATCATGACACGTCTGGTGAAAGAGATGACCGGCAAAGACGCCACAGCCGCCGCCATAGGACTCACTGACGCCACCCTGCCACAAAGCGGTATCGTCACGCGTCAGGAGCTTGCAGCCTACGTGCACCGCACGCTGATGTATATAGAGCGGAATTCCGACCTTGCCTATTCAGAATATGAACCAAAACTCTCAAAATATGCCGACAACGCACAGGTCAAGGAATGGGCAAAAGAGCCTATGGGATTTTGCGACGTCTTTGAACTGATTGACCCCAAAAACGCCACTACGCTTGCCCCCAACGAGACATGCTCCATCGAGCAAGCCCTCGTCACAGCCGAACGAGCCACCATGGCACACCGCACGGGCTGGTATATGGCAGCATATATCGATGAATTCGGCAACTTCTTGTCGTCTTGGGGCGTGCGCAACCTGTACACGATACATTCCTCGTTCGGCAGCTGTGACCAGATCTGGGCAGGCCGCATAAGAAACGGCATGTATGACAAGCTGCCGTCTACGGAACCGTTCACCGGTTCGCGCTGTTATATCGACGCAGGAGTGATGCACCCGATACGCGCCAAGATGGGCAGGGACTATCACAAGAAAGTCAAGGAATAAAAAACCCCTCGGATAATTGCACAGATGATGCGTAAGTGTGCGGCACACTTACGCATCATCTGTGTAATTATCAGGTTTTTAAGTATAAAAATTGCTAAAGCGGCAACACCCTGCGCAATTAATCTCTATATTTGCCCGAAGATTTTAAAACAGAAAAAGATTATGGGACATATTGAAGAAGTCGCCACCCGTCTGAAAGGACTGCGCGAAGCCCTCGGACTGAGTGTTGCCGAAGTGTGCGCCGCATGTGGCATCGAAGAAGAAAAATACACCGCCTACGAGCATGGCACCACCGGCATTCCCGTAAGTACGGCGAAACGCATAGCCGAAGCCTACGGCGTAGAAATCATGGCACTGCTCTTCGGCGAGGAGCCGAAGATGAACAACTACTACATCACGCGCAAAGGCAGCGGAGAGACAGTGGAACGCCGCGACTGGTATAAATACCAATCGCTTGCCGCCGGATTTTCCAACCGCAAGATGGAGCCATTTCTGGTCACCGTGCAGCCCAACCCCACCGCAGAGGTGCATCTGAGCAGCCACGACGGACAAGAATTCAACTACGTCGAGCAAGGCGTCATGGAACTGCACATCGACGGCAAAATAATGACACTCAACGCTGGCGACACCATCATGTTTGACGCCCGCCGCCCGCACGGCATGCGCTCCGTCGGCGACAAGGAATTGAAATTTGTCGCAGTGATTATCTGATTCTACAATTCATTTTTCGAAGAAAACGGTAAAAAACAATATGTTAGAGAAATTTCTTAGCAAAACGAAGTTCGACTCCTACGAGGATTTCATGCAGAACTTCAAGGTCAACGTGCCAGAGAATTTCAACTTCGGCTACGACGTAGTCGATGAATGGGCACGCACCAATCCCGACAAGCCCGCCCTGCTCTGGACCAACGAGCAAGGCGAGAAGATACAGTTCACGTTTGCCGACATCAAGCGCGAGAGCGACAAGGCGGCATCGTTTTTCACATCGCTCGGCATTGGCCGTGGCGACATGGTGATGCTCATACTGAAGCGCCGCTACCAATTCTGGTTCTCCATCATCGCGCTCCACAAAATCGGAGCCACCACCATTCCAGCCACCCATCTGCTGACGGCAAAAGACATCGTTTACCGCTGCCAGTCGGCCGACATCAAGGCCATCGTTGCCGTAGGCGACGACATCGTGCTTAAACACATCGACGACGCCCTTCCGAAATGCCCATCGCTGAAGTATCGCATCTCCACCGGTCCGCACATTCCCGAAGGCTGGCTCGACTTCAACAAAGGCTGCGCCGAGGCGGCTCCGTTCGTGCGTCCGGCAGAAGCCAACAGCAACGACGACATCTCGCTGATGTACTTTACCTCAGGCACCACCGGCGAGCCCAAGATGGTTGCCCACAGCTTCACATATCCACTCGGACACATCATCACCGGCTCCTATTGGCACAACCTTCACGAAGACAGCCTCCACCTGACACTCGCCGACACCGGCTGGGGCAAGGCCGTGTGGGGCAAACTCTACGGACAGTGGATTGCCGGCGCAAACGTGTTTGTCTACGACTTTGAGAAATTCAAGCCCGTCGACGTGCTCCAAATGATCCACGACCACCACATCACGTCGTTTTGCGCTCCCCCGACAGTGTTCCGCTTCCTTATCCGCGAAGACCTGTCGAAATTTGACATCTCATCGCTGAAATACTGCACCATCGCCGGCGAGGCACTCAACCCGAGCGTCTACAACGAATGGCTGCGTCTGACAGGCATCAAACTGATGGAAGGCTTCGGCCAGACCGAAACCACACTCACCATAGCCACCTACCCGTGGCTTGAGCCGAAACCCGGCTCCATGGGCAAGAAAGGGCCGGTCTACGACATAGACCTGCTCACCTCCGACGGCCGCTGGGCAGAAGACGGCGAACAGGGGGAAATCGTGGTGCGCACCGGCGACAGCCGCCCGCTCGGACTGTTCAAGGAGTACTACCGCGACCCAAAACTGACACACGAGGCATGGCACGACGGCATCTACCACACCGGCGACGTGGCATGGCGCGACGAGGACGGCTATTACTGGTTTATCGGCCGCAAGGACGATGTCATCAAGTCGTCGGGCTACCGCATCGGCCCGTTTGAGGTAGAGAGTGCGCTGATGACCCATCCCGCCGTGGTTGAATGCGCCATCACCGGCGTACCCGACGAAATCCGCGGGCAGGTTGTCAAAGCCACCATCGTGCTGTCGAAAGACTACAAAGACCGGGCAGACGAGGCGCTGGTAAAAGACATCCAAGACCACGTGAAGCGCACCACCGCCCCCTACAAGTATCCGCGCGTAGTGGAATTTGTCGACGAACTGCCGAAAACCATCAGCGGCAAGATCCGCCGCGTTGAAATCCGCGACAAGTCGAAAAAATAACCGATATTGTAAAAAAGCTACATAGCCGCCGCTTTGCCACAACGACAAAACGACGGCTATGTCTTGTTTTATGAACGGCAACATACAACACAACAAGCTTTTGTTAGCCATCTAAGGAACAAGATGACGGAAGCGTTTCTTTGACTTATTTTATGTTTACTTTTTTGTATTTCTGATTACTTGCTGTAGGATTATCAGGATTCGTCATCTGCAAATATCCTGCTGCAATAAGGGATGTGATGTAACGTTCACGGTTCTTGGTCTGATTTGAAACCCCCAGTCGTTCCAAAATTTCTGCTGATGTACGTGGTACAGAGCAAAAATTGACAATATCCTTCTGCTTGTTTGTCAAAGCCTTTCTTTTAGTGCCCAATACCGAGTGTCTAAATCCAGTATCTAATACTTCGACTTGGTTACCGACTTCATCGACCTGGTTACCGACTTGGTTACCGACTTCATCGACCTGGTTACCGACTTGGTTACTTCCTCCTCTCCAAAGAGTGATTACAAACTCCTGTGACTTGTCGTCATTCGTAAATGTGACATTAACATCTTCATCAAGCGCACGAGTGATGCCGCTGCCAACACCTGTGTATGGCAGCAAGTATATGGCATTATTAAACAGAAACATATTGCGGGGCATGGATGTCCCTGCCTTTATGTCATCAATCGTGAGGCCATTAGGCAAAGCACCTGGGCTGTGAATCTCCACACGATTATCGAAGATGAAAATGCGAACCGGTGATTTCATATTCAGCGAACGATGCACAAGGCTGTTTACAGTAAACTCAACCAAGCTGGTGTAAGATATTTCCAACTTACCCATGCTGTTGAATTCATCTCCTACTTGTACATTATGCAGATTACGAGTGAAGAAATCCATAATAGTGTCATATTGATGAAGCAGATTTCCCTCCATATCTGCATCATTCACTTTGTCACGAAAGACCTTGCTGCCAACGCTGTTACCAGCAAAACAGATGCACTTGGCTGTCATCATTGGCATCCAGCGCTGAGTGTATTTGCCAAACAGAAGCATAGCAGCAACAGTCAGTGTACCATCGGGGCGGATAAATCGCAGGTTGCGAAGTATCTTCTCACAGTCATGCCCCCTTGCTATCGCAGAGCATATCGCATCAAGAGATGCTTCATTAAAAGCGTCACCAGTCAAGCCTTTCTTCTCCAACACTCTCTCAAAACGGTTGCCAAGAAACAGTTTGACAGTCATTGCATCAAGGTCGTTGACAGTTGCGTCCCGAACACCAGCTTCGTCAGGAGCAAAACTGCCGCAGTCTGTCATCATTTCTGCGAGTTCGGCATTGTCGAAAACCTTACGCTTGTCTGCTCCATTCTTCACCCATACAATTCCTTTATTATCATGATATGGCTTGTTAAGGCCTTCCTTCACCGTAGCAACAACCACGTTGCCTTCTTCAACCTCAACTGTATCTATCCTTATCAAAATGGGAGGCACTACATTTTCAGAAGCGATGTCACTCAACAAGTTTGTAATTTCTTGCACTTCAGAATAAGACAACGCATTGATTTCACCAGTCTTGTCCTTTATGCCAATAACAAGTCTGCCACCATGCGAGTTGCTGAAAGCCACCAACTCGCAAGCTATGTCATATTTGTCGAGAATGCGTTCTTTAAACTGCACTCCCGACACCTCGCCAACCTTTATCTGTTTCAGTATATCGTCTGTCATTCTTCAATCCATTCTTAATTCAACAAATCATTTACAGCCACTCTCGGCAAATCAGAAATCCATATTAATGTCTTCAAAATCAGGCTGACAAGTATCTTTACACCACTAAGGAATGGTTGCTTAGTCTTTACCCAATATTTCCGACAACATTATCTTCAATCTGTCCATATATTTCTTTGCCATATTTTATTGTATAATAATCGAATACGTTTGTAAAAATACAACAACATTTTTAAATAGAGATTAAATCGTCTCAAAAAATTATAAGCAAGCACAAATAAGTGTGAATTTAGCAATCTTATGACTAGTCCGATTCTCATATTATTGTCACATCAAAACGTTCTTTGCAAATTGCAACGTTATGAAAAGGGAAGAATACAATTCGCTTCAAAATCGTTGACAGTTACGACCTTCACTACGTTCAATTCAATCATATTCAGCCAATAAAAGATTACGCAACAACTCGTTTTATGAAAATAATTTCGTTTGTCGCAAATTAATTCTTACCTTAGCGCAAGAAAACAATAAATAACGCATCGATACAATGATGGAAAACAGATATTGTGTGATTATGTGCGGCGGAGTCGGAAGCCGGTTCTGGCCGTTCAGCAAATCTTCTGCCCCCAAGCAGTTTATAGACTTTTTCGGCACAGGCCGATCGTTGTTGCAAATGAGTTTTGACCGAGTTGCAGAAATCGTGCCGGTCAGAAACATCCTCGCCATCACCAACGAACGCTACGCCCCGCTGGTGAAACAGCAGCTCCCCGACCTTGCCGACGACCAGATACTTCTTGAGCCCGACCGCCGCAACACGGCACCGTGTATCGCCTGGGCAGCCTACCACATCCGCGCCATCAATCCCAACGCGATGATGCTCGTCACCCCATCCGACCACCTGATACTCAAAGAAGACGCATTCCGCGACTGCGTGGTCAAAGGTTTCGACTTCCTGTCGCGCCAACGCCGCGGACTGCTGACCCTCGGCATCAAGCCCAACCGTCCGGAAACGGGCTACGGCTACATCCAAATCAGCAAGGACGAGGTTGAAGACGGCATCACGAAAGTCAAGACATTCACCGAAAAGCCCAACGAAGAGTTGGCAAAGGTGTTTGTGCAGAGCGGCGAGTTTTTCTGGAACTCCGGCATCTTCCTGTGGTCGGCCGACGTCATCATCGACGCCTTCCACGACCACTGCCCCGACATCGCCATGCGGTTTGACAACGGTCTCGGCAAATTCGGCACAGCGAAAGAGGCGGAGTTTATCGGCTCCGAGTTTCCGGCCTGCCCCAACATCTCCATCGACTATGCGGTGATGGAGAAGAGCAACGACGTTTATGTGGAATGTGTGGACATCGGCTGGAGCGACCTCGGCTCGTGGGGCGCATACTACGAGAAGTCGCCAAAAGCGGAGCACCGCAACGTGATCCACAACTGCCGCACCGTGCTCAACAACTGCGAGAACAACATCTTCGCCGCGAAAAACGAGAAACTCATCGTGGCGTCGGGTCTCGACGGATATGTTGTGGCCGACAACGACGACATCCTGCTGATTTGTCCACTGTCGGAAGAACAGAAAATCAAGCAATACGTCAACGAAGTAAAGACCAATTTCGGCGACAAATACCTATAGCCGGCATTTGTCGGCATGACAGGGCGGACAAACCGCAAGTTTGTCCGCCTTTTTACGTGCGCTTAACCGATTTATGACTATTTTTGCAACAAAATTTAGAAACACAAAATAATGAAAAAGCTATTACTTATCGCAGTTGTCGCCGCCGTCACATTGGTGGCAGGCTGCAGCAATTCGAAAAAAGCCGATGTCGACGACGAAAACGTAGCCGTCAAGACCACAGGCGACTCCATCTCCATGTATCTTGGCACGCTCTACGGCGCGCAAATGGTGCAGATGGCAGACTCCACTCTCAACAAGACCGAATTTATCGACGGAATGAAAACCGCCCTCAACACAGCCTCAATGGACTCGCTGCAGAAAATGGGTATGGCACTGTCGCAACAGGCGCAGGCTGCCACAGGCGCGGAAAAGGACAAACTGCAAAGCCGTCTTGGCGGAATGGGCATGGCTGCGCAATATATGCTTCCTGCCATTGAAGGAATGAAAGCACAATTCAAAATTGAGCTGAACAAAGCAGTTCTTCTCAAATATTTCAAAGAGGCGATGACCGCCGACAAACCCGTAGACACCAAGGCAGCCGAGGAGGCTTTGGACAAAATCATGAACCGCTTCTCTCCTATGCCAGGCAACAACGCCGTCGACACCAAGGCAGCCGAAGAGAACGCCAAAGCCGGCGCAGCCTACATCGAGAAAGAGATGAAGGCCGACAAGTCGCTGAAAAAGACAGCCAGCGGACTGGTCTACAAAGTGATTAAGAAAGGCGTAGGCGCAAAACCGACCAAAGACCAGACAGCGATGGTAAAATACGAAGGCCGCCACATCGACGGCTCGGTGTTTGACGACGGACAGGGTCAAGTGCAGGAATTTCCCGTATCGCGCGTTGTGCCAGGCTTCAGCGAAGGATTGATGCTTATGAGCCCCGGAGCCAAATACCGCTTCTATATTCCCGGCAATCTCGGCTATGGAGAGCGCGGCACAGGAGCCGGCGGCCCTATCGGCCCCAACGAGACCCTCGTCTTCGACGTGGAGCTTGTAGGCATAAAATAAAGCCGTTTTTACGATTATGCTAACATATACAGACATCCAGCGACTTGCCTCTGAAGGCGAAGGAAAATCCATCGAGTTCAAAGAAACCACAGGACAACTTGACCGAGGGATGGAAACTTTATGTGCTTTTTTAAATGGCAATGGTGGAACATTACTTTTTGGCATAACCGACAATGGAAAGATTATTGGACAGGACATCAGCGACAAAACACGAAGAGACATCGCTGATGCCCTTTTAAAATTCGAGCCTATTCCAGAGCTGTCAACATCGTTTGTCAGGACACAACAAGCCAATCGATACGCAATAGCTATTGAAGTAAAAGGACAGCAATATGCACGTCCTTTTATGTACAAAGGCCGAGCTTATCATCGGATTGACAGTGTGACAAGTGTTATGTCGCAGATGGCGTACAATGACTTACTTTCTCAACGTGACGACATCCGCCATCGATGGGAATCATTACCCAGCAACCTGTCCATAGACGACTTGTCGACAGATGAAATTGTCAAGACAATCCGTATTGGAATTAACAGCGGACGGATACCCGAGTCCGTTGACACCTCAGATACAATTTCCTTGTTACGGAAACTTAATCTGCTTGAAAATTCATCAATAAAGAATGCAGCAGCAGTCTTGTTTGCAAAAAACATGTCATGCCTGCCTCAATGCACCTTGCGAATGGCAAGGTTCAGAGGAATCGACAAAAATGAATTCATTGACAACCAAAGATTGTCAGGCAATATATTCCAACTTGTAGATGCGGCTATGTCTTTCTTTTTCAAACATCTATCACTCGCTGGCAAAATTGGCACACTTGAGCGGTCAGAAGATTTACAAATTCCCATCAACGCATTACGGGAATGCTGCATCAACGCTTTCTGCCATAGACAATACTCCTCTCCCGGAGGATCTGTGGGCATCGCTGTTTTTGACAATAGAGTAGAAATTGAAAATACCGGCACCTTCCCCTCCGAGATTGACATTGACAACTTAAATTCCGAATACGCTTCTTGCCCATCCAACCCTCTAATAGCAAATGTGCTATATATAAGAAAATATTTAGAGAGTTGGGGAAGAGGAATCAAACTTATAATCAATGAGTGCGTCAAGAGCGGACTACCAACACCAAAATTCATCTGCCAAAACAATTTTGTCAGAGTAATTCTATTCACAAAACAAGTTGGTGAACAAGTTAGTGAACAAGTTGGTGAACAAGTTAGTGAACAAGTTCGCGCCCTTGTCAATATCATTGGGCACAACGAGTTGACAGTTAAAGCAATTATGGAATTCCTTTCGCTAAAAAGTCGGCGATATGTTCTTGACAATTATCTGCATCCAGCAATCAGCGGAGGCTGGGTCAACAGGCTTTATCCAGAACAGCCGAATCATCCCCGACAAAAATACGTACTGTCTGACAAAGCAAAAAAACTGATAAAACAACCTTTGTAGGCATAAAATAAAGCCGTTTAGGAATTTTTGATAAATAATTTACACACCTACGGCAAAATAGCATTAATTTTGCCGTCTGAACAATTAAACAAGAAAACAATATATGGATAAACTGAGTTATGCTCTCGGCATGAGCATGGGACACAACTTTAAGGGCACCGGTATCAAAACGCTTAATTCAGCGGACTTCGCAGCCGGCGTGGCATCCGTCTACGACGGTGTCAAACCAGAAATGACCTTCGACGAGGCAAAGCGCATCGTCAACGAATATTTCGCCAAACTCGAGGCAGAGATGCAGGCAGAGGCAGCCAAGCAGGGCGAGGTAAACCGTAAGAACGGCGAGGCATTCCTTACAGAAAACGCAAAACGCGAAGGCATCAAGGTGACCGAGAGCGGACTGCAATACGAAGTGCTTGAGTCGGGCAAAGGCGACTCACCAAAGGCCTCCGACAACGTAGAGGTGCACTACACCGGCAAACTCATCGACGGCACCGTGTTTGACAGCTCAGTTGAGCGCGGCGTGCCGGCATCGTTCGGCGTCACACAGGTGATTCCGGGCTGGGTAGAGGCACTTCAGCTGATGCACGAAGGCGACAAATGGCGTCTTTACATCCCTTCAGACCTTGCCTACGGTCCTAACGGCGCAGGCGGCGTGATCGGTCCTAACATGACGTTGATTTTCGACGTCGAACTTCTCCGCGTAATCAAGAAATAACAACAATTAAAAAAACAAATAAAATGAAAAAACTTATTTTTGCCGGTGTAGCAATGCTTATGCTTGCATTTACCGGTTGCAAGGGCACAGGCTCAAGCGACAAACAGGCACTCGCATCCCAACAGGACAGCCTCGCAACAGCGTTTGGTGAATATTTCGCCGCACAATATGCACAACAGGAAATGTACACACCTGACAGCCTCCGCCTCGACAAGGCAGAGTTTCTCAAGGGCGTGAAGGTGGCTCTCGCCGCCGACACCACAAAGGCAGGAAAATCATATCTCGCCGGCCTGCAGATGGGCTTGCAGATGTTCAGCCAGCTTCAGCAGCTGGAGAAGGAATATGGCGTGTCGGGCGAGAAGGTGCTTGAGGCATTCAAGGTTGCCATCGCCAAAGATTCCATCGACACCGACATGGCCGTTATCGGTCCGCGCATCCAGAACCTTATCGGCAAGGTAAAAGAGGCCAAACTCGCCGACAACGCGGAAGCACAGGCAAACAAGAAAGCGACAGAAGGCTACCTCAACACACTGAAGAAAAACGGAGCCAAGTCAATGAGCAACGGTCTTGTATACCAAGTGCTTGAGAACGGCAACGGCGCCAAGGTCAACGCAAGCGACATTGTCAATGTAGTGATTACCGTAACCGACAAGAACGGCACAGTGCTTCAATCAACCAACGGCGAGCCACAGCAGATGCCAGCCAGCCAGTTCGGACAGATTCATCCGATGCTTGCCGAAGGCATCACAGCAATGCACGTTGGCGACCACTTCAAATTCTACGTCAACCTGGGCGCAGAAGTTCCACAAAACTTCAAACCTTACGACTTCATCGTGTTTGACGTCAAGCTCGTAGAGCCGGCAGCAGCCGAAAAGGCAGAACCAGAAAAATAAAATCCTGTCAAGGACTCACCAAAGCACGCTTCCCACGTTTGGGCGAGCGTGCTTTTTTATTGATGCAAAAAGCCCTGTTTTAGTAAATTAAAGCAACATTTTCTTGCAACTTTGTCACCCAAACGCCAAATTCTGCGTAATTTGACAATCTTTTGTAATCGCGCAGAAAAATCTTAACAAAAATGCAATGAAAAAAATTTTGTTATTCCACAATATAATTCATATCTTTGCTCCAAATCACTAATTTAAAAATCATTTAGTATGAAAAAACTTTTACTCTCTTCTTTGATGCTCGCTGCCGGCATTTTCGCCGCATCTGCAGCCGAAGCAACAATTGATTTCTCACAGCAAGGCTGGAGTAATGAATTTGAGATAACCGCATCAACCCCAATCGGCGACAGCGGTATCAGCGTTGCGTTTGCCATGGGCGAAGGCAAAAACACTCCAAAGTACTACACTTCAGGCACAGCAGTCCGTATGTATTCCGGCAACACAATGACACTTGCCGTTCCTCAAGGAACAACCGTGACCAGCATCGCGATGAAACTTGCCTCTCAGACATACAATTTTGCTGACGACAACACAGG
>ERZ809146.988-NODE-988-length-13188-cov-4.111170_pt1 | contig 13188 bp, 2 predicted proteins | sample MGYA00520794_ERZ809146 | MGnify/ENA primary metagenome ERZ809146 (study PRJEB31570, sample SAMEA3212995) | Homo sapiens | biome: human-gut; feature: human gut; material: fecal | place: Sweden | collected 2011 ... | reverse complement strand
TATGTTGCCTCGACAGGATCAAGTCCGTCATCAGAATAAATATATACCTTTCTGTTATTCTCGTTTTCCGCATTCTTTATACTGCTCAATGCACGTCCTATTATTTTTACCGTAACGGTAGAAGCCGCACTTGATGTTGGGTTTCTAAGGCTCAGAGATGTAATCACCGGAGTTGCCTCTTTATATATCTTAATCATATAATCGGCAGTCGTTGTACCGTCTTGAGCAGTTACCGTATATTTTGTTCTCGCATAGCCGTTTATATCAACAGTATATTGTATCGGTTTACCTTGGTCATTTGAAATTCTTCCGCCGATATATGTAAGTTTTGAAGGCGTATAATAATCTTGATACTCATGATCATATGGCATATAGACCGTGATTGTATGACTGTCTTCCGATTCATAAATTGTACTTTGACCAAGCTGACCGTCTATTTCAAAATTCGTTATACTGCACACACTTTTATCATAATCGACTATTAAGTTATTTTTAAGTTTTGTTTCTTTATTCTTAACATCATAATATACTTCATAGACAACAGGTTTTTCTGCACTTTGGTTTTCCGGAAGAGTTATCGACGCAACATAATTGCCGTCTGAGTCTTTAATAACGTCACTTTCCAAAACAAGAGGAATATCCTCCAGGCTCTTTACTCTTATTTTAACGTTGCCTATAATTGACACACCTTTAACAGTAAAGTCAACTTTACCGCCTTTATTGTCTTTTTGCGAGCTGTCATAAGTAACCGACTCTACATATACGGAATATAAAATTCCTTCTGCCATTGCACTGTCAACTTCTATTGTACCTGAATAATCATCTTCGCTATAGCCTACACTCATATTATATGAACCGTTAGGAACCATTAAGCACAATATATGGTCGTCGCCAATATAATAATCTGTATCTTCATATGTACAAATATTTTCTGTTCCCTTTGCACCCTTCAATGTTGCTTTTACTTGATAAAGATTATCTCCGTTCGCATTTTTAACTGGTGATGTACTGTTTTCGGCAATATTAATATACGTCTTGCTGTCTGTAATAAATTCACCGTCACCACCGACTGCAGTTCCGGTAACAGCAGTAAGATTTGTCGGTACACCTGTTATTGTCAGCTTCGTATTCGCCTCGGTATTTACTGCATTTGCACCTATTCCGCCTTGAACATCAAGCAGATTGGCAAGTGGATTTGTTTCTGTTGATTTTATAGTAGGCTGTGGATTGTTTGAATATGAATTTTTTACAGAAATGGCATTACCCATCATTGATCTTAATGTACAGTTACCGTCTATTGTTATATCAACATTTCCCATAATATTTATCGGAGTAGCCGAATTAGACATTTTTATGTCAAGATTCTTCAATGTAACAGGCGGAAGTTTCGTTGCCGAATCAAGGTTAACTATATTTTCTGTTGATGTTCCCGTTATTACATATCCTAAATCGTTGGTTTTATATTGTACACCGCCATAGGTTACATAAAGATCAGTTACATAAACACTGCCATTTGAAACATCATAAACATCGGCTTGCTTTTCGGTATGTTCTGAATCCAAAGTAAGATTTACAGTATACGTCACTTCACTCTTATCGTTACCCGTTATTTTATACGTTGCTGATGTTGTATTATTAAATTTCATTGCATCTTTTTGAGTAAATGCACCGATAAATTCTATGTTAGGTGTAATATTTTTCAATATGATGTTATAAGGTACTTTTACAGAGATTACTCTGTTCTCATTATCTATAACAGTATCCCCGATTTGACCCGGAATTTTGAAAGAAGAAACACTTATCTCTGTATTGTTTGTACAATTAAATGTATTCTTCGACATCGAATCAACTTTTGAATATCTGTAATATGTTGTACCGTTTTTATATACACGAATCCATTGATTTCCGGCATTTGCATACAAATACAACTTACCGTTTTTGTCTGTACGTGTTTTTATTTTCTTTTCTACACCTGTATAATTATCAGAAACAAGTGAGTATTCAACATCTTGCTCATCTGTTATTCCGTCAACCGTTGTTTCTACCAAATACTGATTATACTTAGTTGCAGGAATTGTTCCGGAATTATTAAACGCATCAAATGATGGGTCATTATTTGGTGTTGTTCCGAGAGTTGCGTCTACACTTCCGCCATTGATTGTAATAGCACCGTACGGAGTCTTATTTCCACCGTTACCGATGCCGTAACCTGAGCCGTTACCGACAGCTTTAACATAACCGCCGTTTACAATGACCTTTCCGCCTCGGCCGCTTGTTCCCGATGCACTGCCTGTACCGCCTCCGATACCTGCCGCATTACTTCCAGAATCATTATCGGCATATGCGTAAACATTACCGCCGTTTATAAGTACGTTGATACCCGAACCGTCTTTACCGCCTCCGATACCGGCACCGCCATTTCCGCCATAAGCATATACAGTACCGCTGTTTACAGTAAATTGCTTCATATCGCCTATACCGGCGCCGTTTGCAGACTTAAATGTTATAACACCGTCATTATCACCCGAATCTTCAACAATAAGTTTTGAAGTAGCCGTTATACCTCTTACCGCCGCAAGATTTACAGATTGTGACTCAATTTTATTTGTGCCTTTCAGTCTAAGGGTCAGTTCAACATCGTCACCTATCGTCAATGCATTGTTTATAGATGAACGAGATAAAATATTAATATTATCTAAAACAATGGTAGGATTTGCACCCTGTACCACTTCAATTACATTACTTGTTTGACTTGTTGATTGAACTATATATATTTCCATATTCTTTGGAATATCATAGCTTGTTGTACCAACCGTAACTGTTACCATATCGTTATTATCATTGTTTTTTGTTATTTTGATATTTCCTTTTGAAATATCAAACTGCGATTTATCATCACCCGTCAAAGAAATATCTTTTGAATTATTAAAAATATATCCATTTAAAGTTGCTGTTACCTTAACACGAATTTTATGAGTTCCCTGCTTATAATGTGCAACTATATATCCGTCCACAACTTCTGCCAAATCACTGCTTATTGCTGTTTCATTTTCGTCAGCTGTTGTTAATGTATATGTACAATTAAGAATATGAGTAGGATAAGTACAGTCACTTGATTTTTCAAAATCAGTTGTTAATTTGATTTTTGTCTGTCCGACAATTTTGTTTACAGTTATTTCATCAGGTACAGATAATTTAATTGATGAATTTGCATCTGTACATGTACAGTCTGAACCCGAATATTCTGTCAGTGTTGTTTGGTTTTCTATATCGTCTGTACGATATATTTTACCGGCATATGTTACGGCATAGCCTGTTGTATCTTCTGTTACATATACATACAGCTTTGCTTCGCTGTCTGTTACTGTTTTCCATGAGCCGACAGTAACTTCTTTATTTGCCATTTCAACTGCATCCGGCATTGTCAGAACTACTTGTTTAAGTTTATTTCCATACTTATCTTGAACTTTGTCATAATCTGTGCTTCTGAACGTACCATCTACACTGCCGCCGTTTATGTATATATTATTTACACCAAATTGTTCTGTTGTGGGAGTCATTCTTCCCGGTCCTATGGAATAAGTCACCGAAGCACCGGCTGTTGCTTTAATATATCCGCCATTTACGATAATCTCCGCATTAGACTGACGCTCCACACCGCCTATGGCTGTTCCGTATTGTCCTGCACTCGCATTTATGATACCGCCGTTTATTTCTATTGTACATCCGCTGACATTACCAGATGTTTTCATACCTCCGCCTATAGCTGTACCTTTCATTCCTCCGACAGCATTAATAGTACCGCCGTTTATTATAATCTTACCATGTAATTGATTTAGATTCGCACCGATTCCCGATGCTTGTGCAGTACCTGTTACATTAAGAATACCATCACCGTCAACAGTCAAAATCGAATAATCCGACTCTATACTATTTGCTGCCACATTAATACCTGCCTTACCTCTTTTTGTAGCAGTAACGGTATTTGTGCCGTTTATGTGCAAATTAACAACTGCACCGGATTCAATTATAATAGGCGAACTTGTTGCAGACGTCATCGTTACATTTTCAACCGTCAAATCCGCCTTTACACCTGTTTTTACCGTCACAATATTTGTAACATCAACAGAACCGATATAATATGTACCGTCTGTATTAATTGTCACATCACCGTTTTGTAAATCTGAACTTAGATCTGTTCCGTCTGTCATAGGTGCAACATCATTTTTATTTATATTTACAGTATCCGTTGAATTATCCAACGGTACGTTCGTAGCCGCTATATTTTCTTCCGTACTTTTTTCATTCGGAGATGAAGTTGCCAAAACCTCAGTCTGCTCCGAATTGATTTCTGTTTTGATTTCATCAGCCGACACCGCAAAATTCAATGTCGGTAAAAGCATTGATAAAGCCAATATTATAGAAACCGCTTTTCTTTTCATTTTAATTCCTCTTTTCATATATCTTAACAATGTATAGTTATCCTTATTATATATTTTATAATACCACAAAGCACTTGAAATTGTCAATATTATACACTGAAAACGACTGTTTTTAACACCGTTTCTCAATATTTTTAACAAAAAAGAGTTATGACGAATCAACTCCAAAATTGTTTCATCATAACTCCAATGTCAAATTATAACCAAGGATAATAAGCTTCCAATCTTACAGAGAATCTGTTTCTGATTGCATTAACATCATTATTGTCAATCCTGCCATCCTTGTTTACATCCCAAATACGCGCTTGTTTTACGCCGTTCGCATCAGCATCCTTACCAACAAGATTATTTGCATCAATACCGTTTACTGCGCCGTCACTGTTGACATCACCTATTCTTCTGTCCACAACTAACAAATATCTCTCCATAGTTGAATCGTTGATTTGATATGTAACCTTATACAAGCCTTCTACTCCGGATACGGCACTGACCGTTCCTTTTATAGTATCAGATGTCGAACCGTCATTTATATTCACGCCCGGATCAACAAATTTATCAAGACCGCTTGTTATTACAGTATATTCGTTACCGTCTGCATCAATGTTATTTATAGGATTATATGTAATATCGGCAATGCAGTCCTTCGGCAAATAGTTTTCACTGAATTTGTGATTTGCCTTTAGGTAATCCAACGCTTCTTTCTGCCATTCCGCATCATGCGTCGTATCCTTATAAATCATAGCAGCCGGTGAATTACCCAAATTAAATGTATATGTAACATTAACAGTCATTGTTGCACTGAAAGAATTGTCTAAAGTATAGTTGCTGTTTGCAAGTTCAATTACTATATCATACACACCTGCATTTGTAACACTGTTAAGTTTTGTTTCTGTATCACGTTTAACGTATTTTACGGAATACAAATCCGATGCCAAAGCTTCAGTCGGTGTAACCTTTGCGGTATGTTCGTTACCGTCATAATCAACTACATTGTCTGTAACCGTAAAATTAACTGTTTTCGGCGTAACCGTTATTGTTTTCGATGATGTTTCATCTGCAATATAGTTGCCGTTCGGGAAAGTAATTATTATATCATATACACCGGCATCCGTAATTTCAGTCAAGTCAGTTTCTGTACCTTGCTTACGGTATGTTATTGTATATTTACTTTCATCATACGGTGCGTCAACCGTCATATTCGGTTTGTGCGTCTTTCCGTCATATACCCAGCTTTCATCCGTTGTAAAGTGACCCGATTGCGGACTTATTGTAAGTTTATTATCATAATCATTTCCGATTGAATACACTTTATCATTATCAAGTGTAATTTTTATCGTATAAACATCTGCATCGGTCGGATTTTCTACAGTTTCACCCTTTGAATTAGTATATGTAACTTTATATCCAATGTCTGCGGGATCGGAAGAAACAGTTGCCTTATGACTGTTTCCGTCATATGTAAACGATGTATTTGTTACCGTAAAGTTTACATTTTCGCCTATGATTTTAATTGTACATTCGTCATATACCGTTTCATAGTTAGGGTTTGTTGTATGCACCCTTGCAGTATATATACCGCTTGAAACAGGCACATCGGTTGTGTATTCACCGCCGTTTCTGCTATACTCAATAACATATCCTGCCGCAGGCGGTGTTACCGTTACGTCAGCTGCCGTAAGCGGGTGAGGTAATTGGTCATATTGATATTCTTTGTCACCGCTTAATGAAATTGACGCACCTTGACGTTCAATTTGAATATGCGTATCACCCTCACGTTCCGATATGATACAACCCGATACATAAACATCAATATAATATGTTCCGGCATCTGTTACAGACGAAAGATTATCTTTACCGTATCTTATAATCGGTACAGCGTCTGTCAGTTCGCCACCGTTCAAATCATAACATTTAACTGTCGCTGTATAACTGTTTCCGTCATATATAATATTCTTGGGAGCAGTTACATTAATCTTGATAGATCTCGCTCTTATATTAATCTTAAATGTAACATCTCTGTATGTACCGTCTACATTACTTATACGGATATTCATATTAGCATAATATCCGGCACTTGTCGGAGTACCCGTTATTGAACCGTCCTCGTTGACAGTAAGACCTGTTGGTTTAAAACCCGATATAAATTCAAAACTATATCCGTCATTGCTTCCGCCGCTCATTGTTATTTGTGCTGAGTACGGCTTATATGCCTCACCCATAGGAAGCGACGTTGTATCTACACTAAATTCAGCCGCATGAGCACATACACCTGCCATAAGCATTGCTATCATTATAATCAAAAATGCAGATATTTTTTTCATTTATTACACCTCTTTTCAGTTAAATCAATTACACAGCTTATTATTTTAATTGTTATTGCATTTCCGAAAGCATTGTCCAAAGATACGGACAATGCCATTGGAAATGCAATAACACAGGGCGATAACCGCCCTGTGTCATTACATTGCTTTATTTATCGCATTTATTATAATCCGATATTTATTAAGCAGCAGGAGTTGCTTCAGGAGCTGTTGTCTTTTCAGGAGCAACAGTTGCTTCAGGAGTTACTGTTGTTTCAGGAGCAACAGTTTCTTCGGGAGCTGCTGTTTCTTCCGGTTTTACTGTAGGAACTACTGCATTTGCGCCAACCATTCTTTCATTTACTGCAAGAAGAATGTCTGCCTCTGCCCAGTGACCTGCAATGTCATTAGGAGTAAATGTTACGATTGGTGTTGATTCTACAAGAACTCTGTTGATAATTGCAACAGCTTCAGCTCTTGTTAGCGGTGAATATGGACCGAATGTACCGTCTTCATAACCTGAAACGATGTTCTTGTCAGCAAGAGTTTCAATGTAATCCTTAGCCCAATCATTTTCAGTTACATCTGTGAAGATGCCATTGTATGAAATCAAATCATATCTTTGAGCTCTTGCGATAACTGCACTGATTTCGCCTCTTGTGATTGTATCCATAGGTCTGAATGTACCGTCTTCATAACCGCTTAATACATCCTTATCTTCAAGATAACCGATGTACTTGTTGAACCAAGCGTCTGAATCAACGTCTGGGAATGATGCTTGATACATACCGTCAGGTAGATCGTCACCATAGCTTAGTCTTGCAATCATAGCTGCAAGTTCGCCTCTTGTGATGTTGTTATTTGGTAGGAATGAACCGTCATCATAACCTGAAGCGTATGGCTTTGTATATTCTGTGTTGATTACAGGTGCTTCTGTCGGCTTAACTGTTGGTACAGGTGTTGGTGTTGCTGTAGCTTCTTTAACAGTTACAGGAATATTCTTAACTACGCCGTTAACCTTAACCTTAACAGTTGCTGTACCCTTACCAACCAATGTGATGTTACCGTTTTCGTCAACAGTTGCTACATCTTCATTTGATGATGTCCATGTTGGTTTAGCTGTTGAGCCTGTTACAGTAGCTGTAACTTTAATCTTATCACCTACAACACCGGAAACAGTATCCTTATCAAGTTTAATTGATACGCTGCGTCCGCCGCCGCCGCCACCGCCGCCGGCTGTTTGAGACATATAAAGTGTAGTTTCTGTTGAAAGTGTGAATGGATATGTAATAGCTGTCTTACCTGCAAGATCTGTGAAGTATGCCTTGAACTTGCTTGGCTTAGCTGTAAGAATCTTTGTATTAATATCGTTATCACTTGTTGCTGATGTCTCGTTTGTATAGATTTCAGCAAGTGGGCTTGTTGAAGTATTTACTTTGTAAACTACAAGGTGGTTCTTGTATGTTGTAGCGTCTGCTGTTGATGCAGGAGATGCTGCAAGTGTTTCTGTAGCCTTATATCTTGCAGAAACAGTATATGCCTTACCATTTTCAAGACCTGTAAATGTTGTTCCTGTCTGCCAATCTGTTCCGTTAATTGAATATTCAATATTATCACCCAAAGGACCTGCTACAACAATGTTGTTTGTCTTTTGGTTAACACTTACTGTTGGAGCTACAGGAGCCACTTGTGTACCTTGAGTAATCTTACCTGTTCCTTCAACTGTCGTATTTGCATCTATTTCTGTTTTACCGTCATCTTTAACCAATACATAGTTGCCTGATACATCTTCTTCACCTTCTCCGACCTTAGCGAACTTAAAGTCTGAGAATGTTACCTTTTGAGCGTCACCAACTTGTTCAGGTGTAGCAAATTCAGCTTTAAATGTTAGCTTAACCTTATCAGCATCAGTAGCTACAATAGCATCTGTTGGTAATGTTGCTGATGCATTTACATTATTATCACCATATGCTTTTGATGCCTCAAATGTGATGTCTGAAAGTTTGATTGGTTTTTTCTTTGCTGTTAGAGTAATTGTCTTAGTCTTTGTTACTGAGCCTTCTGTGTATGATACTGTTATTGTTGTATCTCCATAAGGAAGCTTTGCAGTCTTATCAAATTCGTTACCGTCTTTATCCAATAGCTTGTAGTTTGTAACAGGAGCCTTTGTTGCCGAAGTACCTGTACCATATACTGCATTAACTACCAAACCGCCAAAGTCAGGTGTCAACTCAGGATATGTGTATGTTACCTTTGTAGGACCTGAAATTTCGATATCTGACATAGCGTCTTGAGTTACATTACCCTTAGCTGTTGTAACTTGTGTCTTATCAAATGTATAGTTATCCTTATCTGCACCTGTAAGATCTTTTAGTGTAATTGTTACATTCTTATCATTACCTGCTGTCTTTACATCGTCCTTTGCGAATGTGTATGTATATGGAACTGTTACATTATCGCCGTCAACTAAGTTTGAGTTAGCCGTTGTTAGTACCAACGAACCGTCTTTTGTTACATCAGCTGTAGCATTAGGATCAGCCTTTGTTGAAAAACCTGTTATAACACCGGCATTAAGTGTAAGAGCCTTTGCTGTAATTGTTGCAGCTGTCTTAAGTGTACCGTCAGCATTAATCTTATCTGTATCCGGTGCAAATGTGTACTTACCGTTTGTTTCCGGTAGTGTAGTTGTTAGTTTAATCTTCTTATCTGTGCCTACATTTTTATCTGTATATGCAAATGTACCTGTAACTGTGTATGAGTCTTCACCTACAAATGCTGTAGCTGAATCCTTAATTGAAATTGTAGGTAGTGTTTGATCTGCAGGAATAGTTAATCCGCCATCATATACCTTTGTAATTGTTGCGTCTGATACTGTGTAGTAAACTGTCTTTGCAGCTACAGTAATCTTAGCTGATGAAGTAAGTGTTTTACCGTCATAGATAAAGTCAACTGTCTTATCTTTCATATCAAGTGTGATAACAGGGTCAGCATTAACTACTGTTTCACCGATTTTAACTGTAATACCGGCTGCTGCCAAATCAGCATATGAGATTTTGCCTGTTGAGTTATCATCATATGTAACATTCAACTCAAGGTCATCTGTCTTAAGCTTATCGCCATATGTATAATCTGTCTTTCCACCGCTAATTGTTGCACTCTTAATCTTCTTTGCACCAAGTGTAGCAACTGAAACTACAGATTGTGTATTGCTACCTGCATTTGTGTAAACAACGTAAACCTTGTGATTACCATCAAGCATAGCTTCTGTAATCTTTGTGCTTGCTGTTACAGCTGTTGCTGTCTTAGCTTCTGTTTCGCTTGTTGCAATTACAACTTTGTAATTGCTGTCAAAGTTATCAAATGCTACATCAGCACCTGTTGTTTCTGATGCTTTCTTAGCTTTTACAACGATACCTGTTGGGTCGAAGTTATCATCTTTGTTGTATGATGTCTTAGCAACATTGTTTGTTGATGCTGAAATTGTAATATCATCATAATTTGATGTTACTTTAAATGGTGCACTCTTAACTGTTGTATCAGACTTAAGTGCTACTACAAAGTAGTTGTCGCCGTGAGCATATTTGTCAGCAGCTGTTACCTGATCATTAACGGTACCAGCAGCATTAGATTTGTAAATTGCCAAGCCATTACTGACATTTTCATAGTTTGTGAATTTAAGATCACCAACTGATGTACCATTGTTCTTTTTAATCGTAGCAACCAAATCATTGAAGTTAATTGCTGTACCGTCATAAGCAGTTGTCGGAGCACCGCTTACTGTAATCTCTGTAGTCTTAATTTCACTAACTGTTAATGCACCAAGGTCGCATATAAAGTTCTTAACGATTGCATATATGTGCTTACCGTTTACATCAGTTGTTAGTGTTGCAGGAATATTAGTCAAGCCTGCATTGTCTGCTGCTGTAATACCTGCTGCACCATACTTATATGTAACAGTATCACTTTCACCAAGGTCTGCGTGTGAACTATCGTCATAATCGAATTGCATTGTAACACCTGAATCAAATGTTGCACCTACATATTGAGTACTCTTAAATGTACCTGATTTAACAGAAATACCTGTCTTTCTAGCTGCACCTGCAGGGAATAATTGCAATGATGTTGTATCAATATTTAGATACTTCTCCAATTCTGTAGTTGCATGATACGTATAGTCTTCAAATTCAGCAGTACCCGGAATACCCAATTGAATACCAGTATCTTGACCTAAAGTTATAGACACGCCCGGACTTCCGGCAGGTGGCAAAGCCTTAACTTTAAAATAAACGTACATTAAATTTTCTTTATTTTTGAATTCTGAAGCCTTTGCGGTCAAACTTTTATATTGAACACCGAATTGCACAATCTTAATATTGCTATTATCAGTACTCAAACCGGTATTATAATTAGAATCATCTGACTTTGTCATAGCTGCACTTGCTATTTCATAAAGGTTTCTTTTACCGTTATTATAAAAGTATGTTGAATTATAATTAGCTGAACCGCCTGAATAGTCTAGCATTCTTTCATTCAATGCATCAGCGAAATCATCATCACTATTAACCGGTGTAGAGTCTGATGTAAATCTCTCAGCTACCTCGATATATCTACTATCGTATGCGATACCTGTACCTACTGAATACACACCCTTAGCATTTCCAACGAAGTTATCGAAATTATCAGCTTCAACACAGATAACAAAAGTATCGCCTACTTTTAAGCCATCCCTTGGCAATGATGCTTCTTCATATAGGCAACCATCGCTTGCTGCGTCATACTCACTTGCACTCTTTTTCTCCCGCATATAAACAGCCTTTAATGTAGGCTTTGTAGCTTCGGTTACGCCGGGCTTTAGAACGTTGTCGCCATCAGCAAGAACACTTGCCGGAAAAGTCGACAATACCATGGCACAGCTTAACGCAAATGCTATAATTTTTTTTGTCTTCATTTGACATTCCTCCTGTTTTTTACTTAATCTTTATTTAATCTCATTATAAAATGGGTCTAAATACTTACCTTGTGCTGACAATTTAACATATGTAATATCGTTTGAGTTAATAGCTGTATCAAAGTTACCATCGAATACACGCCAAATAAATAAATTTGCTGCTGATCTTGGTACTGTACTATTAACAACATCTGATCCTTGTGCCTGCAATTTTACAAATGTTATATCGTTAGTATTACGAGAACCATCTATATTTGTATCTCCCAAAAGCGGAAGAACAACTATATTTCTCGTTTCTGTGACCTTCTGTCCATCAAAATCGGTAAACTCATATGTCATTGTGTAAACATCAGGTCTGATAAATTGTAATCCCTTACTTGTAATACCTGTAAGGACGGCATCATTTGCCGTTATAGCCGCCAAATCGGTATCCGTAGCATTTTTTCCATAAACTTTTGTTTCATCTGCAACAGCAGCATTTATACCATTTGCAGTTTTATATCTTGAAACTTTAATCGTTCTTGTCACTTCCGAATCCGAAACCTTATTACCTAAAGAATCATATGCTTCGAAACCAGTATCTTTAAATTCTGATTGTTCATAGACAAATATTGCATATGGGTTTCTGTCCATATTCTTATCTGAATCAGTTTCACCATTCCAAGCATTCAATGTATATGCATTCTTGATATTTGCCTTTGTCGGAATATATTTTGAATCTAAATTCTTAAAGGTATTTTTTTCACTAAACTTATTTATTGCCTCTAATTTATCAGAAACTGAAATATTATCCGCTTTCATAATTTCACCAACCGGTGAGTTACCATAGTTCAAAGTGATTTTTGGTGTCACAAGTTGTTGAACATGGAATGTATATTTTAGAGTCGGTGCATCTTTATCTGTACCTGCTTTTGTTGTAATAGTGATAGTATTTTCAGTTTGTCCCTTATTTGTAAGAGGAGCCTTAATTGTGTATGTACCGTCACCATTCTTTGTAGGTGTAAGAGTTGTACCGTCTGATGCTGTTATTGTTGTAGTATCAGGATTTGTAAGTGTTACATTAAACTGAATGCTATCAGCATCAACATCCGGAACTCTTACATAATAATCCTTAATTGCAGGAGTTTCCGCATTATCAAATGCTACATCATTCTTATACTGGCTATCCTTAAACGGTAATGCAGTTGAATCAACTGTTGAACCCTTGACAGAATTAGCTTTTATTTCTTTAATCGAAGGATCATTTGCAAGTACTTCATAAACAATGTTTCCGCCAACTTTGGCATCTGTATATTCAGCATAGCCTGTTGTCTTACCGTCATAAAGTAATACCGCTTCTGTTGTTGTTGACTTAACCGAATCAATAACATAGTTTGAATTAGCTTTTAATTCAACAGCAACTACATACTTACCAACCTTTGTAATGTCAGTAACTTCACTTAATTCACTCTTCTGAATATTTCCGTCAGGAGTAGCACCTGCGTCGGTCCATGTGTAA
>ERZ809146.976-NODE-976-length-13334-cov-3.963175_pt1 | contig 13334 bp, 14 predicted proteins | sample MGYA00520794_ERZ809146 | MGnify/ENA primary metagenome ERZ809146 (study PRJEB31570, sample SAMEA3212995) | Homo sapiens | biome: human-gut; feature: human gut; material: fecal | place: Sweden | collected 2011 ... | reverse complement strand
TTGCCATATGATTATCGCCCCTAGTATCAGTCAATATCAATATATGAGAATAGACAAGAATATAAAAAAGAGTCAAAGGATATTACAGAATTGATAACTAGACTTAAAAATAAGTTGAACGAAACTGAACGAAAATTACTAATTGAGGTCCTTGATAAGGTTAATTTATGAGATTATCTATATGCGGAAGAAACATATCTATGTGGTATATACGATGCGTTTAAGAATAAGGAATAGTGTAATATGCAGATGTGGATTTTCTACATCTGCTATTTATTTTGGGAAAATAATATGTACGAAAGTGTACGAAAAACAGATTGACAAAACAGACGGAAATTAATATTATTATATCATAGTGAATGAAACTGCACGAATGGAGATGCGATATGAAGTCAGAATTAATAGAAAACTTAATAATTGCTCACTGCAATGGATCAGAGCAAGAGTTTAAAGCGGCAATAGATACACTTGCAAAAGATGAAGAACGAAAAGGAAATGTTATGCTTTCGGAGAAAATAAGAAAAGCATACCATACTAAGAAAAAATCTAAGAATAAGACACCTGGAGTGAGTACGAGTAATACTTTTTTTACGGCACAAAGTGTGACTCCAAGAGATAAGGATAGCTTGTTGGAACTTTTTGAAATTATTGAATCAGATATAACCTTGAATGAGGTGGTTCTTCCGGTAAGTCAGAAAACAATACTAGATCAGATTATTGAAGAACAGAAAAATGCGGATAAGCTAATAAAGCATAATATGGCTCCGGTAAATCGTCTTTTGTTATGTGGGCCTCCAGGCACAGGTAAAACGATGACTGCAAAGGCTTTAGGGCATGAATTAGGATTGCCGATTGCATATGTAAGATTGGATGGTTTGGTATCATCTTATCTTGGACAGACAAGTACAAATTTAAGAAAAGTATTTGATTCTGTAAAAAATCAAAGAGTGATCCTTTTCTTGGATGAGTTTGATGCAATTGCAAAAAAACGGGATGATAGCAACGAGCTTGGTGAGTTAAAGAGAGTTGTTACCACTTTGCTACAAAATTTTGATAATATGCCAGGAAACGTTTTTTTGATTGCGGCAACAAACCATGAACATTTGTTGGATCCAGCAATATGGAGAAGATTTAATGTTACGATTACACTCGATTTGCCAAATTTGCAGCAGCGAAAAGATATGTTGATAAAATGGTTTGATGACTATGGAATTCCAGACACAGAAAAGATTGATTTTGATTTGTTGGGAAAAATATCAGAAGGACTTAATGGTGCACAAATTAGAGAACTTTCATCTGCTGCAGGGAAGTCATATTTGATGAAAGAAAAGTTAAAAACAGAGGATGTAACTGCTATATTATTGCAGCAGCTTACAAAATTCTCAAGTGATGGAGAAGAAGCAATAAGAGTTATTGTTGAAATGCATGAAAGAGGGGTATCTACAAGGCAAATTGGAAAGGCACTTGGAATACCTAATACAACATTGGATTATCAAATTAAGAAGTATCAAACAAAGAAGGAGGGCAATGAATGAGTGAAGAATATTTACCACATTTATGGATACCAGATGAAGAAGTAGAGCAGTTTGAAAAAAAAACGCGTGCATTCACGAAAGATAGAGATTTAGATTACGGTGAACATGGAGCAACACTATCAAGTGGATTACAGAATATTTTAACCGCATATTCTCACTTAGAAACAGATTCTTTGAGCGAAGAAGATTTGATAGTTTTTAAGATGGTTTTACCAGAGGGTGAAGATATTTATGCCAAAAGAGATATTGCTGAAAAGGAAGGCTTAAAGATAAATGCAGTAAAGGATAAAAGGCATGCTGTTGTATCTACAAGCAAGAGCAGATTTGAGCGTCTGCAAGACAGAGTTGGGAATTATAGAGATTCTGGGCGATTGAAGCATTTTCAATTCGTAGATAGTTTTGAGCCATATACGACTGAGGATAAAGAAGCTTCTTCGTTGAAGAAGTTTATTGCTGAAATTGAAGTATTAAACATTGATGTTCAGATGATGTTTATTCCAAATCTGGATGAGGAAGTGCAAGATCGTGCTGCAGGAAAAATAATTGAGAGAATTCAAAGTATACAAAATGTAAGTGTTGCAAAAAGGTATAAACTTTCGGATGGAACTGTTGTAATTAGAGCAAACCTTCCAGTAAAAGAGCTGAAGAGTGTGACAGATGATCCAGTTATTTATCGTGTGGAACAGACTGGTTTTTTTCAACTTAGTCCAAGTGCTGTTACAAACTTGAATGCTTGTGGTATGCAACTGGATCCAGAGATCGATGTGGATGCATTACCGATTGTTGCTGTACTTGATTCAGGAGTATATTTCCCAGATGATTATAGTGATTTAATTCCTGTCCACTGGAAGGCACAAGGTGTTTCAGGATATGGAGGACCTCATGGAACAGAGGTAGCAAGTAAAGTTATTTTCTCTCATATTGGCTTACAGTTAACGGATGCGTATCTGAAACCTAGAGCAAAAGTTATTGATTGTGATATCTATGGTGGGCAAAGCCAAGTATCTCAGGAAGATATGTCTCAGAGAATAGAAGAAGCAGTTGTTGAATTCCATGATGTAGTAAAGATATTTAATCTTTCATCTAATGTGCCTAAAGCAATAGAAGGTGATGAATTAAGTATTTTAGGCTATCAGTTAGATAGCTTAATGAAAAAATACAAAGTAAAGTTTGTTATTTCAGCAGGAAATCACGAACTTTCTAAGTCGTGTAATACATTAGAAGATATACTTGATGATACAGATGCGCGTATTGCTGAACCTGCAGACTCGATGTTAGGAATAACTGTAGGAGCAGTTGCAGGAACAGATGGAAAAGATGTATTTAGTAAAACAGGAGAACCAACTGCGTATACAAGAGTTGGTCCGGGCTTTGCTGGATTTTACAAACCTGATTTGGTATCATATGGAGCGAATTTGAAATTAGATAATAGTATCCATAGAGATCCATTTGCATTTGTTCTTTTCCCAGGGGGACAAATTGGACTTGATGCAGGAACATCATTTACAGCGCCTGTGGTTGCCGGTGATTTGGCGGAAGTTCATGCAAACATGCCGGGAACTAGTATTAATTTGGCTCAGGCAATGCTTTACAACGGTGCAGAAAAAATGTGGGATACTAAAGGTATAACTAAAGAAGATGCTAAATATATGGGTAATCAATACGGAAGAGGATTATCTTTAACTGAAAATTGTACATACTCTACGCCTTACAAAGTTTCTTTCCTGAGAGAGGGAAGTTTAAAAAAGTCAACTAAAGAGCATGTGAAATTTTTGATGCCTCAAATACAGGCAGGCCTCAAGGGAAATAATACAACGAAAGTTACTATTACATGTATAACTGACGCACCAATAGATAAAACAAAAGGGGCACAATACTTAGGAGCATGTATAACAGCTTCTTTGCATAAATTGGGTAAGTCCGGTCAGTTAGCCGATGGAAATCCAAATAACAGTGATAATAAGGAAAAGTGGGATACTTGTAATCATTTTTCTAAAACATTTTCTGGTTTTTCGAGTGGTATGTGGGAAGTATGGTTGGATTTATTTACAAAATGGGATGTAGATGAGAATATGGAGATTCCTTATTATTTGGTAATAACCATAGAGGATTTAACAAAAACGAATAATATTTATGAAGCTATTATTCAGGAGTCTGCGGGAAGATTCAAACCGATTGAAACTGTCAGAGTACCTGTCAGACAATAAAAGTAGAGCCGTTGCCAATTATGTGACAATGGCTCTATTTTCTTTGACTTTTTAGAAATGCAATATACTTTTTTACATCAGCGATTTCTTCGTCACTCAAATCATCAACTGTTATATAGGAATTAGAGAGAGAAGCCGATGACGGAATAGGATCATTTAAGTGTTGCTGAACAAATTTTTCACCTTTTTCTATGAGGCCAGCTTGTTTTAATAACTCTTCTACAGGCGTATCTAGTGCTATTGCAAGGTTTTGTAATACACTTGCTGATGGCTCTTTTCGCTTTCCGGCTTCTAGACGTGAAATTTCGGCATTACTTACACCGGATGCTGCGGCAAGATCTCGTTGAGACCAATCTTTTTCAAGTCGGCGTTTCTTTAAAAATTCACCTAAGCTCATAGGGCACCATCCTTTCTTCAAATATAATATAGCACTTCTGTTACCAAAAGGCGACAGAAAGTTTTGAAAGTTATTGACAACTGGTAACAGCACTGATATATTATAATCAGTGTTACCAAATAGCAACACAAACTGAACTGAAGGAAAGGATGGTGATCAATATGGTAAACACAGAATACGTGAAAGAGCTAATGGAAAATCATGGATGGACATTAGGACAGCTTTCAGTAAAATCTGGAATATCCAAGGCTCAACTTAGCAGAATTTTAAGTGATAAGCGTGGAGCGGGAGCAAAAACTTTAGAAGGATTGTTGAAAGCATTTCCGGAGGCGGAAGTAGAGAAACTTTTTTTTTATCCGAAGTGTTACTGAATGGCAACAAAAACTATTGCGGTAATGTAGACACTAAAAAATAGAGCCTTTCAAATTACTCTATCTGGCAGAAGAGAAAAATTTGAAACGCTCCACAACTGAGAACAGTATACCATAGCTGTTCTGGAAAGGAAAGCAAATTTTATGGATAAGATTTTTATTTGTTCTCCATATAGAGGAGACATCAAAAAGAACCTTGAGAATGTGAAACGCTGTTGCAGATATCTTTCTAATGAAGGAATTCCAATTGCGCCTCATCTTTATTTTACACAGTTTTTGGATGAGCAATATGAACGCGAGAAGGGAATGCGCTGGGGTAAAGCACTTCTTGCTGGGTGCAAGAAAATGTATGTTTTTGCTGACGATGTATCTGAGGGTATGATTGAGAAAATTCAGGAAGCTCGCAGACTGAAAATTCCAATCAAGTTTTACAACTTTGATATGGAAGAAATTAAGTATGAAGCTCTGATTATCAATAACCGCATTGGCATTGGTTATAAGCAGATTATTGAAGATACTGTCAATCCTGGTGGTGGAAAACATATCTGCCCATACGCAGGAAATTGTAATAAGAGCTGCGCAAAAGCTACAAAGAAAAAGGAACCTGAGATTAGCAAGCCAGTAGTAACTGATGAAAAAAGGAAATGATTGGAGAGCAAAGCTCTTAGCTCATTTCAACAGAGGATATTAAGGAGGTAGCGGAATATGACACCGATTGAAGCAATTAATAATGTAGCAAAAGCATATCAGGATTTGGCGTTTGTGCTTCTTGCAATAGCGGATAAGACTGTAGGAGTTCCAGCGGAACAGGTCATGACAGTGGATGCCAATGAAACTTCTGAGGATAAAGAAAACAAAACTGAGAAAAAGACTGCCTCAAAGGAAGCTAAGTCGCCTGAGAAAAACATCACGATTGAACAGGTAAGAGCTGTTATGGCAGAAAAGAGCCAGGCTGGACTTACTTCCAAGGTGAAGGAACTGTTGGAAAAGTATGGAGCTAACAAGCTCTCTGCGGTTAACCCTGATGATTATGCGGCTTTGATGGAAGAAGCAGCGCAGCTTAAGTAGGAGGTATGGATATGAGCGATTTTAGTAGAGGCGACATTGTATTTGTAGAGAATCCAATGCAGACACCACATGGACATGTAGTAGCCGGTAACCATCCGGTGGTAGTGATTCAGAATAATGCTGGAAATGAACATTCCAATAACCTGATCATTACCTATATCACATCTCAGCTTAAAAGACTGGAGCTCCCGACACATGTGGTTCTTCAGTGGTATGGCGGCCTTAAGAAAGTATCTGTAGTACAGACTGAACAGCTTGCAACCATTGATAAAGGTGATGTGATTTCAGTCATTGACTACCTTACAGAAGCTGATATGGCAAGAGTTGACAGAGCTATTATTGCATCGCTTGTATCTTAAGGAGGAGCAGGATATGGGAATCAAAAAAGATATAGAGATTGACGGACAGATGGTTGCATTCAAAGCAAGTTCAGCCATCCCACGAATCTACAGATTAATGTTTCAGAGGGATATTTATAAAGATCTTGCCGTGCTTGAGAAAAGTATCGGTGATGGGAAGGAAGAGTCATCAAATCTGGATATGTTCTCACTTGAGATGTTTGAGAATATAGCTTTTATTATGGCCAAACACGCAGACCCATCTATCCCGGACACTCCAGAAGAGTGGCTTGATAATTTCAATACATTCTCTATTTACCAGGTTCTTCCACAGCTGATTGAACTCTGGGGACTGAATGTAAAAACGGATGTTGAATCTAAAAAAAGTTCGCCCAACTGAGCGTGAAATGACAACCCCATTGTTTCTGCTTCGATGTGTGCAGTTAGGCTTATCGATGGCAGATCTTGATATGCTGTCGATAGGTCTTATCAATGATATGTATGCAGAGAGCAGAAACGATGATTGCAAATATGCAGAACTAGCAACGCAGGAAGATTTCGACAAGTTTTAATGGTAATAATTATTAATAATATGTTATACTCAAATCAGTAAAGAGGTGATTATATGATTAATAGCCATTTTATTCCTCAACTCATTTTGAGACATTTTTGTGAAGACGAAAAAATCCAGTATTATGATTTGAATTCAGGAAATATAGAGTCCAGGAGTACCAAATCAGTATTTTCCGAAAAAGGGTATTATCCTGAGAATATTGAGAAAGACTTATGTCACAAGATAGAGGTTCAGTTTGCTAATATATTGAACAACAAAATTCTTAAAGAAAACTACAATATTGCTTTAACATCAGAGGACTTATTAACAATAAAGAAGTATTTAATTATTACGACTTTAAGAGTTAAGGATGAAAATATGGAGCATAATCTCTGGTATAAGGCCTTAAAAAGAGATGGATTTATTTTTGAGAATGACCCATTTAAGGATATATTCAGTGGTGATTTCTACGAAAACATGAATAAGATTTTAGAATGTCAAAATAAGGAAGAGTTGGTTAGGATAGCAAATAAAGGCGAGAACATGAATCTTTTTAATTATGTAAAAGATGTTGTTTTTTCGTATAATGTATTTGTAAGAACAAACAATAGTAAAGAGGATTTAATTATTACTGATAGAGGATGGGCTGCATATATGGGGCCTATTGGTGTAAGAAAGATGAACGCACTAATGCAAAGTGGTCGGATTGAAGATGCTATGTTGCTTCAAATGGTATCACCGCAAGATTATGGTATATTTCCTTTATCAAGAAATATGGCAATAATTACAATGAGTCCTGCATATAAACAGCACTTAAAGGGTTCAGGTACAAGGATAATATATCCGCCACATGCCCCAACTTTATCTGCGTGTTTGGGATTTGGGAGTGAAGATACGATAGAACCACCTACAAATAAATTTTTAAAATCTGGTGCGATGGTGTATCAATATAAAATTAAACAGTTAGTAAAAAGAGATGTTATCTTTTTGAATTCATTGTTACTAGATTATGCGAATCAGTTTTTTGGCTATGCAAATGCAGATAAAGTAAGATCAAGTTTGAAGGAAAAGAATATTGATATTTAGTTGAGAGCATCAATCCTTAAGTGGGTTGGTGCTTTTTCTTGCTCGGAGAAATCCGAGCATTTTTATGTCAAAATTTAGGAGAGAGGAGGTGAGAATTCATGGCAAGCCGTATACAAGGAATTATCGTAGAAATTGGTGGTGATACAACCAAATTACAGAATGCCCTTAAAGGTGTGAATGGACAGATCAAGTTCACCCAGTCGAAGCTGAAGGATGTTAACAAACTGCTGAAACTGGATCCGGGCAATACGGAACTTTTGGCACAAAAACATAAACTGCTTGCTGAGGCCGTTGGTGAAACAAAAGAAAAACTGGCAACCTTAAAGATGGCAGCAGAACAGGCAAATACAGCACTTGCCAATGGAGAAATCTCACAGGAACAGTATGATGCCCTTCAAAGGGAAATCGTAGAGACGGAGCAGGATTTGAAGAACCTTGAAACACAGGCAAATCAGTCAGCTACGGCAGTCCAGAAGATAGCCACAGCCGGAGAAAAGTTAAAGACCATAGGAGATAACATTTCCTCTGCCGGACAGAAACTATTACCCGTTACAGCAGGGGTGACTGCTCTTAGAACAGCATCGGTTACTACGGCTGCCAATTTTGAATCTTCCATGTCACAGGTGCAGGCAATAATGGGAATCACAAAAGATTCTATGTCAAAGGTAAACGGTCAGTCAGTGAATACAATGGATACCCTTTCTAAACTGGCAAAGAAGATGGGTGCAGAAACTGCATTCTCTGCATCAGAGTGTGCAGAGGCTCTTAATTATCTGGCTCTTGTAGGATATGACACACAGCAGATCTAGAAGGTTGGTTAGGTTTCCAACATTGACCTTGTGGTAACTTTGGACAGGAAAAGGAAACATAACAAGTAAAAATATCTGTTAATATAAAGAATACTACAGAATAAATTTAAACAGGTTTTACCGACAATGAAATGTTGGTAGAACCTGTTTTCAGTTTTGAGATGACCTGTGTTATAATGAATATTAATTTATTTATAGTTGCAAAAGAAAAAGGAGATGCATAACATGTGGTCTGTGACCAGAATAGATGAAGCAGATTATGGCTGCGAGGAGCGGATGCCCGGGGAACCGCTTCTGGTGCTGGTAACAATCGAAAGTGACGATGGCAGAATGTGCCGGTTTGAGTGTGCGGAGAACTGGCTCCTGCAACAGGGCATAGATGAGGGTGATGAATGGCCGGAGGATATTGAACAGGTGGAAGCGGACAGAGAACAAATTGACCGGATGAGCGAGTGGATGAACAAATACTATGAAGCCGTAGAGGAAATGGAAGACCTGTTTGATGCAGAGTGAATAAGTAAACGAAGAAAGACAGAAAAGAGAGGACTTACCATGCAGATAATGAATGCAACAGAAGAAGATAAAGATGAACTGCTGGCTTTATACCATGCGATGATCGGGGGACCATGTGAATGGAGTGAGACCTATCCGGATGAGAACACGATCGCATTTGACCTTAAGAATGAAGATCTATTTGTGATGAAGAACGATGCGGGAGAGATCATTGCGACGATCTCAATCGACCATGACGATGCCGTGGAGTCACTGACCTGCTGGCATGAAGATCAGGCACCGTCGGGAGAATTGTCCAGACTCTGTGTAAGAAAGGATATGCAGGGACAGGGAATCGCAAAGCAGATGATGAATTATGCCGGTGATGTGTTGAAGAACAGGGGCATGAAAGGAATCCATATTCTGGTTCGGGAAGGCCATGTGGTAGCACTTTCGACATATGCAAAGATCGGATTTAGAACTGTCGGGGAATGTGATCTGTTTGACAAACATTTTATCTGTATGGAGAAGAAATTCTAAGGAAAATTATAGACATAAAAATTATATCAGTCAGGAAATATAGCACTGCGTTCCGGTGTTTGCCGCAACGCCTCAAACCCGCTATTTTCCTGACTTTTTTCATGATTTTTCTTGTCTGAAACGCTTGTGGAATCAGGTGCTTTTTGATAGAATGACTGTAAATAACTTCCCTGGGGAGGGAAGCAGATGGAGGACAAAATTATGAGAAAAAAATTAGGGATTTTTCTAAGTTTATGGCTGTGTATCAGTATGATATGGTTGCCATTTGCCAGCACACAGGTAAGGGCTGCAGAAACCAACATGGCAACATTGAATTTTATCGGGGCATCTATTGAAAATGGAAAAGCGACCTTTGCTGTTGATGATGCCTATAAAGTAAGGCTGACATTATGTACGAGAGACTGGGATACGGGCAGTTACACAAATTGTTCGATCGATAAAAATAACATGCAGGTCGATTTGGAAGATAAAGAATATTATCTGAAAGCAACTACCGTTTTGGATGTTTCCTCGCCAGATGACCTGCTTGGAATCTCAAGTGTGAAACTTCAGTTATATATCAATGATGAATCGTATGATATCAGCTCGAATCCTTATGTAAAATTGGATACAAACCGTTTTAGCGGTAATCTGAATTTCAGAATAGAAAAAGTATCAACGCCTCCGAACCCCGGTTACCCGGATGATATTCAGATCATGGGAACCTATGATGGATTTGGAATGGAAATTTATCTGAATTCAGAGAAGATCGGAGCTGAGAGCAGTCATATACAGGGAACTGGAAAGGGATATGCGTCCGGCGAAATCTATAATCTGCTCAGGATTCAGTTGGCATTTGGAGATGGAGATATCGGAACGGTCACAGTAAATGGAAAGACGATCACATTGCCGGAAGGAACGAAGGATACAGTGGAATTCACGATTGCGCCTGCCAGTGAATATGTGATCGAAGTTACAAAGAAGCCGACGATCATACCAAGAACTATTATATGGGCCAAAGATAAAACAGGTAATAATGGATTGAAAGATTATGAGCTGTTAAAGAATGGAACGCTTGAGATCCTTGAGATCAAAAACCCGGATGGAACATCGATCGGTTTAGATGGTGTTAAGCAGGACACCAATTATGGATGGGCAAGTGTTATACCGGGTTCAGAAATTATTCTCCGGGCAGTACCGGAATATGGATATCAGCTTGAATCGATAACGATAAATGGTCAGTCTTTAACGCCTTTGTCAGATGCATCTACATTTTCATATACAATGCCGGATGAAAATGTACATATCAGCGGCATATTTACAAAGGCAGAAGATCAGGTAGAGCTTAAGACAGATAAAGTGAAAAAAGCATTGATCCAGCTTGCAGAAAATGAGATCACGTCAGGAAACAATAGACTGACGATCAAGGATGCAGTTCTCACACAGCAACAGCTTGAGGCTTTTAAAAAGGCAGCAGGTGATTATCACATCACCGGGTATTTTGATATCAAGCTGGCACAGATCCTGTATAAGAATACAGTAGCAAATTTGTGGGTAAATAATATAGAGACATTGAAGAAACCGGCAAAGGTATCCCTTCAGATAGAAGCCGACTGGGAACCTGCAAACAGTGAGCTGGCAGTTATTCATGAGAAAAAGGATGGAACCTATGAGATTATTCCTGCTTCTTTTGATGTGGCAACTAAAATGGTGATGTTCCAGACAGATGGATTTTCAAATTATGCAATCGCATATAAGAAGGTTGAGACGACAACAGAGGATCAGACAGGAGCAACGACTGAGGATCCATCGGAGGATACGACCGGGGATGTAACAGAAGCTTCAACAGAAGAAACAACAGAACCGGAAACAGAGACCACAACCGGAGAGACAACAGAAGTTACGACGGAAAATTCTTCAGAGGGCACAACAACAGACCGTACAGAGGATGGAACAGGCAGCACGACACAGAGTGGTGATGGTGATACAACAGAAGTGAAAAAAGATGATAAGACAGCATCACCCAAGACAGGAGATGATATGAATCTGGCTGTGCTTTATATTCTGCTTGCAGTATCAGGAATGGGATGTCTGTATACGATCCAAAAACGGTAATCTGGTATTGGTAACAGGTATAGTAGTAGTTCTCTTATTTGAAAAATAATGTAGAACAAATTGTGTAAATAATCTTGACTTTTATAAAATAACAGCGTTATTATAACGCTGTTATTTTATATTGCATATAAATGCAAATACTGATCAAGGTGTGGTTTATGAGAAAAGAATCAGAAGGTGTAACGGAAAATTTACTTGTCAGTGCCAGAAAGGAATTCTTACAATATGGATTCCGTGATGCCAGCCTGCGGAGAATATCGGCAGACAGTGGTGTCAGCACGAATTCGATCTATACAAGATTTGGTGACAAGAGCGGATTGTTTACGGCAATTGTAAAAGAAGCCGCAGATGAGTTAATGGCGATTTATTCTGACAGCATAAAGAAAGCAGGAGAAGCGACAGATATCAGCCGGGCGGAGGATGCCGGAGATGAAGGAACGAATCTTGTACTGGAATATATTTACAGACATCCGGAAGAATTCAAACTGATCTTCTGCTGTTCGGCGGGAACAGAATATGAGACATATTTTGACAGGCTTGCGGCAAAGGAAGAATACTATTATAAACAGTTTGCGAAGCAGTTTTCGGATGGCGGACATCCGGTAGATGATTTTTTTATCCATGTATATTGCAGGAACGGATGGCAGTATGTGTATGAACTTATCACACATGATAAGAGCTATGAAGAGGCAAAAGAATTTATGGCAAATGTCAGAGCATTTAACTATGCGGGCTGGCAGGCGGTGATCGGAATGAAGTTCTGATAATAGGGACTGCTGTATGAAATACAACATGCATCAGTCCTATAAAAATAAATGCAGGTTAGTAAATACTAACTTTAGTAACAGAAGGTTAACTATGAAAGAAAAGAAACAAAGTGCATTGTCCAGACTCATGGGCATAACAGGAGGGCATAAGTATTTTACCTATGCGTCCTGTGTTCTTGCGATCCTTTCTGCTTGGATTGCATTGATACCATTTTATGATATTTATCATTGCACATAGAATGCGTACGGTAGATGGTGTTGATAAGATCGTTGTGTTGAAGGATGGCGTAGTTGCGGAGCAGGGGACACCTGCGGATCTGAAAGCTGGGAACGGCATCTACAAGCATATGGTTGACCTCCAGTTACAGTCTGAGCAGTGGAAATACAATTAAGGTTATGAAAAATTTGGAGCCGGTGGGATATATATCTTTATTTCGCAGAGCACTTTCGTTCGATTCTCACGTAGCGGTACTAAACTCATCACCTGATGGTGATTCGTTAAGGACCGACGTTCGAATAGGTCTGCTTCATAAAATATATATCCCTCCGGCTTCAAATTATTTAGCCTTTCGTTCATCATACCAGTCATTTGTATTTCCACTGCTCTATGTTAGTTTTGGTTTGAATGAGAATGAGTTGCAGTTTGGGTTAAAATAGAGTATGTTGAGTATATTATAAATTACAGGGCTACAGGAGGTTGGCGATTATGGCGAAGATTGATACCAGGGAGATACAGATACCATCGATATTAAAGGTGGAGAAAGATCTGCTCAGACGGATCGGGGGTTATCTTGCAGATGAGGGAATCTACAAGGTTGTGATCCTGTTTGGCAATGGGTTGATCGATATGTTTGGACATACGGTGATGGAGGGTATGTCAGACAGCGGTGTTGAGGTGCTCCAATATATGGAGATGGATACCGTTCGGATTGACAATCTGGTGCAGCTTGCATTTTCATTTCCGAATACTGCACAGGCGGTACTTGGTATCGGAGGCGGTAAGGTGGTTGATGCGGCCAAATATTGTGGCTTCTTAAGAAAAATAGTATGCAGTACACGATGTGTGGTGATAGTGGA
>ERZ809146.971-NODE-971-length-13351-cov-10.155310_pt1 | contig 13351 bp, 10 predicted proteins | sample MGYA00520794_ERZ809146 | MGnify/ENA primary metagenome ERZ809146 (study PRJEB31570, sample SAMEA3212995) | Homo sapiens | biome: human-gut; feature: human gut; material: fecal | place: Sweden | collected 2011 ... | reverse complement strand
TCCAATGTGCCTGAGCGCACCTACACCCCGCGCGATGCCGAGAATGCTGCCCCTGTGGCACCCAAGCGCACCGAGCGTGTGGATGACTTCGCTGATCTGAGCTTCGGCAAGATCGAGCTGTAAAAGCTGAATGATAAGGCCCTCTCCCGCATGGCGGAAGCCGTGCAGGGGAGGGTCTTTTTTTGTACGAGGAACACTATAAATTTACACATCTTTTGCATGAAGATGGTTTACGATGAAAAGCAAATCTGAAAAAATAATTTAGGAAGAAAAGTCGTTCTTATCGGAAAATTGGAGAATATGCCCAATTCCGGAAGAAATTTTTCTCCTACTTGCACATTGTAAAACAATGTCGGCAAGCCTTATACTAGAGCTACAAATGCTTCGGAGTGTATACCAAGCAAAAAAGAGAGGAATTATTATGGAACAGAATAAGATTTCCCGCCGTAATTTCCTGCGCGTGGCCGGTGCATCGGCTAACGCCGCCGCAATGGGTGGTCTGGTCCCGGCTGCTTCCGCTGCCGGCATCAAAGACCTGTGGAGCATGGACCTGCAGATCCTTGCCACCAGCGATACCCACGGTAAGTTTGACCCCTGGGATTACGCCGCCAACAAGGCCGACGCCTCCGGCAGCGTGGCCCAGCAGGCAACTGCCATCAAGGAGAACCGCACCAAGACCACGCTGGTCGTGGATGCAGGCGACACCATTCAGGCAAACTCCGCTGAGCTGTTCCTGAACGACGATGTCCACCCCATGATCGCTGCTCAGAACGCCATCGGCTACGATGTCTACGTCACCGGCAACCATGAGTACAACTATGGCATGGCCACGCTGGAAAAGGTGCTCTCCCAGCAGAAGGCCAAGGTGCTGACCGGCAACGTCTACAGCCCCGAAGGCAAGCCTCTGGCTGACGGCTACACCATCATCAACAAGGGCGGCGTCAAGATCGGCGTCATCGGTATGGTCACTCCCAACATCACCCGCTGGGACGCCAAGAACCTCGAGGGCTGGACTGTTACCAACCCGGTGGACGAGAGCCGCAAGATCATTGATAAGATCAAGAACGATGTGGATGTCATCATCGGCGTTATGCATATGGATGTTGACAATGAGTACGGCGTCTATGGCTCCGGCGTCACCGACCTGGCAAATGCCTGCCCTGAGTTCGACGTCATCGTCGCCGCTCACGGCCACAAGAGCATCCCCAACAAGATGATCAACGGCGTGCTGGTGGTCGAGAACAAGAATGCCGGTGCCACCGTCTCCGACATCCACGTCTATCTGGAGCGCGGCCTGAACGGCAAGTGGAAGGTGAAGGACCGCACCTCTGAGAACCTGACCATCAAGGACTACGCTCCCGACCCCGAGCTGACTGCTCTGCTGGCAGAGTACGACCAGCGCGCTAAGGACGACGCCGTGACCCCCATCGGCCAGCTGGTCGGCGGTGATCTGGCCCCCGAAAACGAGATCGACTGCCTGCCGCAGGCCATGGTGCAGGATACTGCTCTGCTGGACTTCATCAACGAGGTACAGATGTACTACACCGGCGCTCAGGTGGCCGCAACGGCTCTGACCTCCATGACTTCCCAGATGCGCGAGGGTACCATCCGCAAGTGCGACATGGCAAGCATCTACACCTACCAGAACACCCTGTACAAGCTGCAGATGAACGGCTGGCAGCTGCGTCAGTTCATGGAGTGGTCTGCTGCCTTCTTCAAGACCTGGGAGCCGGGCGATGTGACCATCGCATTCGACTCTTCCGTCCGCTATTACCTGTACGATGCCTTTGCAGGCGTCAAGTATGACCTCGACATCTCCAAGCAGCCCGGCAACCGCATCCAGAACCTGACCTGGATGGATGGCCGTCCGGTGGAGGACGATGACAGCTTCGTGGTGGCCGTCAACAACTACCGTGCCACCACCCAGCTGCTGACTTATGCCGACATCTTCAAGGAGGGCGACGAGCTGCCCAAGCTGCTGGAGATCGACGTGCGCGGCGATGTGGGCGGCGTCCGCGAACTGCTGGGCGAGTACATCCGCACCGTCAAGGGCGGCACCATCGAGCCGCACGTGGACAACAACTGGAAGCTCGTGGGCAACAACTGGAACGCTGCTGACCACGAGAAGGCCGTCAAGCTGCTGCGCGAGGGCAAGCTGGCCCTGTCGGAGAACGCCGACAGCCGCACTCTGCCCGGCAAGGCCATCACCACGGCCGATATTGCCGCATTCTGATTTTTCTTTCACACGCAACGGGGTGTGCAGTCTTTCAGGGGCTGCACACCCTTTTTTGCTGCACAATAAAGTGAAGGATCAATGGGTAATATAGCTAAATTTAATTACTGCTTTTTAGCATATCATAGAAAATAAACGCTGGGATGCGCTGGATGTTTTCTTTTTGGGAGCTTCATGATAAAATAAGAAAAACCCGCAGAACAAAGGGGAAAGTGCGCCCTCGTGCAGTGCGGGGACGAATGCGGTTTGAAAAGAGGATGGCTATGGAAGCATTGCGAAAGCTGCTGTATGCGGAGATGTCACGGGAGGAGTACAAAGCCTGTCTGCCGGATATACAGCGCTCCAACCGCCACCGTGTGACGGCCTACCTGGGGATAGCCTGTGCGTTTCTTACAGTTTTATGGATACTGTCTGGGGCTCTGGAATTTTTGCGGCCCAATATGCCGGCCTATATGATAGCGCTGGCCGTGTGCATGGGCCTGCAGGCGGTCAACCGGACATTCCCGAGAAAAAACGGCCTGCTGCTGACCTGGCTGATGTACGCCTTTGAGGCTTTGCTCTATGTGCTGGGCATCTATCTGGGCATCCATCCTTCTCCCGATACTCCTACGGTGAGCTTTATTGCGTTCTTGCTGGCAGTGCCGCTGCTCTTTGTCATGCGGCCCATCCAGCATATCTTGAATGTCGTCTTTTTCGATGGTATTTTCATCCTGACCTGCTTTTTGTTCAAGAGTAAAGAGACGCTCCCAGTTGATATTCTGGACGGCATGGTGTTTGGTGCGGTGTCCTGCATCATATCCACCTTCATCATGCTTTCGATGCACGAAAATTTTTCCATCCGGCACAAGCTGCTGGGCATTGCGGAGACGGACTTGAACGTCGGCCTGAAAAACCGCAACGCCTACGAGAGCCAGATGCACGACTACCCGATGCACTGCAGCAGCACGCTGAGCTGTGTTTATCTGGACGTGAACGGCCTGCATGAGCTGAACAACACCCGGGGCCACGCGGCAGGCGACGAGATGCTCAAGACCGTGGCAGCCAAGGTGCGGGACATCTTCGGCGAAGAGTACAGCTACCGTGTGGGCGGCGATGAGTTCGTGGCCTTTGCGATGGACAAGAGCGCCGAAGAGATGCGCGCGCTCATCCACAAGCTGGTGCAGGAGGTGGACGAGGCCGGTTACTCGGTGGCTGTGGGTACAGCGACTCACAGCGCGGGCGGCATCGACATGGAAGTCCTCGTCAAATCGGCCGAAACACGGATGTATCTGGCAAAGGAAGAGCACTATCGCCTTGCCGGGAAGACCCGAGGATAAAATGCAAAAGCGGTACGCTGCCGGACTCTCCGGCGGTGTGCCGCTTTTTTGCGCAGCATATTTCTTTTTTTGGCGGTTCGTGGTAGAATATACTGTATTCATCTGCGCATAAGGAGGGGAGAAGATGCAGCATTCGACCATTGCGGCCATTGCTACCGCTCCGGGTGCGGGCGGCATCGCCATCGTGCGGCTGTCCGGCCCGGAAAGCTATGAAGTGGCAGCGAAGGTGTTCCGTCCGGCCAACCCAGCCAAAAAAGTCGCGGACGCCAAAGGCTATACTGCCATGTTCGGTGCGTTCGTGGAGGGGGAAGAGGCTTTCGATGAGGGCGTGGCGCTGTTTTTCCGCGCGCCCCACAGCTACACCGGCGAGGATGTGGTGGAGCTTTCCTGCCACGGCGGCAGTGCAGTCGCCCGGCGGCTGGTGGAAGCCTGCATTGCGGCGGGCGCGTCGCCTGCCGCTCCCGGCGAGTACACTCGCCGCGCTTTCCTGAACGGCAAGCTCAGTCTGACCCAGGCCGAAGCTGTCATGGACATCATCTCCGCCGATGGCCGACAGGGGGCCGCGCTGGCAAATGCCTCCTTGAACGGTGCGCTGGCCCGGAAGATAGCGGCCCAGAAAGATGCTCTGACGGCCTTGCAGGCCCATCTGGCCGCCTGGGTGGATTTCCCTGAGGAAGACGTCCCGGAACTGAGCCAAAGCCATCTCTGCGACGTTTTAGGCGGGGTAGAGCAGGAGCTGGACGCCCTCATCCAGAGCTACGATGCAGGCGCTGTCCTCCGCGAGGGCGTGGACTGTGCCATCGTGGGCAAGCCCAATGCGGGCAAATCCACCCTGCTCAATCTGCTGGCCGGATTTGACCGGGCCATTGTCACGCCGGTGGCCGGAACCACTCGCGACGTGGTAGAGCAGGCTGTTCAGCTGGGCGACGTCCGGCTGAATCTCTTCGACACTGCCGGTCTGCGTCAGACGGAAGACGAGATCGAAGCCGAAGGTATCCGCCGCAGCTGGAAGAAGCTGGACGAGGCGGGGCTTATCCTCGCCGTCTTCGACGGCTCGGAGCGCCCGACCCGGGAGGACCTGGAGCTGGCTCAGCGCTGCGCGGGTCGTCCGGCCATCGCACTGGTCAATAAAGAGGACAAGCCCACCCGGTTTGACGCAGAGCTCATCGCACCCTATTTTGCGATGGTGCTGCCGGTTTGCTGTCAGGAAGAAGGGGCGCGGAAGGTCATCGCGGCGGCGGTAGCCCGCCTGCTGGGGACCAACCAAATCGACCCCCACGCCGCCAGCCTCTCGGGACAGCGGCAGCTTTCCGCTGCCACCCGCGCTCGGGATGCCGTAGCCGGAGCGCTGGACGCCGCGCAGGGGCTCGGGCTGGACGCTGTGTCAGTCTGCGTGGACGACGCGCTGGATGCACTTTGCGAGCTGACGGGGGAGAACGCCTCGGAGGCGGTCATCAACGAAGTATTTGAAAAATTCTGCGTGGGGAAGTAAGGACAGTATCGTTGCGCGCCTGTGCGCGGGGCAGAGCGCTTTTACGTTAAGTGGAATTGTTCTCTTTTGATGTCAAAAGAGAACCAGAAAACCACCAGCGATTTCGACGCGCTGGATCCACGAGAAAGGGGCTGCTCGCCCCTTTCAGACCCCAAAGGAGAAGTCGAAACGGAAAAAAGCTAGCCGCTTCGCTAAACGCTTTTTTCTCGTTTCTCCGATTTACGGCTTCGCCGAAGATTTTATGTTGCAAATAGAGGAAAGTATGAACCATTTAGGAGACTACGACGTTATCGTCATCGGTGCCGGCCATGCGGGCATTGAGGCGGCCCATGCTGCCGCGATGCTGGGCGCAAAGACGGCGGTGTTCACTATGAGCTTGGACGCCATCGGCAATATGCCCTGCAATCCCAGCATCGGCGGCACGGCAAAAGGTACGTTGGTACGCGAATTGGATGCTCTTGGCGGCGTGATGGGCCTTGCGGCAGATGCCACCTATTTACAGAGCCGGATGCTCAACAAGGGCAAAGGCCCCGCTGTCCACGCTCTGCGCGTCCAGACCGACCGCAAGCGCTATCATGAATATATGAAGCACGCCCTTGAGCTGACGCCGGGGCTGGCTATCCATCAGGCGGAAATCATTTCCATCGAGGTGGAGGACGGCCATGTGAAGGGCGTCGTTACCCAGCTGAACGGGGAGTATGGCGCAAAGTGCGTGGTCATCGCCACCGGCACCAACCTCGGCGGAAAAATTTTTGTGGGCGATGCATGGTACGCCTCCGGCCCCGACGGGATGCACGCGGCCAACGCCCTCACCGAGAGCCTGAAAGCCGCCGGTCTGCCGCTGCGCCGCTTCAAGACCGGTACGCCTGCCCGCGTGCATCGGCGGAGCATCGACTTCTCTAAGCTGGAATGCCAGCCCGGCGACCCGGACAATGAACTTCAGCCTTTCAGCTTCATGACCGATGCCCCTATGCACAACAAGGTGGAGTGCTGGATCGCCTACACCAACCCTGAGACGCACAGAATCATTCTGGACAATATCCAGCGCAGCCCGCTTTACGGCGGCATGATCGAGGGCGTCGGCCCGCGCTACTGCCCGTCGATTGAGGACAAGGTAGTGCGGTTTGCAGGGAAGGACCGGCATCCCATCTTCGTGGAGCCTTGCGGCGAGAACACCGAGGAAATGTATCTGCAGGGTGCGTCCAGCAGTCTGCCGGAAGATGTGCAGAATGCATTCTACCGGAGCATCAAGGGCTTCGAGAATATTGAGATCATGCGCCCGGCCTACGCCATCGAGTACGACTGCGTAGACCCCACCAGCCTCGAAGCCACGCTGGAAAGCAAGGTGGTGCGGGGCCTCTACGGTGCGGGACAGTTCAACGGCACCTCGGGCTACGAGGAAGCCGCCGCGCAGGGCCTGCTGGCCGGTCTGAACGCTGCCCGGAACGCATTGGGCGAAAGCCAGCTCATCCTGCCCAGGCAGTCGAGCTATCTCGGCACGCTGGTCGATGACCTTGTGACTAAGGGCGTCATGGACCCCTACCGGATGATGACCAGCCGCAGCGAGTACCGCCTGACCCTCCGTCAGGACAACGCCGACACCCGGTTGACGCCCATCGGCAGGGAATACGGCCTCGTGCAGGATGACCGCTGGACAAAGTACCAGCAGACGCAGGCTGTGCTGGACGCAGAGCGCCACCGTCTGCATGACGCCCATCTGCGCACGGCGGACTTGCGCGCCGCGATGGAAGCAGCGGGCCTTGCTCCGGCCGCAGAGGGCGGCATTGCCGAAGAGCTGCTGCGCCGGCCGGAAATCGACTATCCGCTCATCGCGGGCATGATCGGCTGGGGTGAGGGCATCACGCCCATGCTGGCTGAGCGTCTGGAAACTGAAATCAAGTACGCGGGTTACATTGCCCGGCAGGACCGGATGATACACGAGGTGGCCCGCCACGAGAAGACCCTCATCCCGGAGGATTTCTCTTACACAGAGCTCACCGGCCTAACATTGGAAGCCCGCGAGAAGCTGGCCCGCATCCGCCCGAAAAACTTGGGGCAGGCTGGACGCATTCCCGGCGTGTCGCCGTCGGATGTGGCACAGCTGAGTATTGCGCTGGCGGCGAAGAGAAGCTAAAGTTCTCTTTTGTGCACCAAAAGAGAACCAGAAAAGTGCCCGCTACTTTCGAGGCGCGGGAGGCACGAATCAAGGGCTACTCGCCCTTGATAATCCCGGAGGAGTTGTCGAAACGGAAAAAAGCTAGTCGCTGCGCTTAACGCTTTTTTCTCGTTTCTCCGATTTGCTGCTTCGCAGCGGGTGTTACGCCCTCGCAGGGCGTGAAGTTCAGCAGAAACGTGAAATCTTCGGCGGAGCCGTAAATGGGAGAAGCACAAAAAAATGCGTTTAGCGAAGCGGCTAGCATTTTTGGGCTTCGACCTCATCTTCGGAATTGTTAAGGGCGTGCAGCCCTTAACTCGTTGCGGGGAGAGTGGAGTCCAGAGGTAGGGAGGGGGGATTCGAAACACCCCTCCCTACCTCTGGCCCGCGCGGAGCGCAAGCCGCTTGACCAAAAGAAAAAAACTGCCCCGCGCCACCGGCGCGAGAGACAGCAATATACCTTTTTGATTAATGCTATTTTTGAAAATTGCGATAAGCTTTTGTGAAATGAGGATAAGTTTATGATCGATAAGAACCGGCTGGAACAGAAATGTTCCACATGGAACATCGCGCTCACCGGAACCCAGCTCGACCAGTTGGACGCCTTTGCGGAGATTCTGGTGGAGTACAACCAGAAGGTCAATCTGACTGCCATCACCGACCCGGAGGGCATCGAGGACAAGCACTTCCTCGACAGCCTGCTCTTTGCCTCTCAGCCTGAGGTGGCAGGGAAGATGGTGGATGTCGGTGCAGGCGCGGGCTTCCCGGGCATCGTGACGAAGATTTTCAAGCCCGAGTTGGAGCTGACCCTGATGGAACCCACCGGCAAGCGGGTGGAGTTTCTGAAATACGCCTGCGGCCAGCTGGGCCTTACCGGTGTGGAGTTCGCCAAGGAGCGCGCCGAGGAAGCTGCTCGCAAGGCGTGGCGTGAACAGTTCGATTTGGCTTCGGCCCGCGCAGTGGCGGCTCTGCCCATGCTGGCAGAATACTGCCTGCCGCTGGTGAAGGTGGGTGGAAACTTCCTTGCCATGAAGGGCGCTTCCGGCGAAGAAGAGCTGGCCGCAGCCCGGGGCGCCATCAAGAAGCTGGGCGGCGAGTACAAAGAGACCCGCACCCTCCATCTTCCGGGCGGCGATACCCGCACTCTCATCCTCTGCAAAAAGATTTCGCAAACTCCGACTGCCTACCCCAGAAACGGCGGAAAAATTGCGAAAAGTCCGCTGAAATAACGGAGCATCGAATAGAAAATGCAAGACCCTGCCGAACGAATCTTCTGGCAGGGTCTTTTATTTTCTGGTAAACTGGGGATGTAAGCAGCTGACTTTTCCACGTTTTCCCGGGAAAGGGTGGAAAACCATGACGATTCCAGACGAAAAGGGGCGGTATCATGTTTGAGAGAAAGAAATCTGCCGGAAAAATCTACGCTCTCCCGATTGAGAGCATCCAGCCGTCGCCATTTCAGGCGCGGACGAATTTCAACGAGCAGGAGCTTGCGGGGCTTGCGGCCAGCATCCGGGAGAACGGCTTACTGCAGCCGATCGCCGTGCGCAAAAAAGAAGACGGCTATGAGCTGGTGGCGGGGGAGCGGCGCCTCCGCGCCTGCAAGATGGCAAAGATGCAGACCATCCCGGCCATCCTTTGCGACTATGCCGACGACAAGACGGCGGCGATGGGGCTTCTGGAAAATCTTCAGCGGGAGAATCTGAACCCCTTCGAGCAGGCGCAGGGCCTGCGGGATGTGATGGTCTTGTGGGACTGTACGCAGGCGGAGGCGGCCAAGCGGCTTGGCATGGCTCAGCCGACACTGGCCAACAAGCTGCGATTATTGCAGCTTACCCAGGACCAGCGGCAGTTCGTGCTGGACAACGGCCTGACGGAACGCCACGCCCGGGCAGTGCTGCGTCTGCCGGAGAACCGCCGCAGTGAAGCGCTCATCACCATCGCCAAGCGGAAGATGAACGCCCGGGCTACAGACTTGTACATCGAGCAGCTGCTGAACGCAGCTGCCCCGGGACGTCACCGCATCTCAATGGTGAAGGACGTCCGCATTTTTGTGAATACCATCGACCACGCCATCCGCCTGATGACGGACAACGGCGTACCGGCAACGGCGCACCGGGAAGAGCGGGATGGGTACATTGAGTATACCGTGCGCATCCCGACGGCAGCGGCGCAGAGGTGAGGGGAGAGGGCCAGTGTTCCATGTGGAACATTGGCTCTTTTTTCGTAAAGTTTGGAAAAACGTAATACCATCGGCAAAGCCGTAAATCGGAGAAACGAGAAAAAAGCGTTAAGCGAAGCGGCTAGCTTTTTTCCGTTTCGACAACCCCTTTGGGGTCTGAAAGGGGCGAGTAGCCCCTTTCCCGTGCCCGCGCCTCGGAAAAGCGGTGCTTTTCTGGTTCTCTTTTGGCACGCAAAAGAGAACATAGCACTTGAAGGAAAATCGATATACCCCGCGCACAGGCGCGAGTACCTGCTTGAAAATGGATTTAGAAAATGTTGAATTGCCCTAAAATTGCAAAAAGAGGATAGTGAACCTGCATTTCCTACCGTAAAATTATAAAGAACCAGTTCAAAAAGCCGCGCTGATGTGCTATACTAAGCTGTATAAGGGACCTGCTGAGGGGAAAACGGCGGGCTTCGTCCTCGAAATGTTCCATGTGGAACAAATCTTTTTCCCGGAAGGAAGCAAGTAGCGTGGCAAAAATCGTTGCTGTTGCAAACCAGAAGGGCGGCGTGGGCAAGACCACCACAGCCGTCAATCTCTCGTCCTGCGTGGCGGCGCTGGGCAAAAAAGTGCTCATCGTAGACCTCGACCCACAGGGCAACACCACCACCGGTTATGGTATTTCCAAGCGGAGTGTAGATATTGGTACATATGAAATTCTCATCGGCGAGGCCGACGCGCGGCAGGCTGTCCGCAAGACGGAGTTTCGCACCGACGTCATCGGCTCCAACACCCGCCTCGCGGGCGCCAGCCTTGAGATGATCGACCTGCCGGGCCGCGAGAGCCGCCTGCGCAAGGCGCTGGCCCCCATCCAGAAAGATTACGACTTTATCTTCATCGACTGCCCGCCCAGCCTTGACCTGCTGACGCTGAACGGCCTGTGCGCCTGCGACAGCATCCTCATCCCGGTGCAGTGCGAGTATTATGCGCTGGAAGGTCTGTCGGAGCTTATCAGCACTCTTAAGACCGTCCGCAAGAAGTACAACCCCTATCTGGACATCGAAGGCGTGGTGTTCACCATGTTCTCTGTCCGCTATAACCTGACACTGCAGGTAGTGGAGCAGGTCAAGAAATACTTTGGAAACAAGGTGTATCAGACCACCATCCCTCGCAGCATCCGCATCTCGGAAGCTCCCAGCTATGGCCAGCCCATCAACTTCTATGAGCCGAAGGGCAAGGGCAGCGAGGCGTATATGGACCTTGCCATCGAGTTCGTGAAGAGCAACCGCCCCGCCGAAGCTGCACCCAAGCGCCGCCGCGGAAAAGCTGCAGCGGAACCGGTCGAGACGATGGGGCTGGCCGATGTGAAGATGGACGGCTGAGGGAGAGAGGAGACCAATGGCAAAAGGAAGAGGAGGACTGGGCCGGGGGCTGGAAAGTCTGTTTGAGGACGCCGCCCCCAGCTTTGAGTCAGATACCAGAATCGAGACGCTGCCCCTGCGGGAGATCGAGCCAGACCCCGGCCAGCCCCGCAAGACCTTCGACGACGAGACGCTGGCAGAGCTTTCGGCCAGCATCGCCGAGCACGGTTTATTGCAGCCCATTGCGGTGCGCCCGAAGCCGTCCGGCGGCTACCTCATCGTGGCAGGCGAGCGCCGCTGGCGGGCCAGCCGGATGGCGGGCCTTACTGAGGTGCCGGTCATCGTCAAGGACGTGACCGATGAGCAGGCCATGGAGCTTGCGCTGGTGGAGAACCTGCAGCGCGAAGACCTTGACCCCGTGGAAGAGGCGGCCGGCATCCGTGAGCTGATGACCCGCTGCGATTTGACCCAGGAGCAGGCCGCCCGCAAGCTGGGCAAGAGCCGGAGCGCACTGGCCAACAGCCTGCGGCTGCTGAGCCTGCCGGAAACAGTGCTGGAACTGCTGAAAAGCGGCTTCATTACGATCGGACACGCAAAGGTCGTTTTGGGCCTGCCTACGCCGGAGCTGCAGGAGGAAGCGGCTCAGATGATAGCGGACAACCAGCTGAACGTCCGTCAGGCCGAAGCTTTGTGCAAAAAGCTGGCAAAGCCCGCAAAAGAGCCTGTGGCCGCGCCGCTGCCGAGTGCGTTGCCGGTGGAGGTGGAAGAAAGCCTCAAGCAGGCGCTGGGCAGCGAAGTCCGCGTGGCCTACCACGACGGCAAAGGCAAGCTGACCGTCCATTTCTATTCGGACGACCAGCTGAAAGCCTTTGCAAATCTGCTGGGGCAGTACAGCGTGGAGTAACCTCTCAGTCTCGCTGTCGCTCGACAGCTCTCCTAATAGGAGAGCCTAAGCAGAAAAGTTATTAGAAATGCGTACCAAGGCGGGGAACACCGCCTTTGAACGGCACAGCGGGGAACGCCCCCTGTGCAAGCAATAGAGTATAAGGAGAGTTATCATGCTTGACATCAAATTTGTCCGCGACAACCCGGATGCGGTCAAGGAAAACATCAAGAAGAAGTTTCAGGATGCAAAGCTCCCCCTCGTTGACGAAGTCATCGAGAAGGACGCCAAGTACCGCGAGTGCCTGAAGGAAGTCGAGTCCCTGAAGGCTGCCCGCAACAAGCTGAGCAAGGCCAACGGTCCTCTGTTCGGCCAGCTGAAGAAATGCGACGACGAGGCCAAGAAGGCCGAGCTGCAGGCTCAGATCGACGCCAACAACGCCGCTGTCAAGGCTGACGCCGACAAGATGGCAGAGCTGGAAGCCGAGGAGGCAAAGCTGGCTGAACGCATTCAGGAGATCATGTACACCATCCCCCAGATGATCGACCCCAGCGTACCCATCGGCCCGGACGACACCTACAATGTCGAGGCTCAGCGCTTCGGTGAGCCGGTCGTGCCTGATTTCCCCATCCCGTACCACACCGAGATCATGGAGAGCTTCGACGGCATTGATATGGACGCCGCAGGCCGCGTGGCCGGCAATGGCTTCTACTACCTGCTGGGCAACATCGCCCGCCTGCACGAGGCTGTGCTGGCCTACGCCCGCGATTTTATGATCAACAAGGGGTTCACCTATGTCATCCCTCCCTTCATGATGCACGGCAACGTGGTGCAGGGCGTCATGTCCTTCCCTGAGATGGACGCCATGATGTACAAGATCGAGGGCGAGGACCTCTACCTCATCGGCACCAGTGAGCACACCATGATCGGCCGCTTCATCGACCAGACTCTGGATGAGGCTACTCTGCCCCTGACCCTGACTTCCTACAGCCCCTGCTTCCGCAAGGAGAAGGGCGCTCACGGCATCGAGGAGCGTGGCATCTACCGCATCCACCAGTTCGAGAAGCAGGAGATGATCGTCGTCTGCCGTCCCGAGGAGAGCGCTGACTGGTACGAGAAGCTCTGGAAGAACTCCGTCGAGCTGTTCCGCAGCATGGAGATCCCTGTCCGTCAGCTGAACTGCTGCTCCGGTGACCTGGCTGACCTGAAGGTCAAGAGCTGCGACATCGAGGCATGGAGCCCCCGCCAGCAGAAATACTTCGAAGTCTGCTCCTGCTCCAACCTGGGCGATGCACAGGCCCGCCGCCTGCACATCCGCGTCAAGGGCAAGGATGGTAAGACCTATCTGGCCCACACTCTGAATAACACCTGCGTGGCTCCTCCGCGTATGCTCATCGCATTCCTCGAGAACCATCTGCAGGCCGATGGCAGTGTCACCATTCCCAAGGTCCTGCAGCCCTACATGGGCGGCCTTGAGGTCATGGTGCCTGTCCACAAGAAGTAAGCCTGCTTTCCACCATTCTCCAATAAAATGTTGAAAGTCCCCGCCATTCATACAGGATGGCGGGGACTTTTTGCGTACAGACGTATAAAATCGGAAAGAATGAAAAAAATGAAGATTTTTTTGAAAAAGTTGTTGACAAAACGGGGGTTGTTGGATATAATAATAAAGCACTGTTCAAGTGCAACAAATAAATATGGCGGTATAGCTCAGTTGGCTAGAGCATTCGGTTCATACCCGAAG